>Ga0116172_10000550_pt1 | contig 37864 bp, 29 predicted proteins | sample AD_UKC083_MetaG_FD_89799 | JGI IMG/M metagenome (GOLD analysis project Ga0116172, IMG submission 89799) | Active sludge microbial communities of municipal wastewater-treating anaerobic digesters from USA - AD_UKC083_MetaG | ecosystem: Engineered > Bioreactor > Anaerobic > Digestate | place: USA... | reverse complement strand
TGAATAGTTGTGGTGTCGCCTTCGGCGACGTTATTTAAATAATGTGAGCGCAGCGAACACATTAACTAATCACTAACCACTATGCACTAATCACTATTAGCGCTTGCGCTAAATTATGATTTACCTCAACATCTTAATAAACACAAACCCCCTCAGTACTGCGAAACACTGAGGGGCTTTTGCTTATACACTATTATAATATATGGCCCTTTGTTCTGATGACATTGACCACTCTGTCAACACAGCTGCGGCATACAGATTCGTCCTTTGCCTCGACCATTACTCTTACAAGGGGCTCTGTACCGCTCTCGCGGACCAGTATCCTTCCTGTATCGCCCAGCTCTGCGGCGACCTTGTCAACCTCAGCGCGTACATCGGGGTCTGCCTGAGCGGCAGTCTTGTCCTTGACCTTTACGTTTTCAAGCACCTGAGGATAAACAACGAAGGGAGCAGCAAGCTCGCTGAGCTTCTTCTGGCGTGACATGATGACCTGCATGATCTTCAGGCTGGTGAGTATGCCGTCGCCTGTAGAGGCATACTTGGAGAAGATGATATGGCCCGACTGCTCGCCGCCGAGACAGCAGTCATGCTCCTTCATGTATTCGTAAACGTACTTGTCGCCGACAGCGGTCTTTGCATACTCAACGCCTATCTCGTCGAAGGCTCTGTAGAGACCGAAATTGGACATTACTGTGGTAACGACTGTATTGTTGATGAGCTTTCCGCGCTCCTTCATGTATCTGCCGTAGATATAGAGGATATGGTCACCTGTGATGACATTGCCCTTCTCGTCCACACAGAGACAGCGGTCAGCGTCTCCGTCATAGGCAAAGCCTGCGTCCAGCCCCTTCTCCACAACGAATTTCTGTAAATTCTCGATATGCGTGGAGCCTGCGTTGTTGTTGATATTAATGCCCGAAGGCTCTGCATTTATAACATAGGTCTCGGCGCCGAGAGCGTCGAATACCGATTTTGCAATGTTCCATGCTGCACCGTTGGCGCAGTCCAGACCGATCTTCATGCCTCTGAAGGAGTACATACCCAGTGAGATGAGGTATCCCACATAGCGGTTCCTTCCCGAAACGTAGTCAACGCTCCTGCCTATTTTCTCGCCGTGAGCGAAGGGGATCTCGCTCCAGTCCTGACCGAAGGCATTGAGCTTTCCGTCCAGATAAGCCTCAACAAGGTCGATGACCTCGTCCTCCATCTTCTCACCCTTGCCGTTGATGAGCTTTATGCCGTTGTCGTAATAGGGATTATGGCTTGCAGAGATCATGATACCGCAGTCAAAGCTGTCTACTCTTGATATGTAGGCTACCGAGGGAGTAGTCGTTACATGGAGGAGGTATGCGTCAGCACCCGAAGCTGTAAGGCCTCCTACCAGAGAGTATTCAAACATATAGCTCGAAAGACGCGTATCCTTGCCTATAACTATACGCGGAGCACTTTCGTCGCCCTTTCTTCTTCTGAGCTCGCCGTAGTACCAGCCGAGAAATCTTCCTACCTTGTATGCGTGGTCTGCTGTCAGATTTTCATTTGCGGTACCTCTGAAACCGTCTGTTCCAAAATACTTACCCACTGTCCTGTATCTCCTTAAATAATATAATAATGATATGAACTTCTGAGCCTCGTAAAGGCTCATAACATTTTAATTATATCACTTTGCGCCGAAGCCGTCAACGGTTTTAGCAGAATGTTCACAATAATAGTGCAATTTGCCGCAGAACCGTATGCATGAGTGCTCTTATTATAATATACGAATGAAACAGCAAAAACTCTCACCCCTTTTGCGAAGAATTTTCCTCTGAAAAATAAGCAGTAATGAGGAAATTTGACTATTGCAAAAGGGAAAGATTTGTAGTATAATAGAAAATAGTATAAAATCGGGTCTTATGTCTTTTCGGGGCTGAAAAGCAGCCTGCTCCGTCAGGACCTTTCCTTTACGCCCGAACCAAAGGAGGAACAAAATTGGCTAAGTCAACCGCTGCGGGCGCTGCAACTGCAAGCTCCCGCAAAAAGATCGGCAGTAAACGGCCTGCTGTCACTGCCGCAGACATCATAGCCGAGAAGAGAGGGAAAAAGATCAGACCGATATTCTATTTCGCGTCTTTCATCATACCCTTCCTGCTCACGCTCTTAGCTTACATCGGCTTTGACGTCTACCCCTTCGGAGAGCGCTCAGTTCTCACCCTCGACCTCAACGGTCAGTATATCTACTACTTTGAAGCTCTCAGGAAAGCCTTCTGGGGCGACGGAAGCTTCTTCTACAGCTGGAGCCGAAACCTTTCGGGCGGCTTCATGGGCATCATAGGCTACTACCTTGCCAGCCCCTTTACCCTTATAATCATGATCCTCCCGAGAAAGATGATACTCGAGAGCATGATGATAATGCAGATGACAAAGGTGGGTGCCGCAGGTCTTACCTTCAGCATCTACGCTCAGAAGTCAAAGGGCCTGAGACCCCTTCAGTCCATAATGTTCTCGACAATGTATGCTATGATGGCATACGTCGTTATACAGCTCATCGACCCCATGTGGATAGACGGTCCCGTATTCCTGCCCCTGATAATCCTGGGCGTTGAATACCTGGTCGATGACGGACGCAAGATAAATTACATCATCCCCACAGCTGTCATGTTCGTGGCTAACTTCTATATCGGCTTCATGATAGCAATATTCATCGCGCTTTACTTTGTTTACTATGTATTCTTCGGAACAAAGCGCAAATTCAAGGGCATAGAGGACTACGCCAAGACCATCGGCACTATGGTATTGTCAACAGTTGTAGTCCTGTTCTGCAGCTGCTTCATGATCCTTCCCGTTTACAACGCTCTGGCTCTGGGTAAGTTCAACTTCTCAGTACCGGATTACAGCTACAAGGCAATGTTCAATCCTATTGAGCTCGTACCCTGTCTGCTCCCCAACCAGTATTACTCCGTAAACGTTGACGAAGGAACACGTTTCTACGGACGCCCTGAGATCTACTGCGGCGTACTCACATTCGTTCTTCTTCCCCTGTTCTTCATGAACAAGAAGATAAGACGCAACAACAAGATCGGCTACAGTCTCATGACCTTCGCCCTTGTATTCAGTATGTATGTAAAGCCCATCAACATGATGTGGCACGGCGGCCAGGATCCTAACTGGCTCCCCTACAGATACTCATTCCTTCTCTCATTCGTACTTGTATCCATGGCTGCTGAGATATTCTCAAAGCTGGACGGATACAAGACGACTCCGCTGAGCGCAGGCATATCCGCTGTAACAGTAGGCGGTCTTTCGGCTGTATTCTGCGGAATGATGAAGAAGTTCAACTACAATGAGGAAAAGTACAAGTATGTAGCTATCACTCCCTACAAGGCAAAGCTTGACAGCGCTGACTCAACAGAGCAGCTCTGGCTGGGCACTATCGCCTTCGGTCTTATTCTCGGCGCTATATACCTCATCGGTGTATATATGTACAGCCACTCAAAGACCAGGAAGGCAAGAAACGCTATAACCGTACTCATGGCAGGTCTCATCTTCTTCGAGACAGGCTATAACTGCTTCGACTCATTCAGAAAGATATTCAAGGAAGTCGGAAACTCCGGCAAGTCTACCTACACAGAGATAATGACTGCTCCCGACGTGGTAAAGCAGCTCAAAGAATATGACGGCGGCTTCTACAGAGCTGAAAAGACCTTTGACAGAATGGTAAATGACCCTCTGGCATACGGACTCAAGGGTATTTCCCACTCCAGCTCGGTAATGAACGCAAGAGCCATCACATTTATCGAGACCATGGGCTACTTCACCCAGAGCTTCGAGTCAAAGTATCAGGGCTGCAATCCTGTTGCGGACTCAATACTGGGCATAAAGTACGTCCTTGACGACCCCGAGAGAAACTCAACCAGCAGGAACCTCCTGGACGCTTCATATGTCAAGGTATTCGAGTCAAGCTACACCAAGGACAAGGACGTTCCCGCTCATATCGACGTTTATGAGAACCCCAACGCTCTCAATATCGGCTTCATGGCTGACGACGATATACAGATACTCTCAGGACTGGGCAATGACAACCCCTTCAACAGTCTGAACAACTTCCTCAGCTCTATGACAGGAAATACCGCAGACTACTACACAGCCCCCATTGTTCCCAAGTCCTACTATGTACCTCTTGACTGCAATGTAAGCTACGACGAAACAAAGGTATATCTCCACGATTACAACAACAACGGCACTGTTCATGACTGCTACGAAGCTTTCGCAGGCGTAAATGACGCTGTTGTAAACGTAGACGTAACTGTTCCCCACGATGGCAACATCTATATGCACCTGGGCTCAGAGATGAGACGTCAGTGCAACGTATGGGTAGCTGTCAAGGGCGATGACGGAGTCTACAGAGGACAGAACACAGGCACAGAAGCATTTGACGGCTACGGTCAGTACTTCACCACCAACTCTTCTCCTATAGTAAGAATGGGCCCCTTCAAGGAAGGCGACGAGGTCGAGGTAAGACTCACTATCCCGCCCACAGGCCCCAACGGAAGCTATACAGGTCAGAACGAGTACATCATGGTCAGAAAGAACGCCGGCTTCAACTTCTACTACCTTGACGAGGAAGCCTTCACCGAGGACATCAACAAGCTCAAGGCTAACCAGTGGGAGCTGGATATGAGCAAGACCAATGACCGCTACCTTGTAGGCGACGTTGACGCTCAGGAAGGTCAGATACTCATGACCACCATCCCCTATGAGCCCGGTTGGAAGATACAGGTGGACGGCAAGACCATCGACAACCTCATCGTCGAGGAAACCAACGATGCAGGTGCAAAGGTCCTCAGGAATGAAGCAGGCGACATCGGAGAGGTAATTATCCTTGGTACCATGATAGGTATCAGACTCCCCGCAGGTCACCACACAGTTTCAATGAAGTATACACCTCCCGGATTCAATCTGGGCGTGCTCACACTTATACTCGGAATAATCGCTCTTATCGCCTTCTATCTCTATGATAAGAAGCATAACAAGGTCCTCATCGCAAGAAAGAAGAGAAAGGAACTCTTCAAGAACCATTCCGTTGAGGAGATAGTTGCAGAGCTCAACAAGGAAGCTGAGGCCACAAAGGGCAAGAAGAAGAAAAAGTCAAAGCCCGAAAAGGTGAAGGAGGCTCCCGAGGAGGACGAGGCAGATACCGAGACCGAGGAAACGGAAGCTCCCGAGGAAAAGCCGGTGAAAAAGGCTAAGGAAAAGACAAAGGAAAAGGCTAAGCCCGCTGTCAAGATAACAGTGGAGGAGCCCGAAGAGGACGATGACGAAGCCGGTGAGATCGAAAGCGACGCTGAAAGGTTCATCAGAAACGCTGATGCTTCCCTGAAGGAAGGCATTACAGATGTGGCTGATAAGGCTGAGGAAGCCGCCGATGAGCTCATCGACAAAGCCGGGGACGTAAAGGATGAGGCTGAGGACATTGCCGAGGAGGTCGCTGAAAAGGCTGAAGAAGTCAAGGAAAAGGCTGAGGGGACAGTTCATCATACAGTTTCCAAAAAGAACAGCGGCAAAAAGAAAAAGAAGTAATATCATAATATGAAAACAGCCCGTGAACAGCAATGCTCACGGGCTGATTTTTTGCAGAAGCACGCTGCCATGCGCCTTTTGCACAATAATATCATTCTGATTTAGCCATTCTGCCTATGACATTTCAGCCAAAAATGCTTAGTGTAAAATAAAAGTAGGCAGTACAAAAAAGAGAGCAGCCCGAAGAAAGGGTTGCTCTCGAGGTCACAAAGTGCTAAAATGTAAGTGAGAAAAAATTACAAAGAAAGCAGAGTGACCTAAAATGAGTATAACATATAAAATCGAAATTGACAATAGCAAAATCGAAAATTTTCCGGAACTTGTTGAAAAAGCTTTCGTATCAGCAATGGAATTTGGAAAAGCAGTAGTAAAAGATCATCTTGAAGCACTTGATGAGGAACTTATGTTAAGCCGTGATACAAAGAAATATCGTCATAAAGGCAGCCGCAAAACGGCAGTAAAAACGAAGCTGGGAACAATAGAATACAGCCGCAGGATATACTTTGACACAAATGAAAAGAAGCACGTTTATCTGCTGGATGAAGCGCTGAATCCGCAGAATATAGGACTATTTGACGAAGCAATGTGCAAAAGGATCGAGGAAATGATCTGCAATCAATCTTTTCGAGAAACGGCAAGTTCCATATCTGAAAATACAGGACTGCACATTACACCTCAGACTGTCTGGAATATTGTTCAGGAAATGGGAAGAACCGAAATTGAAAACAGTAAGAAAACACCGCAAAATAAAGGTGCAATTGAGAGTAAAATTCTTTATGAGGAAGCAGACGGAGACTGGCTGAAGCTTCAGGGAGAAGACCGAAAAAAATACGGTGCGTCAAAAGAAATGAAGATAGGAATTGTCTACGACGGAGTGCGTCATATCACGCAAAAGAACGGAGAGATCAGGCGTGAGCTGGACAATAAAGCAGCATACGCAAGCTTTGAACCGGCAGGCGATTTCAGGAAACATATGGAAAATATGACGGCGTCCGTTTACAATACTGACGAAATCGAACTTCGTGTCAAAAACGGAGACGGAGCGCAGTGGATACAGAAAAACGATAGCTGCAACTGTGTTTGTGTACTTGATGAATTTCATAGAAACAAAAAAATCACGGAATGCGTCAGCAATAAAGAAATCGCCGAAAATCTGCGTGAATTACTTTTGCAGAACCGATTTGATGAACTTTTAGACTGTATTGAGGCTTACATAAATTCAACTGAGGACGAGCGTGAAAGGGCAAAGTTACAGGAACTTTACAGCTATTATTCTGAGAACAAAGAGGCTCTTGCAGGTTATTATGACAGGGGTATTGAGATTCCGCCCACAAGAGAACCGGGCATAATTCACCACGCTAATCTGGGCAGCATGGAAGGCAATGTGTTTACCATTATCGGCAACAGAATGAAAGGCAGACGTGCGTGTTGGAGCGTTAATGGCGGCAATAACCTTGCGGCTCTGTTGTGCAGACACTATTCTACAGCAATTCCGGCTTCTTCCGAAACATCTGTCGTCGATACTGTTGCAGAATCTCCCTTATCTGCTTCAAAAGCTCCGAAATATGACGGTAAAGGCTATGAGTTCTATGGAAACGTTACCATTCCAAATGCCCCCTCTTTCATAAAAGCTATATTCGCTTCCAAGCCCTTATCCGATTTGAACTTCTGATTTTGTGCATTTTCACTATTTTGTGATCTCCTGCCTACTTTTACTTGACACATACCCAAAAATGTGCTATAATTATTGTATAGATAACTAAAAGCAACGTGTAGCCTCCTATCAGGACGTAAATCCGGTTGATAAGGGCTGCACTCTTTTTTACGGAGGTGCATGACCATGTATAACACAGGTGACGCTGTTGTTTACTCATCATACGGTGTTTGTATGATAACCGCCATCGAGAATCACGATTTCAGCGGCGAAAACGTGGAATACTACGTTCTTCGCCCCGTCAGCGACAACAAGAATACCTTTTACGTTCCTACAAACAACGAGACCCTGAAAAGCAGAATGAGGAGCGTCTGCTCCAGAAGCGAGGTTGAGGAGCTCATAAGCGAGATGCCTCAGGAGGATGTGTTCTGGATCGGGAACGAGTCACAGCGCAAGGAGGAGTACCGCAAGGTCATCGACTCGGGAGACCGCCGCAGGATAATCGGGCTCATAAAGACGCTGTATATCCACGGCGAGGAGCTGGCTGCCCAGCACAAGAAGCTCCGCTCATCGGACGAGAGGTTCCTTCATGAAGCCGAGAATATGCTCTATGACGAGTTTGCATACGCACTTCAGCTCAACAAGGACGAGGTACTTCCCTATATCAGACAGCACATATGAAAACAGGCTCCGAATTGTGAACAAAACAATTCGGAGTTTATTTTTTTGCCCTAAAACAAAACTGTTTTGACTTGCGGCGTGAAATCTTATATATAAATAATATAATTGAAATATTCGGGTTTTGTTTGTTGAATTTCTTATAGACATTTATACTAAATTCAAATCCGATATTTCTATGCAACTATTGTTGCATTTTGCACAAATCCTATTGACATTATTCTACGTTTGTGCTAAACTTTAGTTGTAAAAAAAGAGAGGGATTTACTGCACTGGATCCCGAGAAAAAACAACACTAATATTAGGGAGGAATATTGTATGTTCACAAATTCTAAAAATGTGAAGCGTGTCATCAGCATATCAGCTGCGGCTATGTGTCTGTTCTCATCGCTCCGCATAGCTCCGATCGGTGACATCGCCGACGCAGCAGGCACAACTATGACAGCCTTTGAGATCACAGAGAATATGAAGATAGGCTGGAACCTCGGCAACACTCTGGACGCTACAGCAGGCGACGCCAAGGGTACTTACGAAACAGCAGGCCTTGAGACAGAAACCAGCTGGGGCTGCCCCAAGGCTAATCAGCAGCTCTTCGACGCTCTGAAGGCTAAGGGCTTCAACACAGTCCGCGTTCCTACCACATGGTTCCAGCACCTGGACGAGAATAACAACATCGATCCCGAGTGGCTGGCTCGTGTAAAGGAAGTCGTTGACTACGGTATCAAGAACGATATGTACATCATCCTCAACGTTCACCATGAGAACTGGATAAACAGAACCGACCTGGTCAACGCTTATGATGACATCAAGCCAAGCTCCTGAAGATCTGGACACAGATCGCTGAGGAGTTCAAGGATTACGATCAGCACCTCATCTTCGAGTGCATGAACGAGCCCCGTGCTGTTAAAACAGATCATGAGTGGTGGGCAGCTAAGGCTGTTCCCGAGTGCGACGTTATCAACGATCTTGAGCATGATTTCGTTGACCTCATCAGAAATACAGACGGTCCTTACGCAAAGACCCGTCTCCTGATGCTCCCCGGCTACTGTGCAAGCGCAGAGGAGACCTTCCTCAAGGCTATCGATGTTCCCAACGATCCTTACGTTGCTATCTCGGTACACGCTTACACTCCCTATGACTTCACAATGAATAAAGAGGTCGCAGATCACTCCGTATTCACAAGCACATATTCCGCTAACCTTGCTTCTATCCTCGAGGGTATCCGCAATACCTTCATCGATAAGGACATCCCCGTTGTAATCGGCGAGATGGGTACATCAAACTTCGGCAACACCGAGGCGAGAGTTGCATGGACAGATCAGTATTTCAAAACAACAAAGAAGTACGGTATCCCCTGCTGTCTCTGGGATAACGGTCAGCTGAGGAACCCTGACGATCCCAAGCAGGATATCAGCGAGATACACGGCTATGTCAACCGTAATACAGGCGAATGGAACGAGGATTCACTTCCTATCATCAACAAGATGATGGAGATCATGAACGACAGCTCCATCACTTGGGGCAGCGAGAAGCACCTTCCCAAGCTCACTCACCAGAACTATGATGAAGGCACAAAGGTTTACACAGGTCCTACAGAGATCGACGTAGACAAGGCTGCTACATATCAGAACACAACTCCCGGCGGCGAGGGCGAGATCACATTTGACAAGCTTGAGGGCAAGGAAGTTGCTATCAAGTACACAGGCGCAGATCCTATCCTCTGCTTCTCAGACGCAAGCTACGGCAACTGGACAGAGCTCAAGCCCTACGGCATTGACAGCGAGCAGGGAATTGCTTACTTCAACATGGCTAAGCTTCCCGACGCATGGGGCAAGGATACAGCTCTCATAGCTCATATGCAGGCAAAGACTCTCGGCGTAACAACCGTTGACTCCATCGTTATCCTCAACGCTCCCGAGGGAGATATCCCCGAGCCCGTTGCTACTGCTCTTATCAAGAAGGTAGACCTTTCAGAGGCTAAGGATACAGATTCTCTCACAGTTACTATCGCTGGCCCCGCAGGCACAAAGAATGACGGTGCTCTCGGATTCATGAAGGGCGATGACTGGACACAGATCGAGTGGAATGGCACTATCGGTGCTGACGGCACACTCACAGTTACTATCCCGCTGGCAGACGTTCCCAAGAGCAACGCTGAGTTCCAGGTATGGGGCAACTTCGATATAGTTGAGATCAAGGACGTAAAGATCGGTGCAGGTGATGTTGCAACAACAACTACTACAACTACAACAACCACCACTACTACAACTACATCCGATACACCTACTACAACCACTACAACTACAGCTCCCGTTCAGAACATCAATTACGGTGATACAAACTGCGATAGCAAGGTCGAGCTGGCTGACGCTATCCTCATCATGCAGGCACTTGCTAACCCTGATAAGTACGGCGAGAACGGAAGCGATGCTAAGCACCTCAAGGCTGAAGGCAAGCTCAACGGCGACGTTGACAAGTCAACTGAGGGTCTGACAGCTAACGACGCTCTCTTCATTCAGGAGTACCTCCTCCACCTCAGAGAGACTCTCGTACCCGCTAACGCATAAACCAATTCTTTCAATCATACCTCAGAAATGCAGCTGCAGCAGCAGCTGCATTTTCTTTTTGCCATCGCGTTTATATGTTATGGATACTATCTCTATTGAATTATAATATATTATTAACTTTTGTAACCTATTGACAAAACAATAAGAACTGTTATATAATTATAGCGGTATCGCTGTAATCGGACACTAACCGAAAGCAGCTTATACACAAAAATTATAACAAAAGCAGAGACATATATATGCTTTTTTAATGTATTATAAACCCAACCTACTTATGAACAAAAGGATGACAACTGAATATGCTTACTGATTACCATTGCCATATTCTGCCCGGGATCGATGACGGTGCATACGATGTGGATACTTCACTCGCCATGATCGAGACTATGAAGGAACAGGGCGTAGAGAGAATTATCGCTACCCCTCATTTCTATGCACACGAGGAAAGATCTCTCACAGAATACCTTATCAGGCGCGAGATCGCCTATGAGAGCATCGCTGACTTCGCTGCGGTGCAGAATATAATGCTTGGCGCTGAGATCGCCATAGAACACGGAATATCTAAGATCCACGGAATAGACAGACTCGCCGTAGAGGACACGGGCAATATCCTCCTTGAGCTGCCCTTCCGCGATCTTGAAGACTGGATGCTGGAGGAGATAGACGCTATCGCCTCGGAATACGGTCTTACCGTTATACTTGCTCATGTACACCGCTATCTGGAGTATTACTCCGCCGAAAATATGGAGAAACTGCTGAAAACAGACGCCGTCTTCCAGTTCAACAATGAGGCTTTCCTCCTTGAACGGGACAGGGATCTGTTAAAACAGCTCATCGACGATAAAAAAAGGATAGTTTTCGGCAGCGATGCGCATAATATGGGTGCAAGGCGCCCTAACTGGGATATGCTTTTGGAGGAATGTGACCCTGAAATATTAGAGGCTTCAAATGACTTTATCGCTGCTGAGGATAACAGCATTGAAGTACTCACAGCCTGCGATTCCGCAAGCGGTTAAGGGGGACTAATATCGGCAGTAATACTGCTGATACGGGGGGGAAGACTTTTGAAAAAAATAATAGGTAACTTCAGCTTCCGCAGAGTGGTGCTCGCTTTTGCCGACGCTTTTATCGTCATAGCTGCCGCTCTCATCGCAAACTTTATCCTCTCCTTCTTCGGACGGGATATAAGCCGCTCGGATATGCTCATGAGCTTCGTTATCGGGTCTGTGACCTGCTGCGGGTGTCTGCTCATATTCGGCGCCTACAACAAGCTCTGGAGATTCTTCAACAGGCGCGATTACCTCTCCTGCTTATACGGAGTCATCTTCGGATTTATCGCCGCGGGAAGCTTCGTCTACATCATAAGGAACGAGATCGCCCTGAGCTATGTGTGCCTTCATGCGCTGCTCACCCTCATCGGCGTCTGTCTGTTCAGATACCTGTTCAAGGAGAGCTTTGTCACCTTCTCACGGATAAATTCCGAGGATGGCAGAAAGCGCACTATGATAGTAGGCGGCGGTCAGACCTGCCGAATGATACTCACAGAGATCGAGAACGCTCGGAAGTCTCCTTATGAGGGGGACAAGGTCTCGGCAGAGTATGAGCCTGTCTGCATCATCGACGATGACCGCAGCAAGATAGGCACCGAGATACAGGGCGTTACCGTTGTGGGTACTACCTCAGAGATAATCAAATTTGCGGATCAGCAGCACATCGAACAGATCATCTTCGCCATTCCCTCATGCCTTGAGGACGAGCGCAAGAGGATACTTGACGTTTGCTCGGGCACAAATGTCCCCGTCAAGGTGGTTCCCTTCATAGGAAACCTCATCTTCGACAACGGGAATACTCCCCTGCTGAACCAGATGCACGATATAAAGGTGGAGGACCTCCTGGGACGAGCCTCGGTAAAGTTCGACAACGAGGAGATACGCCGCTTTATCCACGGCAAGGTCTGCATGGTAACGGGCGGAGGCGGCTCCATCGGCTCCGAGCTGGTGCGCCAGATAGCAAGATACAGCCCCGAACGCATAATCCTTGTGGATATCTATGAGAACAACGCCTATGATGTCCAGCAGGAGCTGCTCATGGACTACGGCGAAGATCTTGACCTGAAAGTGCTCATAGCGTCCGTCAGGGACTATTACCGACTGGACAGCATTTTTGCAAAATACAAGCCTGATATCGTGTTCCACGCAGCTGCCCACAAGCACGTTCCCCTTATGGAGAACTCGCCTATGGAGGCTATCAAGAACAACGTCATCGGCACCTTCAATACCGCTACCCTCGCCCAGTTCCACAAGGTGAGGAAGTTCGTGATGATATCCACGGACAAGGCTGTGAACCCCACAAACGTTATGGGCGCTTCAAAGCGCTGCTGCGAGATGATAATACAGTACCTCTCACAGCAGAAGGATGGCTGCACTGAGTTCGTCACCACACGCTTCGGCAATGTTCTCGGCTCAAACGGCTCCGTTATCCCTCTTTTCAGAAAGCAGATAGAATCGGGCAGAGCCGTTACAGTCACTCACCCCGATGTTATAAGATACTTCATGACCATACCTGAGGCTGTCAGTCTTGTGCTTGAGGCTGCTGCCATTGCTCACGGCGGCGAGATATTCATCCTGGATATGGGTCAGCCTGTCCATATCGTAAGACTTGCGGAAAACCTTATCCGTATGTACGGAAAGGTGCCATATAAAGATGTGGAGATAAAGTTCACGGGTCTCCGTCCCGGCGAAAAGCTGAAGGAGGAGCTGCTCATGGACGAGGAGGGACTTCAGAAGACCTCCAACGAACTCATTTTCATCGGCAAGCAGATACACCTGGACGGAGATGTATTCATCAAGAAGCTGAGAAAGCTGCGCAACGCTGCCAATGAAAACCTCAATGAAGCGGCTATCGAAGCCCTTCATGAGATAGTTCCCACATTTATAACTCCCGAGGAGTTCAACAGAGCGGAGCTCATCAAGGAGCACCGAAACACGGAAAATATAGCAAACATCAAAAGGGACTGACTTACAGTCCCTTTGTTTTTGGAGGATAATATGATTTACAGAACACCGACCTATTACAGGGATTTCCGCTGCATTGCAGGCGACTGCCGCGACAGCTGCTGCAAGGGTTGGGAGATAGACATTGATGAGGATACCGCCCGATACTACGCAGGTGTGGGCGGCGAATTCGGTGAAAGGCTCCGCAGCAGCATACGGGACGGCTCCTTCCTGCTGACCGGGGACGAGCGATGTCCCTTTCTCAATAAAAGCGGTCTCTGCGACATCTACACAGAGCTGGGCGGCGACAAGCTGTGCAGGATATGCTCCGACCATCCGCGGTATTACGAGTGGTTCGGCTCTGTGAAGGAGGGCGGCGTTGGGCTCTGCTGCGAGGCTGCGGCGGAGCTGATGATCTCCCGTCCCTTTGCCCTCTGCGAAGAGGAGGCCCCCGACGAGACCGCTTCAGGCGACTACGATGAGGAGCTCTTTGCCATGCTCATTGACGCCCGTGAGGAGATGTTCACAGTCCTGGCGGACGAGACGAAGCCCCTCTGTGACCGCCTCTGCCGCCTGCTGGATATTGCCTCGGAAATGCAGCTTTGCATTGATATGCCCTTCCCCGACGGAGAGACCGAAGTCGCCGCAGAAGCGGCTCTCCGCGGCGCATTCGACCTGCTGTCGGAGCTTGAGCCCATTGACGAAAAGTGGCAGCCCTACATAGCAGAATGTACCGGTAAGCTTTCCTGTTCTCCTGCCCGAAACAGCGGCACCGACGTGTTCCTCCGCAGACTGGGCAGCTATTTCATCTTCCGCTATCTGCTGAAATCCGTTTTCGACGGCGAGGTGCTGAGCCGCGCAAAATTCGCGGTGTTCAGCCTTATTGTCCTGGACAGGCTCTTCCGCCTGAGCGGCAGCTCCGCTCCGGAGACCTGCGCCCTGATTGCCAAAAACTACTCCAAGGAGACAGAATACTGCGAGGAGAATATGGAGAAGCTGCTCCTCCGCCTCGGAGAAGCCCCTGAGTTCAGTCTGATGTCGCTGAAAGCCCTCCTTATGGCGTCAATGGGCGGAAATATGGACGAATTCTGAAAAAAAGCCGCGAATTACGAAAAATAAGTGAAATTCATTGCAATATCACGCCTATTGTGCTATAATGTATAAGAATTAACAGCTCCAGAAAGCTGAAAAATGAGAGGGTAATATTATGTTTGACCGTAAAAAATTCGCCGCATTTGTGGCAGGACTTCTCCTGTGCGCCTACGGAGCCGCCCCCGCAGCTTCCTTCGCAGACAATGAGGAAGTCACCTCTGCCGTGACCGAGGAATTTGAGCCCACGGAGGGCGCTCCCGACGGTGACTACATCATCAGCGGCGACTTCATGTATACAAAAACTGTGGACGGCGACGCCCGTATAGAAAACTGCACCGCCACAGGCACATCTCTTGTTATCCCTGACACCATCGACGGACTTACCGTAGCCGCTCTGGGCACCACTGCCTTTGGCGACGATATGGAAAACAACACCTTCACCAGCATTGAGATACCTGCTTCGGTGAACTATATATCAGCAAACAATCCCTTTATCTACTGCTCGGTGCTCACCGAGATAAAGGTGGCTGAGGACAGCGAATACTTCACTGCTGAGGACGGAGTCCTCTATGACAAGGACAAGAAGACCCTTGTCGCCTATCCTGCAAAGAAGGAGGGCAAGAGCTTCACTGTCCCCGAGGGCGTAACATCTATTTACGCAGGCGGTCTCTATGACGCCGACCTCTCTGAGCTCAAGCTCCCCTCAACTCTTGAGGAAGTGAACTACTTCGCCTTCGGCGATATGAAGTTCATGGAGAAGATAGACATGAGCGGCACCAGCCTTACGGACCTGGGTTCATACGCGTTTTCACAGTGCAAGAACCTTTCTGAAGTGCTTCTCCCCGATACTCTTGAGAACATCGGCGGAGCTGCCTTCTCGGGCTGTAAGAGCCTTGAGAGCATAACTCTCCCCGAAAAACTCCTCAGCATAGGACAGTACGCCTTCGTTGACACGGGGCTCAAGGAGATCGATGTTCCCGACTCTGTGGTCGATATAGGCTACTGCGCATTCGGCTATTCTACAAGCAAAACAGGGGAATTCGTCGCTGACAGCGACTTCACCATTATCGGCAGCACAGGCTCTGCCGCCCAGATGTACGCTGTTGACGCAGACTCCGATTACGAATATGTCAACAACTTCGACTTTCTCGCCCGTGAGGCCAAGGCGGAACAGGGCGAGCTTCTCAGCCTTGAGCAGATAACCTCGGGAGACTTCGTCTACGCTGTCACAGATAACGGCACTGTTCTCCTCTCCTGCCAGTCCACTGACGCAAAGGTAACTGTTCCCGAGGAGATAGACGGCAACAGAATAGTCAAGATATACCCAACCTGCTTCAGTGCCTGTCAGGCTTCGGAGATTGTCCTCCCCGAGTCCATTGACGAGATAAGGGAGATGGCTTTCTACGGCTGTCCCAACCTGACTTCCATATCCATTCCCGCAAGCGTAAAGACTATCGGCAACAACGCCTTTGACAAGTGTTCCGTCCTCTCAACCGTGGAGATTAAGGGCGCCGAGACCATGGGCGAGCTGGTATTCTGCGACTGTAAGGCACTCAAAAAGCTTACCCTTTCGGGAGAGCTGAAGGAGTGGAACGACGATGAGCCCTTTGTAGACTGCCCGAACCTTGAGGAGATAACCGTTACCGACGGAAGCGGCAATTTCAGCTCACAGGACGGCGTGCTCTACAACAAGGACAAGTCCACTCTCATAGCCTATCCCGCAGGAAAGACCGACAAGAGCTTTACCGCTCCCAAGTCCGTAAAGGAAATAGCTCAGTCCGCATTCTACAAGGCTGTAAATCTGGAAAGCGTTGACCTTTCCTCAGTAAAGACCGTCAATGCCTTTGCCTTTGAGAACTGCGAGAACCTGAAAAAAATTAAGTTTACGAAAAATCTTACAATGTTAGGCTCTGATGCCTTATATAACTGCAAATCACTGAAAAAGCTGCGCCTTCCCAAATCACTGACGGATATCGGCGCCTGCGCATTCGGCTACATCTATCAGGAGAAGGTGAACTCCGACGACCCCGAGGACACAAACGCTCTCCTTGAGGGCTTCAGACTCTATGCTCCCAAAAACTCCACTGCCTACAAGTACGCTGAGGGCTGCGGAATGGACGTAGTCACAGGCACAGTTGAGCTCTTCGGCAAGAATTACGATGTAAGGCTCCTTGGCTTCCTGGGAGCACTCATACTCGCCTTTATAGCTATACTCATCGGTAAAAAGGCTGCTTCCAAGGCTAAGGCAAAGAAGGCTGAAAAGGAACTGGCAGAAAAGCGCGAAAAGGCTGCTCAGCGCCGCAAAAAGCTGTCTGAGGAAGCCGTAGATGACCATGACGAGGACTTCGAGGACGAGGAAGAGGACGATAATGACAACGATGAAAAGGGCGAAGAAGAGGACGAGGAGGACGATGAAGATGAAGACTGATCTCAGAAAGCTCGCCGCTATTCTTGCTTCGGGCGTTATATCAGCCTGCTGTGCCCCATTAGGTGCAGCAGCAGACAATCTTGCAGGTGCAACAGGTGAACCGCTGAACGACGGCTCTTTCTACTATGAGCTCAACGATGATGATACCTATACGATCATTTCCTGCACAGCCACTATTGTTACAGAAGTGCCTTCCATGAGAAACGGAAAGTCCATTACCGCTATCGGCGACGAAGCATTTACCAACTGCACGGCAATTACTGAGCTTAAGCTCCCCGATACCATTAAGACTATCGGCAGCCACGCCTTCTACGGCTGTACAGGTCTGGAAAAGATAACCCTGCCAAGAAAGCTTGAAAGTCTGGGCGACAACGCATTTTTCAGCTGCAGCTCACTGACAGAGATAACCATTCCCGATACCGTAACAAAGATAGAGGATATGACATTTGCCCTCTGCGACAGCCTCCAGCAGGTAAACCTGCCTGACACAGTCACCGAACTGGGAGAGTATTCCTTCTATCAGTGCCCTGCGATCAGCAGCTTCAGGCTCCCCGCTTCTCTCACAAAAATAGGCGATAACGCCATGGGTAGCTGGTTCTCCATAAAGGATATCGACGCCTCCGCTGCAAGCGCATTCGTGTTTGAGGACGGTATGCTCATGTCCAAGGACAAGAAGGAGATCTACCGTGCCTCTGTTGAAACAGCAGGCGAGGTAACTATCCCCGACAGCGTATCTGCTGTCAAGAGCGGTGCATTCTCCACCTGTTCGGAAATAACCGCCCTTCACTTCCCTGCCACAGTGACCACCATCGGCGATGAGGCGTTCAGCTACTGCTCAGGCATCACAAGGCTTGACCTTTCAGAGGGGCTTCACAGCATAGGCAGCGGCGCATTCATGTTCGACCAGGCTGTCACCTCTGTTGATATCCCCACCACTGTACAGACCATAGGCTCTAACGCCTTTGCATACTGTATGGGCATGGAAAGGGTGATCCTCCCCGAGGGACTTGAGGAAATAGGCGAAAGCGCATTCCTGGTATGCGAAAAGCTCCAACAGGTAAGCATTCCCAAGAGCGTAAAGACCATAGGCGAAAATGCCTTAGGCTTCACAGTCAACAACTCACAGCGCGAGAAAATGCAGAACTTCTCACTGAGCGTATTCGCAGGCTCAGCAGGTGAAAAGTACGCAAAATCCTCGGAGCTTGAGTACACCGTCACCGACCGGAATATCACGAAGTTCGCATTCATAGCAGCAATGATAGCCGTTGTGATCTTAGTCATAGTGTTCGCACTTGTTCTCATGAAGCGCAGCAGAAAGACTGCTCCTGCTGCTGCACGAAAGGCAGAAAAGGCTGCCAAGAAGAAGGCTGAGGAGATAGCTGAGGAGAAGAAGTACAAGAAGATCATGGACGAAGATAGTGACGAAGATGAAGATGACGATGCTGAAATCAACGAAGAAGATGATGATGACGACGGCGATGAAGATGATGATGACGACGAGGAAGACGATGATTGATCGTTTTTGATAAAAAGTATAAGCCATAGTATTTCTGATGCAAGGTCAGAAGTACTATGGCCTTTCTATTGACTTTTGATTTGAGTAAGCAATAGTAGTGGGCAGAAGCCAGTGCACTGAACACTCAGTGTTATCATATAAGAAAAACCGAAGCAATAAGCTTCGGTTTTTTATTTATGCTTCTGTTTTTACTTCGGCGCTGTCAAGTCTGCGGAAATATTCCTCCGCATACTCGCGGTACTCGTTCCTGAACTGCTCGTCATTCTCCTTTACATCGTGGAGATAAGCGTGGAGGTTGGTCTTTTCGTCAGTCTCGATAAGACACCCCGCAATGTTGGAGCAGTGGTCGGAAATACGCTCCAGATTGGTGAGGACGTCCTGGAAGATGTATCCCAGCTCAACTGTACACTCGTCGTTCTGGAGACGGCGGATATGCCTGTTCTTGAGTTCTGTGCTGAGGTTGTCACCACTTCCTCAAGAGGCTCTACCTTATGGGCGATAGAAAGGTCGTTCTTCACATAGGAGTCAAACGCCTTGTTGATATTCTCACTGATCGCGTCAGTGATGACCGTTATCTCGTTTATGCACTCCTCAGAGAACATTATACCCTTTTCATGCATTTCCTGTGCCGACTCTACCAGGTTCACGGCATGGTCGGAGATACGCTCAAAATTGCCCACGCAGTGCATCATCTTGGAAACGCTTCGGCTGTCCTTGCCGGTAACGCTTGCCTTGGCTATTTTAATGAGATAGCTGTTTATCTTGTCCTCAAAGCCGTCGATGATGTCCTCGTTCTCAATGACAAGGTCGCACTTGTCGCTGTCATAGTCTATCAGCAGCTTCAGTGCCATGTCGATGGTCTCTCTTGTGAGCTCTGCCATCTGTTCAGTTGCGGTAAGGCAGGTCTGGACAGCAACAGCAGGAGTCTTGAGCAGGATATCGTCCAGTCCGGTAACTGTCTTCTTTGAATCCTTTTCCTTTTCTTCCTTTCCGTCCTTTACGATTATCCTTGCAAGCTTTACAAGCTGATTGCAGAAAGGAAGGAGCATGATCGTTACAACAAGGTTGAACACCGAGTGAGCCACTGCTATTCCCAGATAACCTATGGTCCTGTGGAAGAACTCAAGGTCAAACACATACTGAAGTATGATTATAATGGGAAGAAGTATGAGGGTTCCTATCACCTTGATGGAAATATGTATACAGGCAACTCTTTTTGCGTCCTTGCTTACACCTATACTTGATATGAGCGCAGTTACACAGGTGCCTATATTAAGACCCATGATTATCGGTATAGCCATACCATAGGTAAGACCGCCTGTTGTGGAGAACGCCTGAAGGATACCCACTGAAGCTGCCGAGCTCTGGATTATTCCCGTAAATACCGCACCTACGAGAACACCGAGCAGAGGATTATTGAAGGCTGTCAGAAGGCTCTTGAACTTTTCGGATTCTGCAAGGGGGGGATACTGACTGTGACATAAGGGTCATACCTGTCATCAGTATGGCAAATCCGATGAGAATGTTGCCGACGTCCTTCTTTTTATGCTTTTTGCATACCATTATCATTATAACGCCTATAAGTGCAACAATGGGCGAGAATGATGTAGGCTTGAGTATTCTGATGAAGGGGTTGCTGCTCTCAACTCCGACAAGGCTGAGTATCCAAGCTGTAAGTGTAGTTCCTATATCCGAACCGAAGCAGACACCGACTGTCTGCTCAAGGGACATGATGCCTGAGTTTACAAGTCCTACCAGCATAACCGTCATAGCTGATGAGGACTGTATGGCTACTGTAACGCCCATACCAAGGAGTATTGCTTTTAATCTGTTCTCTGTCATTTTCTTGAGAGCATACTCAAGCTTGCCTCCCGTGAGCTTTTCAAGTCCCGTAGACATTACTTTCATTCCGTAGAGGAAGAAGGCAAGTCCGCCCAAAAGGGTAAAGATGTTAAAAATTGAAAATTCTTCCATAATTCTCTCCTGTTTTTCATTTTGTTGTTATTTCCCTCATCTTTAATTATAGCGATTGAGCGGCGCAAGTCAATGAGATACGCCATTCTTTAACGTGGATTTAACATTTCAAAAACAGAAAAGCGCTCCCGTTATTTCCGCGGGAGCGCCTGTGAACTTGCTTATTTCTTCTTTTTATTGCTGTTCTTTACCGACTTTTCAGCCTTTTCCTTTACTTCTTCTGCTTCCTCCTCGATGGCGTCGATAACGTCCTCAAGGTCAGCCTCATCATCGTCCTCATCGTCATCAGCGGAAGCCTTTACAGCCTTCCTGCCGTTGTCATCCTTGAGAGCCTTGATGAAGGCAACTGCAAAGTAGATCATGAAAATGAGAGCCTCAACGATGAACAGGGGCTTGACAGCGCCGTGAACAGCCTCTTTGATACCTGCGCTCACTGATCTTGTAGCAGGAACCAGGATATTGTAAGCGTTTGCGAACTGAACGTTCTCATAGTAGTCCTCAGCAGTCAGTTCTGTGAGCTCTACAAGATTTGAAACCTTCTTGCTGAGTGAAGCAATGTCAGCCTCAACTCTATCCACGTTTGCCTTTGAGCTGTTCTTGTTGCTCTTGAGGGCGTCACGTCTTGACTCATAGAACTTTATATCCTGCTTTGTCTGTGCAAGGTTTGACTCAACAGATGTCTTCTGTCTGAACAGTGAATCGTACTGATCGGAAGCTGTAGCATACTCTGTATTGGTTGTATCCGTACCGTTTCCGAAGATGAGGATCGAGTCCTTCTCGTACTGAGCGATAGAAGCCTCGAGAGCTGAAAGGCGCTCTGCGTACTCATCCTTATCGCGGTTGAGGTTCTCTATTCTGTAATCATAGTAGGAAAGTGCAGCGTCCTTGTCCTTGGTAACGTTGTTTACAGAGATATATGAGGAGATCCTGTCAAGATCGATGCTGCTGATGGTCTTTGCATATTCAGAGAGGTCCTTGAAGCTGTAGCCTGTAATGCTTGAACGGAATGTGGTGTTATCGTCCTTTGAAAGGGAATTGAGGTAGCTTCTCACCTGTCTGATAGAGTCTCTGAACAGATCCACCTGCTGAGCGTAGTCATGGTCCTCGTACTCTGCTGCGTTTACAGCTGCGCCAAGGGGCTGATTGTAGCCATACTGCTCATAGAAATAATCGCGGTAGTTCTCAAGCAGGTTATTGAGCACCTCAACACCTGTTTTTCTGTCGAAGCCTGCTGCACCGAAATCGAAGTAAACGGTGAACTGTGTGGGGTAGTACTTAGTATCCAGCATAGCCTGTGCAGCGGAAAGGCTTCCGTTTGTAGCCTTCTCCATAACGCTGTTATAGGCTGTGAGCTTGTCATATGCGTCCTCGGGGAGATTATAGCCGAAGGTGATGTTTGATCTTACGTCCTCGACCTTTTCAAGGTCGATCTCCATTTCTGTCAGTGTCCTTTCGATGACAACGGGGTTCTTCATGGACTCGATCTCGAACGTGCGTCCTGCGGGGTCCAGACCCTTTTCTATATTGGGATATGTAAAGCTTACCAGTGCTCTTGCGGGGTTCTTGGCGGAAAAGGTCTTTACAGCGGAAAGCACTACACCCAGTATTCCTGCGATGATAGCAACTGCCAGCCATAAAGCCAGGTATTTTTTAAGCTTGCGAAGGATAGACGATACAGAGATAACGACTTCATTATCGCTGCTGTCCTGATTTTTTATTGTAACATTAAGGTTACGCTCATCTTTTTTAGCCATTTTGACCTCCGAAATCCTTTGTATTCTTTTATTACGGCACAACACGCCGTAATAATCATTATATCACTAAAAAAACTGTCAGTCAATAGAAAAGGAAAAATTCCCGTTATTTGCATAAAAAGCTGTTCTAAGCCCTTTTCTCCTTTAACAAAATACACCAACATAGTATAAAATAATCCTCCTCAGTGCTGCGAAACACTGAGGGGCAAAACTTTTTATGGGTTCTCTTTTTATTCCTCGGGCTCCTTGATCTCGCCTACGATGGGGAGTGGATCAATTCCCTGTCTTGTGTAATAGTCGGAAAGTGCAGACCTTACTGCCTGCTCTGCCAGCACTGAGCAGTGTATCTTTACTGCCGGAAGTCCGTCAAGAGCCTCCACAACAGCCTGATTTGTCAGCTTCAGCGCATCGTCGATGGACTTGCCCTTGATGAGCTCAGTTGCCATTGAAGATGTGGCAACTGCCGCACCGCAGCCGAAGGTCTTGAACTTTGCATCTGTGATTATGCCGTTGTCTATTTTCAGGTACATCTTCATGATATCGCCGCACTTTGCGTTTCCGATCTCTCCTACGCCGTCAGCGTCCTCGATCTCGCCCACATTTCTCGGGTTTGAGAAATGATCCATTACCTTTTCACTGTATAACATAGCAATTACTCCTTTGAAAATTTTGAAGCCTACTGCTTCTTGATGATGTCATTCCTGCCTATCTGCTTTCTGTCCACGTCCTTCAGCATAAAGGCAGCATTTGCGCCCTCCGAGACGGTATTACAGACCTTGCGGAACTGCTCTATCCCCATTATCTCGGAATATATCTCGTTCTCCCTGCCGCGGACGATGACTACCTTGTCCCCGACACTGAAAACGCCGCCTGTCACGGTCCCCACCGCGACAGTTCCCCTGCCCGTTATGGTGAAAACGTCGCTCACCACAAACTCGGCATAGGTACCGTCGGCAACTCCCGACTGAGGAGTGTAGTATTCCTCATACTCGCGGAGCTCCCTTTCGTCGTCTGTAAGAAATTCATGGTTCTTGGGCTCCCTGTTGAGGAGCTTGTCCTTTAAATTATCAAATATTCCCATAATCTTACACCCCGTTGTTGTTATTTATTCGTATTTTTCGCCTTTCATCATGCGCTCCCACACGGGTGACATAGAACGCAGCCTGTCAACTACCTTTGGAATGACCTCAAGGATATAGTCCACATCCTCGTCAGTTACGTCCTCCTCTATGGAAAGTCTCAGTGAGCCGTGAGCTACGGCGTGTACCAGACCTATGGAGAGCAGAACGTGTGAGGGATCAAGTGAACCCGATGTGCAGGCTGAGCCCGATGAACCGCAGATACCGTTGAGGTCAAGCATGAGCAGGAGCGACTCTCCCTCAAGACCCTCGAAGGAAATATTGAGATTTCCCGGGAGGCGCTTGTCCCTGTCGCCGTTGAGGCGTGTATAGGGTATCTTCAGAAGCTCGTCGATAAGGCGGTTTCTTCTTGGAGTTATGATAGCTGCCTTTTCGGCAATATTGCGTGTGGCAGCTTCAATTGCCACGCCCAGTCCCACGATAGCGGGAACATTCTCTGTACCAGCGCGTTTTCCGCGTTCCTGTCCGCCGCCGTGGATAAGGTTTGGAAGGGTTATGCCCTTGCGGATATAGAGGGCACCGATGCCCTTCTGAGCGTGTATCTTGTGTCCCGACAGCGAAAGCATATCAATGCCCTGCTTGTGGACGTCAATCTCAACATGACCAACAGCCTGAACGGCGTCGGTGTGGAAAAGAACCTTCTTTTCCTTGCATATTGCAGCTATCTCGTCAATAGGCTGGATAGTGCCTATCTCGTTGTTTGCGTACATTATGGTGACCAGAGCTGTATCCTCGCGGATAGCCTTTCTCACGTCCTCGGGGTCGATGAGACCCTTGTCGCTTACGGGGACGTATGTCACCTCAAAGCCCTGCTTTTCAAGGTATTCGCAGGTGTGGAGCACTGCGTGATGCTCGAAAACAGAGGTAACGATGTGTTTCTTGCCTCTTTTCGCCATCATCTCGGCAGTTCCCTTTATAGCCCAGTTGTCCGACTCCGAGCCGCAGCTGGTAAAGAAAATCTCCCTTGGCTCTGCGCCGAGAGCCTTTGCCACCTTCTCGCGGGCTATCTCAACATCGCGCTGGGCGTCGCGTCCCAGCTTGTATATACTGGAAGCATTTCCGTAGGCTGTACGGAAATAGGGCAGCATGGCGTTGAGGACTTCCTCTGATACCGCCGTAGTTGCCGCATTATCGGCATATATGAACCTTTTCTCTTCCATTGGTAGATTCCTCCTATTTTGCATATATATCGCGCTGCTCCACAGCAAGCCTGTCGCAGCGTTCATTTTCGGGATGACCTGCGTGTCCCTTGACCCAGTTGAAGGTCACCTCATGCTTTTCAAGCAGGGGCAAGAGCCGCTCCCAGAGGTCTACATTGAGTGCGGGCTTCTTGTCGGATTTTATCCAGCCCTTTTTCTTCCAGCCGTATACCCAGCCCTTTGTGACGCTGTCCACCACATACTTGCTGTCGGTGGTAAGTATCACCTTACATGGCTCCTTGAGTGCGGAAAGTCCCGTAATAACGCCCAGGAGCTCCATTCTGTTGTTGGTGGTGGCGCTGTCGCCGCCGGAAAGCTCCTTTTCCACGCCGTTATAGCGGAGCACAACACCGTATCCGCCGGGACCCGGGTTGCCGCTGCAGGCGCCGTCTGTGAAGATCTCAACTGTTTTGATAAGTCTCACCTCTGAAAACCGAAGTCAATTGATTATAACATATTATATATACAAAATGGGTAGGTGTTACCCGAAGTAAACCTGTTTTATGTTTGTGTTTGCAAACACAGCTGCCATATATAAGCAGACAGCCCTTATTATAACGCCCCTAAGCTGTCATCTGAAACTTAGGGGCACTATTTCTGTGTATCGCGTTAAGCTATGGGGCGATCAATATGCCTTGCCCCAGTATACCATGCACTTTGCAGGCTTGCCGCAGCAGACGCACTTGTCGCTGAGGTTCTCCTGCTCGAAGGGGATACATCTTGAGCCAACGCCTGTCTTTTCCTTTATCTCATCCTCACAAGCCTCGTCGCCGCACCACATTGCCTTTACGAAGCCGTCACCGTGCTTCTCAAGAGCCTTGTTTATCTCGTCGATAGTTGTGCAGGCATATGTTCTGTTTGCGCGGTTCTCAGCAGCCTTGTTGAACATACCCTCAGGTATCTCCTTTTCAAGGAGAGCCTTTACATATGTTGCAAGGTCGCCCAGTGCTACTGTTTTCTTCTCGCCGCTGTAACGGATAGCGACAACGCACTGATTTTCCTCTATATCACGGGGACCTATCTCAATACGTACAGGCACGCCCTTCATCTCGTATTCTGCGAACTTCCAGCCGGGTGAGTTCTCGCTGTCGTCAAGCTTTACTCTGATACCTGCTGCCTTGAGCTCGTTGAAGAGCTCGCCTGCCTTGTCAAGAACGCCCTCCTTGTGCTGGGCGATAGGCACGATAACTGCCTGTACAGGAGCAACTGCGGGAGGAAGAACAAGACCGCTGTTATCACCGTGAGTCATGATGACTGCACCGATAAGACGGGTTGCAACGCCCCAGCTGGTCTGGTGGGGATTTACTCTCTTGTTTTCCTTGTCTGTATACTCGATGCCGAAAGCCTTTGCGAAGCCGTCGCCGAAGTAGTGTGAGGTACCTGCCTGAAGTGCCTTGCCGTCGTGCATAAGAGCCTCGATAGCGTAAGTGGATACAGCTCCTGCGAACTTATCGCTCTCGGTCTTCTTGCCCTTTATAACAGGCATAGCAAGGGACTTCTCGCAGAAATCCGCATATACGTTGAGCATACGCTCTGTCTCCTCGATAGCCTCCTCAGCTGTAGCGTGGATAGTGTGACCCTCCTGCCAGAGGAACTCTCTTGAACGGAGGAAGGGACGTGTGGTCTTCTCCCAGCGTACAACGCTTACCCACTGGTTGTACAGCTTGGGAAGGTCGCGGTAGGAGTGAACGATATTAGCGTAGTGCTCGCAGAAAAGGGTCTCTGATGTAGGACGTACACAGAGTCTGTCCTCAAGCTTTTCGTTTCCGCCGTGAGTTACCCATGCAACCTCCGGAGCGAAGCCCTCAACGTGATCCTTTTCCTTCTGGAGAAGGCTCTCGGGAATGAACATAGGCATACATACATTCTCATGGCCTGTTTCCTTGAAGGTAGTATCGAGGATATGCTGCATATTCTCCCATATAGCATAGCCGTAGGGGCGTATTACCATACAGCCCTTAACGCTTGTATATTCAATAAGCTCTGCTTTCTTGCAGATGTCGGTATACCACTGAGCGAAATCCTCGTCCATTGAGGTTATCTCAGATACCAGCTTTTTATCTTTTGCCATATATATGACCTCTTTCTGTTATATTTTAGATAGATATATTTATTATATCATTTATTATGCCTGTTGTCAATGCAAAAAAGCAGGCAGGCAATGCCCTTTAACTCAGATAACTCTGCCGACGATATACAGCACCACGATATTGAGGGCAACGATAGCAAGAGTGACCAGATCCGCTCGTGAGCCCTGTTCTCTGAACTCCCCTGCTTTCTCGCGCCTTCTTTCTGCCAAGGCTCGCGCTGCAGTAACAGCAGACAGTATCAGAAAGCTGCCTGCCGAGATGATCCTTGTCCAAGCCTTGTATCTGAGCATGGTGTCCACATACCAGCCGCCGCCGAAGGAATAGCCGTGCTCATTTACCAGATCGCTGATAGGAGCGACTGCTGTCTTCATGCTGCTGCCCATAGGCATCATATTTCCCCTGATGGACTTATTCTGTGTATTGAGATGAGTCTCCGGGTCGAACATATCTCCGAAATGCTTTGTGCCGCGGACTATCACCATGTCCTTCGTGTCGCCGCTTTTTACTGCAACGCCGTAGAGGTAGGTCTTGAACAGCCCCGTGCCGAAAAGTCCCTTGGTGGTGGTGATGCTGCTCATGCCTGCTATCGGCACCCATTCAACAGCCTGTCCGCTTTCGGGACTGTCAAGCACCTCTGCGATGTTCTGAGGCTCCTCCAGCAGAAAGGGCAGGTTTCTCCATGCAATCAATACAGCTCCTGTGAGGAACACGAGCGAAAGTACAAAAAGTGAGAGGGAATAATGTGTATTCTTCATAGACACTTCATTAGTTCAGAAGGATATTGTAGATGAGCAGATAGCCTGCCACAAGCATTCCTGCCAGATCCACGAAGCCTATGAGACCGCCCACAACACCGGCTGAGCCGCCGTTTCTGCCCTTTATAACGCAGTTTACGGCAACTGTTGCAATAAGGAGCAGATTGATAGCGGCTATTATGAACCACTTTATGCTCCTGCTCTTATAGGTTGTGTCGATATACATGAGTGTGGGGTTCAGGATGGTGGTAAGATCGCTGAACTTTGCTGTAACATCATTTGAGGCAGTCCTTACCTTCCCCTTTACGGAAGCGCCCTTCACGTTTTCAAAGCTTTCACTGTCGAAATTCTTGCCGAAGTCCTTATCAGCACGGACGAGAAGTACATTGTCCTGAGACTCGTCCAGAATCATGTAATAGTACTCATGTCCGATAGTTACCGAGTTTATGCCGTGCTCATAGTCCAGATTGGGCTGTGGAGCTCCATAGGACGGAACGCCGCTTACAACGGTATCCTTATCCAGACCGATCTCAAACGCCTGATCCAGGCTGCGGCTGTCTCCCATAAGACCGCTGATGCCGAAAAACAGCGATATTGCGAAGATAATTCCGAAAACGATGATTGCTGCGACAGGTGATGCAGGCTTTGCTGCGTAGCCTTGATTTCTGCTTAAAAGACTCATAAAAGCACTCCTTGATAGTTATTCGTAAGTATAGTCCCCGATAGCGGGGCAATATCATAGAAATATCATATCACATAACGGGGGAATAAGTCAATATAGCGTAAAAAAAGCTGCACGGCAAAGCCGTGCAGCCTGTAGTTTTTTACTTTTTGGAAGGTATGAGTGTTTCTCTTATATGGAGGAGATACTCCTGAATGAAGAGAGCATCGTTGGGTGTCAGACCCTCAGTGGAATCGTCAACATCACCGTTCTTCTTGCCCTGTGCGGTGAGGTGCTTTTCAGCAGTACCCTTCTCGCCATACTTGTCGGGGTTGGCAAGTGCCTGCATGATGAGGATAGCGTCAGCCAGCTCGACCTTGCTGTCGCAGTTTGTATCGCCCCATAATATCTCAAGAATTCCGCCCTGAGGAGTGGTAGTTGATGTAGTAGTTGTGGTGTCTGTTGTTGTAGTTGTGGTTGTGGTAGAAGTCTTTACTTCGCCGCCTGCAATAGTTGTTCTTACAGGATCAGCAGCTGTTCTGCTTCCAACGATGGAAGTGAAAGCGGGCTTAGCCTTGAAGTCGCCGTCGAAGATAAGAGGATTCTGTGTCTTTCTCCAGCTCTTGGGATCTGTAACGCCCCAGAAGATAACAGCTGAAAGCTTGTCGCTGTACTTCTCATAGAGATCGAAGAGTCCTTTATAATATGTAGCCTGTACGTCGAAGTACTTGTCGCCTGAGTTCTCCTGAACAGTAACATCAAGCTCTGTGATCTGAACATCAAGGCCTAATGAAGTATAATCCTTGAGAGCGCTCTCATACATACCCAGTGATGGGAAAGCAGCATCCATGCTCTGTCTTACGTCAAGGTGAGACTGCATACCGATACCGTCGATGTTGCCTGCTGCCTTGAGTCTCTCTGCCATATCGCAGATAGCCTTCTTCTTGTCCATATACTCGTTGAAGTCGTTGTAATAGAGCTTACAGCCCTCGGGAGCATACTGTCTTGCAAACTTGAATGCGTAGTCGATGAATGAGTTGTCGCCGTAAACAGCTACCCAGTCGGAAGCCTCATAGTTGTTTGACTGACCGCAGTGGCCGGGCTTACGGGGAGTACCGTCGTTCTGCCATGCCTCGTTTACAACGTCGCAGGCATAGAAGTCAATATCAGGATAGAGAGCTGTAAGAGTCTCGAAATAGCTCTTGATGTAGTTCTCCATACGCTTTGTCATCTTTTCAGGTGAAACGTAATCCTTCTTTTCGTCATAGTCCTCCTTGAAGAACCACTCAGGAGTCTGGCTGTGCCATACAAGTGTGTGGACTCTTACAGGGATACCGTATTTTCTTGCATAGTTGAGAACGGGCTTAGCCTGTGCAAAGCTGATCTGAGGAGTCTCATCGTCGCCTGTCTCTTCAAAATATTTAAGTGTAGCGTCCTTGTTGAGAACATAGTCGGGCTTCATCTGATTGCCCACTGTGATGCTCTCGCCGAAGTGCTTCTGAACAAGGTCCATAAAGGGCTGTGAAGCCAGATCCTCGGGAGTAAGAGCGGTACCGATCTTGAACTTGTCCTTGTACAGCTCACTGAGTGAGGGAAGATCCTTCTCAATATCGATATGGGGAGCCTTTACGATCTTGAAATCGTCAACATAAAGATCATCAGAGCCGCCCTCGAAGTAAACGTATACTCCCTCCATGCCGTCGCTATAGCTGATTGGAACGTCCTTGACGCTCATCCAGTCGCTGCCGTTGAGGTTCTGTACCAGGTTGGAATAGGATGTAACTCCGTCTGCTGAAGACTGGAAGCTCAGCATTGCGCTTGTGTAGTACTTGCCCTTTACAGAAGCGCTGAGATAATACTGGGTGTTAGGCTCAAGAACTCCGTCAAGACGGAATGCGGGACCGTTCCAGCTCTCGGATCTGCCGCTTGCAAGAAGTCCGCTCTTGCCGCTCTTTGCAGCATCTGCCGAAATAGAGACCTTTGTAGTATCGTCTCCGCCGCGGTTGGACCAGTTTGCAAGGTCATCCTCGCTCTCGAAGCCGAGATCATATACGACTTCGCCCTCTGCTGATGCAGATACCTTTGCATTTGTCAGCTGTACATCTGCGGGTGCTACCGCGTGAACAGCTGAGGCTGTTGACGAAAATGCCATAGCTGCACCCATAACACCTGCAACAACCTTGTTGATGTTTTTTCCTTTCATAGTAAATTCCTCCAAAAATAAATTTTTGTAACTTCATTGTAGCACAATTGCACAAATAAGTCAATGAGACCACGGTATAATGAGCAATAATTGGCAAGACAGCTGTGCTATTCCATACAAAAACGGTCAGTTTCAGCAATAAATGACTGCTGAGGCCCTATGGGAAAAGTGCATATAATTCGAGGGGAAACCTTTTGTTTTTTCTAACTCTTAAAACTGAAATGAAACGTGAGAAACAGAGAGATTGAGAGAAAAACTGAGCGATTGCAAGAGAAAACAGGGTATATATTAAAAAATTCCCAGAAAAAGCCTTGACATTAACTTTTATATCGTGTATAATAATTCTTGCACTGCAAACGGTAATGGCGTTTTTTCGGGAAGCAAGAGGCAGCGGCTTCCGACAGCAGTCAGAGGTTCTGCCTCTTGTTTCCGTACTCGCTTTCCGTTCTGAAAATATTTTACAGGAGGAAAAATTTATGTCAACTACACTGACAAAACCGGCTGAAGTTAGCCGTACATGGTATATCCTCGACGCTGAGGGTAAGCCGCTGGGTAGAGTTGCTGCTAAGGCTGCTCACATCCTCAGAGGCAAGCACAAGCCCACTTACACTCCCAACGTAGACTGTGGCGATCACGTTATCGTTATCAACTGCGCTAAGGCTGTTCTCACAGGCAGAAAGCTGGAGCAGAAGAAGTACTACTGGCACACAGGCTGGATCGGCGGACTCAAGTCCATTTCTTACAAGGACATGATGGCTGAGCAGGCTGACAGAGCTATGATGATCGCTGTTAACGGAATGCTTCCCAACAACAGCCTCGGCAGAGCTCAGCTCAAGAGACTCAGAACCTACAAGGACGCTAATCACAAGCAGGAGGCTCAGAAGCCTGTTGCTTACGAGCTTTAATAGGAGGTGCTTTTAAATGTACGAATCAAAAGTTAAATACTACTACGGCACAGGCAGAAGAAAGCACTCCGTAGCAAGAGTCAGAATTTACCCCGGTTCAGGTAATGTAACCATCAACGGCAGAGGCATCGACGATTACTTCGGTCTTGAGACTCTCAAGCTCATCGTTCGTCAGCCCCTCGCACTCACTGACAACGTAGAGAAGTTCGACGTTATCTGCACAGTTGCAGGCGGCGGCGTTACAGGTCAGGCCGGTGCTATCAGACACGGTATCTCAAGAGCTCTTCTCGAGTTCGATGCTGAGCTCCGTCCCACTCTCAAGAAGGCCGGATTCCTCACTCGTGACCCCAGAATGAAGGAGAGAAAGAAGTACGGTCTCAAGGCTGCACGTCGTGCTCCTCAGTTCTCGAAGCGTTAAAAGAATTTTTCGCAAAACGCCTATTTACGGTATTTTCGAGAATATTTTACGAAGTTGTTCAACAAATTGTTCAACTAAATACTTTGAAAGTAAACCTCTTTGTCGGGAAACCGACAGAGAGGTTTTTTGTGTTAGCTCAGTTCATCGGAAAGCTTATCGTCGATCGTGTCGGCAAGACGTATCTTCTGCTTCTGGAGTACATCGGCATAGATGTTCGCCGTAACGCCTATATCGCAGTGTCCGAGGTGTTCGGAGATCACTTTCAGGTCTACTCCGCTGTTCAACAAAAGCGTAGCGTTGCAATGCCGCAGCTTATGTAGCGTCATGTCCTCAAACTCAGTGCCTTTGGTCATACGTTTTAGGGAGTGATAAACAGAGCAGCGGTCACGGTAATTGCCCTGCCCCGAGGGAAAGACCATTTCGGGGTGAGCGTACTTGTTTCCAAGAGCCGTTTTTAGCTCCACAACATATGCTTGCTGATCTCTTAGGCATTTCTCAACGGTTGAATTCATGGCTATCAGACGAATACTGCTTTTTGTCTTTGGTGAGTCAAGGTAGCACTCTCCGTCCACGCAGGACAGCGTATGGTGAATGAATATCGTTTTCTTCTCAAAATCAATATCCTCCCACGCCAAACCGAGGCACTCGCCTATCCTCATACCAGTGAACAGCAGAACGATCAGGATACGCTTCACATCTTCGTTCCACGGCTTGTCACGGATAAGGTGGAGAAACCGCTTTGTTTCTTCCTCAGAAAGAGAATAACGCTTGCCGCTGTCACGCTTCTTTGGAATTATCACGTTCTGACAAGGATTGTCCCTTGCAAAACCCTGCTGTAAGGCTCTGCGGTAAATGCTCTGCACCACTATATAGACCTTTCTGACCGAGATAGGATTTAAGTGATGCTCTTTGCCAAGCACTTTCAGGAACTCTGTCAGCATCGGTGTGGTAATGTCTTTGAGCTTTTTGTTGCCGAGGATCGGTGCGATATGGTTTCTGTACTGACTTTCGTAGTTCAAAACCGTAGTCGGCTTCAATTCTTCGGGTGCATAGTTCTCAAAATACCACTCAGCCAGTTCGGAGAAGCGCATATTTTCATTGAGCTGAGCATAACCCTTGCAGTGTCTTTCAAACTCAAAAGCGTACTCCTGAGCCAGCTTTTCAGCCTTTTTCGGTGATGTGCCTTCCGGCGGAACGTAAGTTGTGGACTTGACTATCTGCTTTCCACTGATGTCACGACCTGTGAAAACTCTTATGAGAAACTTTCCGTTTCTGTTTGTAATATTTGCCATATTATCTCTTTTACGGACTATGGCATATCTCGCATTCTAATTGTAGCGCGCTTTTCTCTGTCTGTCAAGATATGCCATAGCTTTTCGTCTTTTATTCTAATTGTGAACCCCTTGTTTTGTTGAATTTATACCGGGAAAAATCATCCGACAGCCCACAGGCAGAAATAAAAGCCTTTGCCTTCCTCAGCTCACGGGACAGCTCATCTTCTCTGCTGATTCGAGCCGTTTCTTTTTTCAGCTTCTCACGGGTGAAAAGACCCTTTTGCTCCTCAGCTTTCTTGTAGGCAGAAAGCTCTGAGGAAACAGCGGACAGCTTCGCTTTCAGTTCATCACGCTCCCTAACAGCTTCGTCACGTTCCTTTTTCAGCTTTCTGACCTGCTTAGTTGATGCGACCTCACGCTTTGCAAGAGCCGTGATATTCTCCCAGTCATCTTTTGCGACTGTGACCTTACCTCCGAGCATTGTCCTGCCGGTTTCGAGCTTGTCTATATCATCGAGCTTCACACGCTTCTGAGCGATCTTTTCAAGCTCCGCTTGGGCTTTGTCACGCTCATTCTCGGCTTGCGCTTTTTCTTCTTCAAGGGCTTTGATCGTGTCCTTGTACTCGCCATATTCAGCCGTTGTAAAGCTGTACCCTCTGGACTTCTTAGGTTCGATGATCTCTAAACCGTGTTTGGTGCAAATATCGTGCAGGACTTTCCACTCTGAGAGCCGCCAGCGGTTGATCGCATTTGCACCTTTGCCGTAACCCATTTCCTCTAAAGCTCTCGCCATTGCATTTCGCTTTTCAAGACCGTTGAAAAAGTGTCCGAGGGGAATGTAGTCGATGTGCAAATGGGGAGTTGCTTCATCAAGGTGCATCACGGCATTGAACACATAAAAGTTCGGGTTTCTCTCCTGAAAATCTTCCATGTATTCTTTCAGACAGGCAACAGCAATTTCCGCATCGGGAGTGCCGATACCCGTATCATCTTTCGTGCCGATCTGCACCAAGTCCTCATAGAAACTTTTCTGCTTGTTTGCACCCGTGATAACCGACTTGCTCGGCTCACGATTGAACAGGTGCTGAAAGTAGTCAGGAATCTTTCTGTCTTTCCTCTTTTGTTTTGCATTATAGTTAGCTATCACACCGTCAAAAAGCCGGTGATACGCTTCGCCCAAATCTTGCTGTTTGAAGATGATATTATCGGGCGTTCTGGACGGATCGATATTCTTGGCAGTGAACTCTCTGTTGTTGTGCGACAGGCTGCCTTTGCCCTGGCACATTGAAATAGTTTTACTCAAACGTAACATCTCTCTTTCTAAGTTTTGTTTGAATGGTTAGCGATCGACTCCCTTACGGGAGAATCCCGACAAAGTCGGGAACGATGCAGGAGCATCGTGCTGACTCTTATGACCGGGCAGCATAGAACGCTGCGCAGCAGCGGGATTTACTTTCGGTGCAAAGCGCCGCCAGTAACCCCAAAGCACTTTTGACAGCCTACTCGGACTATCAAAAATGCTTATGGGGCTCTGCGAGGCTGAACGGCTGACAAAGCAGCCGAAAATGTGGACACAGTAATGCGGAAAAATGTATTACATAAACTCAAAAAATGCGGTTATGAAAACTGCAAAATCAGAACGTCGGCTCTTCCTCAACGCCAAAAGTTTCGAGGAGATGATCTATCTCTTTTCTGTAAGTCGTAAGCTCATAAGAATTGAGATAGAAAAACGAACGAGCAACTGCTTCACGCACATCAAGTCCGCTTCTTTCTTCAAGGATAGAAGTCAACGCTTTTACCTTTTCAATATCGACCATTTTTCACACCCCCTTCCCGTTGAAATAGGCAATCAAGTCAGCCTTGTTCACAAGAATTTTTCCGTTCCTGCCTGCGCCTGTTCTTACGGACTTCGCCTTGCCCTGCTTCACAAGCTGGCGGACGGTATGTTCGGAAAGGCCGCTGATGAGGGCAGCACTCTCCTTGATAGTCAGCATCTCCACCTTGCCGGCGGTCGGTGCTTTTGCGGTCTGCGGAGCGGAGTTGTCCCGTCCTCGGTGAGCTGGATCAGCAGCTCCAGAATGTTGTCTACGATCTCTTTTTTCTGTGTTGTAGTCATAGTTAAACCTCTTTCTTTCTACGGTTTGTGTTGTGAACTTTCCGCATTTTCAGCACATTCAGGACAGAAAGTGCGGAAAGTGTTGATTGTGTATGCCTCACTGTCTGAACATCAACGGGTTAATGTAGAGCATCGTGCAGCCTTTGGGATTGTTGTTAGCCCCGGGAATGGTCTCACTTTTGAGATAGCCGTATTCTTCAAGGACAGCTATCACCTCGGCGAACTCCTGTGCGTTCTTAAACAGCTTGCAACGGCAGAGCTTATAAAGGTCATTTTGCCTGATCTGTGTGATATTCTTCGAGCGTATCTTTGCGACTATTCGTTCTGCCTGCAAAGTCTGATTGTCGGTATCCCCCAGCCCGTAGGCATATATCGCCTGCAAGCGAAAGTAGTGACCGATCTCGATAGCGTTGCACATCGTATCGTGAGATACCTTGACCTCATCGGGCTTCTCACCATTCAGTACCGTTTTGATACAATGCAGTATACCGCATATCCTCAGCACCAGCCCGTGAAACTTACCACCCCAGTCGGCACAGAATGCCATATCGGTGACAAGCTGTTTCTCTACAAACTGATCGTGCAGGAAGACATATTCATCTTTCGCCTTTTCATCAAGGAAAAGAAGTTTTTCGTCCGCCTGATGAAGCTCGAAACGCTGAAATTTGTAGTTCAGCAGAGTGTAAATAAGGTTGTGATAACGTTCGGACAGTTCATCGGGGATAGGCTCGGTGTTGTACTTCCTTGTACCTCTAAGGTCTTTCGGAAAGCAGTACACAAGCCTTGCAAGGAAACCACTCCCTCTGAACGCCATATTTCCTATCATACTGTCCCATATGTACGGCTGACACGCAAGGCATATCGACACATAGGGCTTGTAAAGAATAACGCTCTCACGGGTGATACGGTCGCTGATGAAAGTTTCACCGTTCCACGATTTCAAGAGCAAGTCGAGATTCGGCGCACCGTTGGCACTGTATCTGCCGTTGAAGTTGCCGAGCGAGCCTGCTTCATCGGACATCATAAGAAGTGTGCCGTTTATCGCAAGCTGTCTGACGAGGGATTCGGGCGTAATATCATCAACGATGATACGGCGGAAGTCCGCATTTGTGATACTGCTTAGTTCAATAGCAAGGTCTGACATCTCTTTTGTGTCGGCATCGGCTTTCTTTTCAAGAGCCGCCAGCTTGTTGGCTATGACCTTTTTCTTTGCCTGATTTTCCAAGATGAGAGCCTTGTTCTTCTCGTTGTACTCCTGCACATAATCCTGATAGGGCTTTGCGACCAGCTTCATCACAGGAGATTTCTTGAAACTCGCTTCGGCAACGATAAGGCTGTCGATAACAAGCGGTTCCGAGTGGTCTTTCTTGCCTACGATACGGAACTGTCCCGAAAAGCAGTAGCTCACCGAGGAGAGTATCGAGGTAGCCGCCATAGACACATCCGAAAGTGTAGTCCGTGAGATAGCTAATGCCATTTCACGGAGTATAGGCGGCAAGGCATTTACGGGGAAGTCTATCAGGTTTGACCTGTTTCCCATAAGTGGCGTGGGCTGCGCCCACTGTGTTTCATTGTTCAACGATCTATCATCGTCCTTTCGTTTGATATTTTATAAAGCGCTTTATAATTGTTGCGGTCAACATGAAGTATGCTGCTCCGCTGTCAGCTTTCTTTCTCTTGCTGACAAAACCATTTTACCATAACGATATGCGATAAGTCCATAATATTACGTTATAATATTGGAATTTAACGTTATTGATCTCAAAAATTGCATAACGTAAGTGCATATTACGTTATATTTTATCGAAATCTATTGACAAGCATGGTCTAAAGTGCTATTGCATTTTTGCAATTAAAGTTTCTTTACCATCATTCAATAGTGAAGATGAAAAGATTTCATTTCAAAACGAGATAACAACAGCACTTAAAGTACAAGGCGAAAATGTAATTAAATATGAATACGTCCATAATGGCGATGAATTTGAAAATCTACCTCCGTACATAATAATGGAATATGCCGAAGGTGGCACTTTGAACTCCATTCTAAAAGATGAAATGGACGACTATTATGATAACGATACTCTAACTACCTATTTCTTACAATTGGCAAACGGAATGAAATCAGTAAATAATATTCTGGTACATAGAGATATAAAACCAGATAATATTCTGATATGTAATGGAACTTTTAAAATAACCGATTTTGGTCTTGCTAAAATTGCATCAGAAAGAACACGTACAATGACGTTTAAAGGTAGTGGAACTCCGCCATATATGTCACCTGAAGCTTGGGACTATAGCAAGAAGAACACCATTCAAATGGATATTTATTCAATGGGAATAATTTTCTATCAATTAGCAACAAATACATATCCATACCAAATAGAGGGGAATACTCTCGAAGATTTAAAAAATATGCATTTATATTCTACTGCTACAAGTCCAGAAAGAGTCAATCGTTCATTAAGTCCATCGTTGGCATCGCTTATAAACAAAATGATGGAAAAATCTGCAAAGAAGCGATTCAATAATTGGGATGAAATAGTAGAACTATTAAACAATCAGAATTCTTGTACAACATCTCACACAAGTTTTGATATGATACAATATATAAATAGGATAATTTTGCCCAAAAACGCCGCTGTGACCGCACCCCGAAAAAATTTTTCAGAAATTTTTTTCAAAAAGTTTGTTACACTTCGGATAGTCACAGCAAGTATATGTTATGAAAGCGCTTACAACAAACATAAAAACCAACAAAAGGGGTGGTTGCCTTTGTCAATAAAAAACTGAGCCACAGCGCTAATAAAAAAGTGAGCCAGTTTTGATAAAAAAATAATGAGCCACTAATCATTATTCATGGTCGAGTCGATACGGTAAGATGAGCTGCAG
>Ga0116172_10000547_pt1 | contig 37941 bp, 36 predicted proteins | sample AD_UKC083_MetaG_FD_89799 | JGI IMG/M metagenome (GOLD analysis project Ga0116172, IMG submission 89799) | Active sludge microbial communities of municipal wastewater-treating anaerobic digesters from USA - AD_UKC083_MetaG | ecosystem: Engineered > Bioreactor > Anaerobic > Digestate | place: USA... | reverse complement strand
ATGCGAGAAAGATAATGTATTCCCTCAGGAAGAACACTCAGTAAATCAGAGATTCATTCAATCGATGGAGTGGAATGAGAACCATCCTTACAAGGAAATCACAACTTCAGCAGATGACAATACCATACTGTTCATGGGCGATAGTCACATCGGGACCTCCGGAAACCTTAACAGTGTAATCAGTATTGCAGAACAGAAAAATGCAGTTTCCATTGTGATGGCCGGCGATCTGACCACCGGTGACAAAAACGCATGCGATGAATTTGAAGGCTGTCTGCAAAAGAAGGGTTCCCTGTTATCATTTCTGACACCGGGGAATCATGACCTCTGGCCTAAGACGGGGTGGGATGAGTTTTATGCCAGGTTTGGAGCTTCAGTGTATTATTTTACTGTGAAAACTCCCGGAGGCACAGACCTCTACATCAGTCTTGATTCAGGAAGCGGAACTTTGGGAACTGATCAGCTTGAATGGCTTGAGAATATTTTACAGGAGTTAAGACCTGATTACCGTCGCTGTATTGTGTTCACTCATGTTAATTTCTTCCGCTTCAGGTATTCGGAAATTTCCAATCCTGAGGTTGAAGAATTAAATGTACTAATTGATCTTTTTACAAGGTATCATGTGGATATGCTTGTATCAGGGCACGATCATAAAAGGTCTGAAGAGGTTTTCGGAAATACTACCTACATCGTACTGGAGCCATTAAAAGACGATACTAATAATGCCGGTTATCTTGATTTCGAAGTAAAGGATGGCGAGATAACATACAGGTTCGAACGTTTTAAATGAAAAGTGGTATTTGCTACTTCAAACTCCGTGAACTCCGTGGTTAAAAGAAATTATCATAACTTTGAAAAAGGTGATTAAAATTAATTCGTATTTCCATGAAGATCACAGACATCTCTCCGGAAAATGAAAAGCTCTATTTTTGCTGCCTTGAAGACTGGTCGGAAGACATGAAAGAGGCCGGTGACGGAAAGCAAAAGTGGTATGAATATATGAAAGACAAGGGCCTTAAGGTAAAATTTGCCCTTGACGATAACAATGTCATTGGAGGCATGATACAATATGTTCCGATTGAACATTCCATGGTAGAAGGTGAAAATCTGTATGTTGTATTATGCATATGGGTCCATGGGCATAAACAGGGACGCGGAGATTACAGAAAGAGAGGGATGGGAAAGGCACTCCTCCGGGCTGCTGAAGAAGATGTAAGACAATCCGGATCTAAAGGACTGGTTACATGGGGATTAATCATTCCCGTTTTTATGCAGGCATCATGGTTTAAAAGGCATGGTTATAAAGTTGTGGATAAGGCCGGGATCATGAGACTGATGTGGAAACCCTTCGATGAAAATGCTATTCCGCCTAAATTCATGAAACCCAAAAAGCTTCCGGGAAAAGGTAAGGAAACAGTAAACGTTACAATATTCCGGAATGGTTGGTGTCCCAATTTCAATATTGCCTATGAAAGAACAATAAGAGCCTCAAAAGAATTTCCAGGAAAAGTCAGCTTAACGGAATATAACACCAATGATAAAGCTCTCCTGAATGAATGGGGGATTTCAGACGGACTCTTCATTGACGGGAAAGAAATTAATACCGGACCTGCACCCTCTTATAAAAAGCTTGTGAAGAAAATCTCAAACAGGGCGAAGAAGATTAAACAGACTTCAAATTGATTATGCGAGATAACCATCAATGTATCCTGCTTTCATCCATGGCAGATTTTCATGACGGAAGAAAGGTGACAGCAGTGAAGCATATCTTATCTTCTCCTCAGCATTCATAGGGCTGAAGTTCCTCAGGATATCCAGGTTTGAATCCACAACTTTCTTACTGTCCATTCCCACTGCAACACCATCAGGACCTTCAAGTGAGAGTGCGAATCTCACAAGTTCGGGAATGCTGACGCCTTCTATTGTTTCTTTTGGTCGTACTGCTTTCATAAGCATTACTCCCATTCCCTTTTCTTTTGCAGCCGGGATCAATAGTTCCTGTCTGGAGTCAGACGGTCCGGCATAATGATTCATGGCAAAAAGCATACTGTCAAATCTTCCCGTGTCGATCATCATTTTAAGGGCCTGCGCATTGCCATGTCCCGAAAATCCTATGAACCTTGTCACTCCTTCTTCTTTCATTTTTGAGAAAAGATCCAGGATCCCTCCGGTTTTGCAGATCTCGTTCACATCTTCAGGTGATGCGACCGAATGTATCTTCATCATGTCGAGGTGATCGGTCTGAAGACGTTTCAGGCTGAGTTCGATCTGGGCTTTTGCCCCTTCGGTATCACGTGCGGCAATCTTTGTCGAAAGGAATATTTCATTTCTTCTGTCCTTAACTATATGTCCAAGCCGCTCCTCACTTATTGCTCCGGATTCATTATTGACATATGTGTGTGCAGTATCCCAGTAATACAATCCGTTATCAAGAGCATAATTACACATGGCAATGGCCTCGTCGAGGGTTTTGATCGTCAGAAATCTTGACCCCAGACCAATGGCAATCCTCGGAATAACTACGCCGGTTTTACCCAGCACGGTTGTTGGTAAACCTTTTGGATCATATTTATTTCGTGATCCGGAGCATGATGTCTGTAATAATGCAAGATCGGCTCCTGCAATTACCACTCCGGCTCCAATTGTCTGCTTAATGAATTTCCGGCGGGAGTAACTTTTTTTCATGATTTTTATTTTGGTTAAACTAATTCAGGAATCAAAAATTTTATAATTCTCGGAGTACATCATTTTCCTATACAAATCCAAATTTAATCTTTTACATTTACAATTCATATAAAAAAGATTATTATGAGTTTGTTCTTTTTTCATTAATTTTGTATTAATAATGAATCAGATATGGCAATTATTTCAATGTTCTACGGGATAATAGTATCGATGTATTACTTGAATAATAAGCGACATAAACTTCCGCATATTCATGTAAAATATCAGGAGCAGGAAGTAGTTCTACTGATTCCCGAAGGTGATATTCTGGAAGGGCAGCTTAGGAATGATAAACTTCGCCTGGTACTGGCATGGATTGAGATCCATAAAGACGAATTAATGGCTGATTGGGAATTAGCAACAAAAGGGGAAAAAGTATTTCAAATAAAACCACTCAGGTAATAATGAACCCAAGAGTTAAAAATGTAAAAGCGGAGGATAATTACTTCATCAGAATATGGTTCAGCAATGGAGAAATTAAAATCTTTGATATGAAACCATATCTGGAGTCAGGCTTATTTTCTGAGTTAAAAGAAAATAATATATTTTATTCCGTCAAACCATCAATGGGATCAATCCAATGGAACAACGGGCTTGATCTTTGTCCTGATATGCTTTATGAGAACAGCATAACAGCCTGAGATTTATCTGAGAAGCTCTTCTATCTTCCTCAAATTCAGATCGACGTCCGGATTAAAATTCCCGCTTTTCATATATTCAATAACAGATGATAACAGCTGTTTCGAGACCACTCTTTCTTCAGATATATCCGTGAGGTCAATACTGCAAACCAGAAGTTTACCTCCACCTGTTTTCGATTCGAAGGCCAGGGCAAGCCTCCTGTTCTCAAACCATGTATCAATAGGCTGAATAAGTGGTTTAAGTTCTTCAGGGAAGCCATCCAGGATCATTGCCTGTGAATGGGTGACAGGATCCCACCACTGCCAGTTGCTGTGATATTCAGTCGGGAAACCATCGAACAGGGGGTGTTCTGGATCGCATAGGATTCCAAGTGTATGCGGTGGTTGATTATTGGTCCAGGCTGTGTTCCAGAAGATGCTTGAAAATCCAATAGCCACACCTGCTCCCTTGTTCTGACCAACCTTACCAAAAGTCAGTAATAATACCGATTCTCCGTCTTTCAGGATATCCTCTGATTTCTTGTCAAGGTTATCTGTAATATAAATTTTTTCAGGATCAGTTTTCCCGGATTCGGGATATACCCATAAATCCCACTGATTCCTGAATCCGGTACCGGCAAGCGAAACTTCAAATTTCAGCTTCTGAGCCTCTGAAAATCCTCCGATGTCCATGGTGAATAGCCCCACGATATTATTACCGATAACAAGTTCCTCCATGATCATTGTTTCTTCCCGGAGGATCTTCCCATTATTATCCGTCACTCTGCAGGGTATTTTTACATTTCGCAAAGGTGTACGACCGAAGTGTGTGATTTCAACACGTGCCTCAAATGTATCCCCGTCCCTGAGGATAATCTTTTCCATCCGGGCAAGAGGGACAGTCTCATTACAGAACATCCTGAACTCTTCAGGGGTTATATACCCTTTTGATTCAAAGAACGGATTAAGAATTCCGACAAGTGCCGTTCCCTGGCCCGGGAAATCATGAAGCTGCAGCATTTCAAATCCCGCATATCCGGGAGTCCTTAATGCCGCTTCAATATCAGCCTTATAACAAAGTGTCTGAAGCTTCCCTGATGCCATAAGAAAATCCTCAGCCTGCCCACCCATATTATTCTTTTCAAGAGTCTCCCTGAAAATCTCAAAATTGGTCGGCTTAAGCGTACCTGTATATTTTTCAATCTCCTTAAAATCGGGATAGACACACCACTGTCCTATTTCATGACCCACTACCGGTACGTTATAATTTTTTATTGCTTCACTGAAATCGAACATTGTCTGTGGCGGCTCTCCATTAATTATACTCTTTAAGCCCTGGCCCCATTGCTGTATTCTGGGGGCCGGAATCAGGTTATAATCATTTTCAGGTATAACCGGCCATCCTGCCGCTGAGGTATAAACTCTCCTGGTATCTTTTGCTTTCCAGTAGTTTATAAGCTCACCCAGATACTTATTCTGATTTCTTCCTGCAGGTTCATTTCCATAGGCAAGCATGCAGAATGAGGGATGATTGCCATATTCCTCAAGTATTCTGTCGCTCTCTTCATATATGAATCTGTCAATATTTTCTCCGTTACCTATCGAAGCACCCTGGTTAGCCCATGAACTGCATTCGATATGAAAATATATCCCAAGCTTATCCGCTGCCCGGAATGCTGCTTCAGGAGGACAGTAAGAATGAAACCTTACATGATTAAGTCCGTAATCCCTGCATGTCTTAAGGACTTTCTCCCATGATCCGGGATCAGAGGGAGGATAACCGGTAAGCGGGAAAATACAGCATTCGGTAGTCCCCCTCAGAAAAACCGGGATCCCGTTGACCTGAAACCGGGTCCCGTTTACCTTAAATTCACGCATCCCAAAATCGACTGACATGAAATCATTTGTTTTTTTGTCAGAACCTTTCAGACTTGCTGAGAGTTTGTATATCACAGGATTGAATTCACTCCACAATTCCGGTTTGAGGATTTTATAGTTTAAAATGACCTGTTGCTGGTCAGAATTCGTACTGACAGATATCTTTTTTACAGGAAACTTTTTCTCCTTGTCTGAACCTACAGTGCGGGTACGTATTCTTAGATCTCCGGTAAAATTCTCCCTCTCAGGATTTTTGATACTGATTATAACTTTCGCAACTTTCTTTTCAATATCCGGGAAAACCTTTATGTCATCTATGAATACCCTCGGAGTGACAACAAGCTTTATCTCTCCGGTAATGCCGTTCCAGTTTCCCTGGGTGTGATCACTTATGCTGTGCGAATTCATTCCGACCGGTATTATAATACGGTTATCGATCCGTATACTGATCCTGTTCTTCCCGGAAGTAATAAGTTCAGTAATATCATATTCATGAGGTGTTGCAAGGCTGTTACATGTTCCGGCAGGCTTCCCGTTAACATATGCTGTTGATTCCCAGTGACATCTTTCAAGGAAGAGGTTCACACGGGTTCCTTCCCAGTTTTCAGGAATTTCTATTTCTTTCTGGTACCAGGCGACTCCTTTATAATATCTTACAGGTTTTAGCCAGAATGGAATTTTAATATTACCTTTTTGCCGGTATTTTTCATATTTTTCATCGGTGAAATAAGACCGGTCTATTATGTCACCTGTCCAAGGCGTATTTAAAGTAACTCCATTACCCTTCCCGTTTTCAGCCATCGATCCCGGAAGCGAAACAGTTTCCTCAAAGGACTGGTTATACCATTGTTTGTCAATCCCCTCATCAAGAGAATCGACTCTGAATTTCCATTCACCAGCCAGAGAGATACTGCTTCTCATCTCTTCATTGGTCAAAGAACAACCTGTAATTATCAAAAAGAGGAATAGGAGCCTTTTCATCGATTATATATTTTAAGTTTATTATACTGTCTGACGCTCTTAATAACTTCGTCCTCTTCTCCCCTTCCCCCACTCTCCTCACCTCCCTCTCTCATCATCTCTCACTTCGCACTCCTCCCCAACTCCACCGAAGTAGCAACTGCAATCCCTCTCTGGTCCTTACTGTTTACCGCGCAATAAAAATGATAGACCACTCCTCTCCATTTGACAACGCATGGTTTATGAGCGTACCGGTCATCATAATCTTCAGTTGGCTCAATCAGTTTTTCTCCCTCCCAGTCGGTCCAGTTAACCATATCCCTGGAACATGCGAAATTATCAAAAGCGATCCTCTGCTCAGGCTGCCAGAAAGCACCGAAATAGAACATAACCCAAATATCGCCAATTTTCTGAATATACGGGTCTCCGGTTATCCCCCTGTGATGGTTTAAAACAGGATCTTCCAAAAATCTGTGCCAGTGAACCATATTATCAGAAACTGCCATTCCGATCCTTTCTGCTCCACTTTGAGGTTCAATACTATCCCCATGTGCGTTATAGTACATAACGAACTTATGACCCGTTAAAAGAGACTTGTCCCGGATTATTGTGCTCTTGTACAGTTTATCATTTTCCCACCACCGGGTATCTGCATCTGATGGGGTTAGTACAGGCTTATCCAGACGCTTCCATTCATGAGCTTTGCTTGGATTTCTCCTGGTATAAGCTATGCCAACAGAAAGCAAACCTGATTCATACCCTGTAATTCTGCCGCCGAGATATGAAAGCCAGTACTTTGAGGAATATTTTCTCAGCTTATAACTTCCTCCCCATCTGGTATCGTATAATCCGGGGTAACCTGCAGCCTGATTGGAATCCCACCTGGAAGTGTCGCTGAATGACATTATCCGACCGGAAGTTTCCCAGTTAAGCAGATCCCTGCTTTTTGCCAGCCAGGTTTCATATCCCCGCCCGTCGAATACAATATAGGTCATATACCAGTTCCCCCCTTTACGGAATAGTACAGGGCAGTCAGCTTTCCGCGAATCATCAGCAGGAACCAGTACAAGGCCATACTTAAACGGAGTCTTTATTTCATTGAATATCGCATTCATCTCATCCGCTGAGACAAAATTATTTTCTGACTGGGCAGCCAGAAGGAGTGTGCCAAACACAAGAAATAAAGTGATGAAAATCTTCCTGGTCATAAAATTTATAAGACGGCCCTTCTTCGCATTCCGCGAAAACTTATAATTATTATCGGTTTACAATTCTTTCAGGGCCTCCAGCATTGCAACAACATTTTCAAAAGGCACATTTGCCTGGATATTATGAACCGTATTGAAGACAAATCCTCCGTCTTTATTAAGGATATCACACTGTCGCTTAACCTGATCCTTAACCTGTGCAGGAGTTCCGAATGGAAATGTCTTCTGGGTGTCGACTCCTCCACCCCAGAAAGTGATCCTGCTGCCGTAATTCTTCTTCAGCATAACCGGATCCATTCCGGCGGCATTTATCTGAACAGGATTGATTATATCAAATCCCGACTCAATAAAAAGCTCCATCAGTGAATCAATTGATCCACAGGAATGTTTAAAAGTTTTCCATCCTGTATTCTGATGTATCCAGTTATTGATCTTCTGATAATATGGCATCCACACCCGTGCAAATGTTTCAGGCGAGCAGAACGTTGAATTCTGTGTCCCGAAGTCTGTACCACAGACAAAAACCACATCGATCAGGTTACCGGCTGCGTTATTTATCTTTTCAAGGTTTTTAAGAGCTATATCTGACTGTCTGTCAAAGATCTCTTTAACGAAATCTTCGCGCATAACTGTGGATATATACCATTCTTCAACGCCTCTTATACCTTTTGGTTCCTTCAGCTGCAGCCCCGGTACGAGAGCAATATCTCCAAGCGCTGTTCCTCCGAGGGATGCAACAATACCTTTACCTGCATTGCTTACTGATTCGGCCTGTTTTTTCCAGTATTGCAGATCGTGATCTGATATTTCAGTGAATTCCTCGAGGTTATCTTCAACCCTCAGGGCTGATTCATCAATCGGTTCCTGCCTGTTGAGAGCATCAAAAAAGTATCCCGACCCGGGCATCACAGCGCACGGAGGAACTGAAGTGTCGCCCCCCGGATGGATCAGAATATCTCCGCCGGCCGAGAAAGAATAATTGAATTCTCCCGGGAACATAACTTCCTGCCCCCATGGCGTTTTATGAACCTTCCATCCGGTGTTTCTGATGCCAAACATATTGTTTTCCCCAAATATACCCAGGACGTCAATACCCATTTCACGGATAAGTTCATCATCAATCTCTCCGAGCATCTGGTAAGGCTCAAATACCCTTACCGGTCTCTTCTCAAGTCCGTAATACTCGCGAAGCTTTTCGACTATAAGGACATGAATACCTGTTACTGATGTGGATCCGAAATCCACAACTACCTTTTCAGGCTGACGATGATTAATCGTTTCCCTGAAATTATGTTTTGAACCGGAAGTCATAATCGTATTTGTATTCTGTTTTGTGATCCCTAAAGTTAATTTTTTCCTTAATTATTTGGCTTTATTTTACATTTTGGTTATATTTTTCTGAAAAATTCAGCTTCTGAATGTTATGTGCATTTTTGCCTGTTAACTTTTATCTTTAGTCTGTCTATGATCACAGGTTTGCAAATACCTGAGCCGATACTGTTTAATCCACTTAAACATTATCTTCCGTTTATAAAGGAATTTACGAATCTCCGGTCAGAAGAAGAGAGTTTTCCGGGATCAGCAGAATTCCTGAAGGAGCTCCGACGTCTCGGATCATGTGTAATGGATATTTACAAAGGCGAACTCTCCCCGGATGGGATCTTTCTGGAAATCGACAACTTTATCAGTTCAAACGGACTAACAGGTCGTACTGATTTCAGATTATGGGCAGGAGAAAGTTACAGCAGTCACAGGATAGTTTCCTTATCTGATGGTTCTCGCTGGACCTTAAAATATTCCGATAAAGGGACAAGGTTTGTTCATCTTTTCCCGGCGCGATACAGTCAGCATACTTTCAGGATAAAAGCCAATACCCTGAAGTCTGCCATCCTTTATCAGGTCCTCATCGGTAAAGATTTTATTCCGGAGGATGATCTGAACAAAGTGAGGGCACGGGTGGGATTGTCGCCTATTAAGGAGATTGCCGATGTGGAGGCGATAACGGAGATGATAGAAATGTTACGGGCTTAAGGTTCAGGGTTCCGCGTTCAGGGTTCAAAGTTCCGGAACATTGAAACTCTGAAACTCTGAAACTCTGAAACTCTGGAACTCTGGAACCTGGAACCTGGAATTTCCTGTTTACATAAAGATAGTAAAAGTCCATGATAAAAGACATAAAAAATCAGCCGGTATTTTCATACCTTTCGTTGAACCAAAAACCAAAAGCCATGAAGACAAAAATCATCACAGGAATTTTATTCCTTTTAATGACAGGGATTAGTGTAAAAGCACAGAATCTGCTGAAGAATGGCGATCTTGAATCTACTCCTCCTGATGGAACAACTCCAGGGATCGGATGGAAATATGACTGGTCCCCCGATGAATCTGGCGCTATAAATACAAGTACAGCAGCAAGAACAGGGAATTGTGGATTTTGGATCTATACGGCTAAGACTGGAAAAAATTCATATACAAAACCTTATCAGGAAACAGGCTGTAAATCCTCTACAAATTACAGGGCTGAGATTTACCTGCGAACCCCTGAAGGAGAAAACTGGGTCACAGGATCTTCAGCATACATAACGTTGACTTTTAAAACTTCAGCAGGAGTTACTGTCCAAACTTTAAACAGTGACAAACTGACTACAGGTAATACCGGGTGGAAATTGTTCACAATAAATGCGGTTTCACCTGAAAATGCAGCATTGGTCAGGTACACAATTAATCTTACTTCCCCTGTCGGGCAGAGCATCTGCAATGCCGACAACTGCAGCCTTGTTATAGTCAAATAACATCTTTAATAAAGGTGGACAAACAATCCTTCAGGTTTTGAATTGATCCCGGAAAATGTTGCGGAATATTCTCCGGGATTGTAATTAATAATATCGGCAATCCCGTGTATCTGATCCGGTCCGGCGATGCATATCTTATTATACCCCGTATCAGTGCTGAAATGAAAGACTAAATTATTATCCTTTAATTCAACACTATCAATTAAATCTATTTCTGAAGATTTTAAATAATACATCGGCACAGAATCGATTTCAGAACTTCCATAGGTTGTTTTCATTGCAGGGATGTTATAACCGGCCAGGCTCATTAAATTTGTCCTGATCATGTTCCCGATATCAGCAAGCATCTCTTCCAGTTCTCTTATAATAGATGCTTCTGAGATCCAGTCCAGGACTTTTGACTCAGGTATGGCTTTCTGCTCGATAACATCAAAGGCTCCGGAAGGGAAGATTTTACTCCAAACTTTATCGTAGTCCGATATCGTATATCTTATTTCTGCCAGACGCTCCAGGCATTCTGCGCAATCCCCGAGATGAAGTGCGATTCTTTCATATTCAGCCATTTCATTCTCATCCTTCACTGTGTCCGGGCCTGACCTTTTTGCAAAATTTATCAGATCTTTAATGCTGATGTGTTCTTCCTTGTCCATATAACTAAAATTATCCGAACTGACCGGTCATGAAATCTTCATGATATCATTTAAATCAAGAAATCTTTCCTTATCAATCAATACCTGTTGTGCTTCAAATTTGATCCTGCTGACCCATTTCTCCAAAACCTGCTTTATTTTATTAAGATCAGGCTTTCCTGACTTCCCCTTATAATAATTATGAAAAAATGTCCGTAAAACTACATCTCCGACAGGCTTCTCACGGCCTGTAAGTGATAAAAGCTGATCATAGGACTTGCGTTCGTAATAATAACTGACAGGCGTCTTTAAAATTACTTCTCCATATAATTCGCGGAACAAAGTATCAAACTCTTTATTAGTTTTCTGCTTACAAATATAATTATATAATTCCCAGAGAGTTTTTGAAAATCCTTTCTTAATGAATTTGTCCCAGTTAATGTTTTCCTGCTTCCTGTAAAGAAAAGACACATATAAAAATATCAGGATCTTATGAGGAAGATCCCTGATGAATAATATCGCAATATAGATTATTCCTGCCATCCTTTCAGTAAGCGGTTCGGCGAGGGATCTTTCAAATTCTTCAATTGTTCTCCTGGTTAATTTTTCCAGCTTTTTGCTTCGGGATTCCTCTTCTCTTACAAATCCTTCGATTTTCTTATATAATATAAAAGATGTAAAATTATCATTCTCTTCAGGGTCCCAAATTTCCAGTAATTTCCTGATATACTCAAGAGTATGGATCCTGGTCAGGTAGCTTTCGATACTGACTTCTTTTTTTTCGGTAATTTTAGCGGGATTGCCGATATTGTTCCTGAAAACAAGAAATGTTTTTTCCCAGGTGAAGAAGAAGGGATCAGGCATTTCCAAAAGATTTCCGACTGGCATATCCGGTTTCCCTATCAAGAGTTTGGTTATCAATGCGACCCTGTTCAATGTCATTTTTTCGCACTCGGAAAGCTTTACCCGGGAATAACCAGATCCCTGATAATCCGAGATCCAGCTATTTGCTGCCTGAAAGTTTTTAATACTTTTGGCAACCTGCTCTTCTTCAGGCTCTTTATCTTTAGTGAATGCGGCACCCATGTTCTCCTCCTGCTGGTTAATATATGGAGCCAAATTATTAAAAAATAGCTATCCGCTGAAATATGTTATGTTAAAAAATTCAGGTTTTATTTGTTTTGATTTTTCGGGGATCCTATTCGATAATCCGGGTTACAACAACGGTATCTGAAGCATACCAGAAAAATGACTTCAAAATCTCGCTGGTTAGCGGATCACTTTGATTTGATGTACCCTGCGAAGCAAGCCATGCCTTCATTTCTTCAGCTATCTGATCCTTAATAACCATTGCTACCATGGTGAACTGCCCGGTATCAGCTTCATTTCCGGCCAGTACCTGAAACTCCCAGTTCCCACTTTCTTTAAGATGCCCTTCATATTGCGGCCACCATACTGTTCCGGCAGGAGGTAAAACAAAAATCCATGGAGTACCGCCGGCACGCACTTTGGCCGAAAGAACAAATTTTGATCCTGTCACAACCCCGGATCCGGAGACGGGTGAAATTATCTGCAAACTGTCGGATTCATGCCCGGGTGATCCGATATTTCTAGATTTCATGAGAAAAATCCCGGTCATTACCATAATAAATAGTGCCAGTAAAGTAATAAACACCGTTCGTATCTTCCTTACTGGCTTTTTTGTATCTGAAACAACTTGATTTTCAGATCCGGTCTTGTTTATTAAATCATCATTAAAATCAGGCCTGTCCTGTTTCCTCTGATTATCCAACCGGTCAGAATCCATAAAAATCTTACAGTTTGCTTCACGATTTTCCTTTAACCGGGAGAAACAGTCCGATACCGGGGACCCATTAAAAAGCGGAGTATAGAAAGAGGTTGATGTGTCTTTTGCTCTATCTACTGTTACCTTTTCTTCCCACCCGAGAACCATGGGTACTTTTGAGGAGATTCGTTCTGCTATCCCGGCAGAATAACAGATATTAAGTATGACAACTGCAGTTCTGTGGATGTCATCAAAGGCTGATATAAACTGTTCATAACTAATGAGATCATTTTCAGTGAAATAGACCATCCCACCATGTGCATGCATCGAAAAATGTATAATGTCGTATTCCCCGGATGAGATATCATTTATTAAGTCCCTGAAATCCCTGTTTCTGACACGGAAGAATTTTTCAATAATAAATTTTTTCCTGAATTCTTCACCATTTCTTTCAATTTTACGGGAGTGCAGATCTTCGAGATCTGCCACATCCTGACCAAAGTTCTCAAATCCAACGAAGTGTCTGTAAGTCTGCGATACAACGAGGATCCTTACCGGCTCTGCCCCGGAGTTATTCTTTATCTGAGTTCCCATAATATCAGCAAGATTGGTTAAATAATTATCATGTTAAACCTGTTCCAAATTTAACCCTAAAAAGGTACCGTTATCCCCCTGAAAAAGAAAAACATGAAATTTCCGTCAGGAGTATGTCCTGCCACATATAATTTATATAAACCAACCAGATTATGCCATGAAACTCACAAGCGACAAAACCACGCTGCTTTCTGATGACATACTTCAGATCGCCAACAGTCCAGGTCATAAAAAACCAGAGCTGAACAGATTATGCAGGGATTACAGCAATCCGCTGCTCCTTCATGATAAAAGACCGGTACTGAATATATCCCAGGATGAACTGGTGGGGATATTCAACAATAACCAGAATCACTTTTGTCTTACTCCCGGACAGGCGCTAAGGTTCGGAGAATTTTACAGACTACCGCTTCCTGACCTGATCTCCCTGATGATCAAAGCCGAATGGGAAAACCTCATTTTCAGAGTGTCCGGACACTCAATGAACAATATAGAGCTAAGTCTGGAATCATTACTCCGGAATAGTGAGCTGACCGATAAATATTTCAGGGGTTTCAGACCTGATACGGGAAAATATCTAACCCTGATCAGAGATACCGTGCAAAGCACCGGAAATATCACATACAGCCTTGTTGATTTCCTGATAACAGAACTGCTTCCGGGGAGGAAGTTCCTCTGTGGGACCGGACAAACAGGACTACATTATTCAGATATGGGGAATGATGAACTTCTGATCCTTGCAGAGGCATCGGCTTCAGAGAGGGCAGAATATCACACCCTCAAAATAAGATGGCTTGAAAAGTCGTCCGAGCTCGATGATTTTTTGTTTCAGCTTGAGCAAAAGAAGCGCTTCAACCTGAACACTGAAGATAAATATTTTTCTTTATTCATGAAAGAAGAAGCTGAGAAGGCCGGTTTGATTTTCCGGATAGAAAAACTCCGTATTGTCCTTACTTTAATGAAGGAGAAACCGGGCTCTGGACTTAGAGAGCTTCTGACAATCGCAGAAGAAAGAATGAAGAATTCAGAACTGAATAACAATGAGATCCGGAACAGCATAGCCCGCAGCTTGAATTGTATAAGCCCTGAATCTTACGGATCTTCTGATACATTTACAAATGAAGAATTTCAAAACAGGTATAAAAAGGAAGTAAAATCACTATTGAGGAAAATATGGCTGCTTTGCCATACCGATACATGTCCTGGTTATGACAAACTTGATCAGGAGAAGCAAAAGGAGATTGATGAATTGTGGTTAAGGAGCATGAGCTCAACGAAAGAAGAACAATATTCCTATTCCCCCAGCATGTTGCTATATCACCTGCCCAATCTGGATCAGATCAAAGGGATTTATAACAGAATTTGTACAATCCTTGGCATCGATGCTGAAAACTATGAGACCGGAAACCGCCTGGAATTCATGATCAGAACGGGGACTCAAATGACAGGATTACTGGAATTCCTCAGGTCCGAGATATCACAAATCAGCTTTCAGCTTACAAACCTTGAACTCATCCAGGATGAGTATACAGATGAGACCAGGGCACAGAAATTCAGATCAGCCCTGGAAAATATCAGCAGTCATTCGGATAAGCTTAAAAGTGAGATTGCAGAATTAAAGGCCAGCCTGAGATCTCTTAAAAATGAAATTCTCAAAGAATATAAAAATGCGAACTGATGAAGGACAATATTACCTTAAAACCAGGAAGCAGAAGGTCTGAGCTGGCTATTTATAAGAATGAGGAGAAGGATAATAACCCTGTCCTGACGCATGCTTTCAAACCATCCTGTGCTTTATATGGAATAAGATCAGTAAAATTGACTCACAATAATAAATACCTGATCATCACCTATCTTAGCAATCATGGATACATCCGGGTTATTGACCTTGAAAAACTGGAGCTTCTTCGGTGCCGTTATATCGGGCATAAGGACTCAATCAGGATGGTCGCGGTCACATCAGATGACAAATATTTCTTCACGGCTTCCTGGGATGGCACTTACCGGCGATTCGACCTGTTAAATGGCACTTATGATATAATGCTTGGCGTTACAGGGCGCAGTCCGTCATGCTACCTTGATCTTGGTGAGTCTCATCTTATAACGGCATCATATGATTCCGACATGTCATTATCAGGCAATAACAAAGGCAGGCGATGGAACCTGACATCGAAGAGTGTCGTGGCTTTCTACAGGCATTTCAAACCAAGAAAGGAACCTCAATGTATCGATATCGCATCTGACGGTGAATTCATATACTCGGGCTCTGACGATGGTATGGCACTCAGATTTGATAAGCGTACCGGCAGAATCCTCTTTACCTATTGTGAAATTAATGCCAATATCCGCAAGATAGCCCTGTCGGAACACCTCTTTGCACTATCGGCAACGGACGGTTTCATTCGCGTCTTTGACAAGGTTACCGGAGTGGTAATCAGGGAGTTATTCCACAGCAATAATGAGGCTATGGATGTCAGGATCTCAAAGGATGAAACGCGGGTCTGGTCCTGCAGCATGGATGGTTCTGTCAAATGCCATCTTATTTCAACCGGGGAAGTACTATTTCACAGTAAGGTTCATGAGGACTGGATATGGAGCATTTGTATGAACAATAATGATACAGTTCTTGTTTCAGGTAGTTCTGATGGGACTGTGGCCTTTGTATCAGCTGAAACAGGTCAGCTTCTGTCAAAGCTTCACTGTTTTCCGGTTGAAAATGAGTTCTGTTTTGAATGTCCGCCCGATAAAGCATTTCCGAATGGTTTCTTCTATACTTCAAATAAGGATTTCATTGAAGTTGAACAGATCGAAGCGGAATCAGGGACAAAGAGAATACTGGACTTAAAAGATCCTGTGAGGATCTCTTATATTGACCGGCATAACCTCAGGAACATGGTCATAACCCGGTTAATGAACAACAGACAATATAATGCAATAACGGAGAAATATCTTAATGAACGGAAGGTTCTTGATCAGATCCGGGATTTGAACCTTCCGAAAAGGCTCAGGTCATAAATCACTTAAGTACGGCAACCGATACTTAATTTTATGAACACAAAATATACCACATTAGAGAACTCAGTAAAATCAACTTTAATAATCCCTGCCCTTCTTGCCACTCCTTACCCCCGGGGGGGCGCTCAGACTCAAAGGTCCCCCCTGGGGCCTGCCTGCCGAAGCGACAGCGCAGGCAGGGATTTAGGGGTGAGTTATAAAGTAGGATCACTAAGGTTATCACTAAAGCAGACTAAGGAATATAATAATTTATATATTTGTGAAGTAACCAGCTAAAAATGAAATAAATCAGATGCCATGAAAGATAACCGCAGAGGTTTTATTAAGAAAAGTACGGGACTAGCAGCAGCAGTAACCCTGGGAGGATTAACTACCGCCTGCACAAAATCAGCTTTGAAAAGTAAAATAACTGGTAAGGCTCCAAAGCCGTATTTAAAGGATGCCGGGATCAAATTTGCATTTCTTAATGGCCCGACATCGCCGAAAGTTCCGTTTGCAAAACAACTGGCTGTTAACTATGCAGTTTCAGGAGTGGAATGGATTAAAGGAATGAATCCGTGGGATCCTGAAGTCATAAAAGCCACAAAAGCAACCTGGGACAAGCTGGGAATTAAATGGTATGTTGTTGAGGGACCTCCCTCACTCGGTACAAAAACCAAGCTAGGGCTGGATGGCCGGGATGAGGAGATCTCGAATTTCATAACCTTCATTAAAAATCTGAAAAAGTATGGCGATGTTGATATAATCTGCTATAACTGGATGCCTGTAATAAGCTGGGCACGGACAAACAAGGAACGTCCCGGCAGGGGAGGCGCGCTGATGCTTGAATTTGATTATGAGGTAATGAAACCGGCTCCAATGACAGAATATGGCGAGGTTTCAAAAGAACACTTGTGGACTACCCTTGAATATTTTGTTAAAGCTGTAATGCCGGAGGCAGAAAAGATTGGAATGAGAATGTCTATGCATCCTGATGACCCGCAGGTGGATGTTATTCAGGGAATATCCCGGATCATGAACACCGTAGCCAGTCATGACCGCCTTCTGGCAATGTATCCCAAACCCTGTAACGGGATCACAATGTGCCAGGCAAATTATATGGGAATGCCCGATCTTGTAAATATTCCCGTCCAGGTCAGAAAATGGGGCAGAGATGTGATTAATTTTGTTCACTTCAGAAATGTAAAGGATCTGAGCGGGGTCAGACCGAGTACTCATTTCACAGAAACCTTCCATGACGAAGGTGATATTGACATGTATGAAGCTATGAAAGCTTATATAGAAATAGGTTTTGACGGCCCGATGAGACCCGATCATGTTCCGGTAATGGCAACCGAGATCGAAGCCGGAATGAGAGGGGGTTATACAACTCTTGGAAACCTTTATGCAATAGGATATATGCGCGGACTCGCTGAGGCTGTTGCCAGGGAACTCAACAGATCATGACCCACAGTGCACCGTACAGATATATTCGCATGTACCACAAACTTTTAATACCTCCCTGCAATTTAAAAACTATCCGGGCTACATACGATTCCGGAATGTAACTTCAGGTCTGCTAATTTATTGACCTGCTGATACAATAAAAAATCCTGATTTTTTCGTCAGGAATCATCTCCTTCTGTCTATATATGATATACAGCAACAGCGAAGCTATGCCCGATAATGAGAAAAAACCAAAATAGAAAACCATGAAAAAAAAGAATCCTCTCCCCGATTATTATCCTGCTTCCCACAAAGACAATTTAATGCTTCAGCTGCCTGAAAAATCTAAAATTTAATAATATGTCAAACGACCGTAAGCTTATAATCAATAATAAAACCGTATTTCAGAGTGAGCCTTTCTCTCCTCAGAACAGGTACTTCACCGGGTTTTTCGGAAGGGAAAATGAATTAGGCCAGCTTACCGCGGCATGGATGGCCGGTGAATATGCTCTTCCAATGTGCCCTCTTCTGATCGGCAAACCGGGGACGGGCAAAAACCGCCTGATTTATGAGATCAGCAGAAGAACAGGGCGACAATTATATATTTTTCAGGGCCATGAGGATGTTACTGCAGAAGATCTTGCCTGTACGGTACGATTCAGTGACAATAACAATTCGGTAATGGATTATATCCTTTCACCCCTTGTCACGGCAATGAATAATGGCGGAATATGCTTCATCGATGAAATCGGGAAAATAAGACCACGTGCACTGGCGCTGCTTGTCAGCGTACTGGATGAACGCGGGTACATAGATTCCACACTGCTGGGAGAACGTATCCATGCGAAACCCGGATTCAGGTTTGTCGCAGCCACAAATACAACGGACTTAAATCTTCTTCCGGAATTCATTCTTTCCAGGATGCGCCCGCGGATAACAATAAGTTACCCTCCTAAAGAGGAGATCGACAGCATAATAAGAGATCTGTGTAAAGGTTTCAGGAATGAAACTGACAAACTGATTGACCTTTTCTGGGCACTCTGGACGGAACATGGAGGCAAACCCGGAGGTATAACTCCCCGTGATGCAATTTACCTGTTCGGATGGGCTTCAAAACTGAGTATATTCGATAAAACAGGTGGCACCGGCAGTCTGCTGGAATCCAGCCAGGATAAGCCTTTCGATATCGACCTGCACAACTTTTATACCGGTATTAAGCCTGAACATCTGAAAATGGCATTCAGAATAATGTTTTCTGACAGCTTCCTGATAAAAAATTAGCCATGTATCCGATAATAAAGATCAACCGAAGCGAAATAATTGGGGTACCCGCAATTCACAACCGTGCAGTTTTTGCCAGAGAGGTGAATTATCTGTGCTCAGCCAGGGAAACGAGACCAGAAGCAATTGCTGTCGAGCTTGGTCCGCATATAGTCGCCGAACTGGTAGCCTGGATGAAAGAACTCGGAATATGCAGAAGAACGGGAACCTGGCTGCCCTGTATGCTTGGATTATTGATTGAAAACAGATTTATTCACCCCGACCTTGCAAAAAATGCTATGAATCTCCAGGAAAACCTTTACAAACCATTGTCGGATATTTCTGCTGATCTCCTGAAAAAGCTGCTTTATTTTTCCGGTAAATACCTGGTAGCACTCTCTGCAACAGACTCGATAATTGAAGCCATACGTTGTTCTGTCGAACTTGACATCCCTGTTATTGGAATAGATATGGATGAGATGTCGGCCAAACCTGATAAAATCCTGCTTGTTGAAGAACCCGTACATTCATCATTCAATCTTCAGAATTATGTGTCGGGAAATGAAAACCATGCTGCAGAAACAAGAGATCCTTATGTAGACAGCCGAAGGGAATTCGTGATGGCGGCACGCCTTAAAAGAATTGCAGAGATTTATAAAAAAATCCTTGTTACGGGTGGAATAGCACACTGGGTAAAAATCAAAGAACTCCTTTCCGATCCTGCAGTCAGACCGGCCGAAATTCTTTTCCCGACTTTACCTCTGAAATTAAAAAGGAGCGTCATACATCAGACCCACTCCTGCTGACATCATTCTGCTATGGAGAAAAGGATTTCGCCTGGATGAAGCACAGGAAAAGATCCTTATCTCTGTTCTTGTCAATGATATTATGATTGCTTCCGAAGTAAGAATGGTTGCAGAGGCTGAATCAATCCTTACGAAAGCCCTGGCAAGAGCCGGTAATGATCAGGAAGCAGCCATACGGTTGCTGATTGCACTGATAAACCTTCATTACAGGGGCGATGATAAAAAATCCAGGGACTACTTCATCAGAGCCCGGTTATTGAGATCAGAGTCAGATATTAAACTCGACAAAATGACTGAAAATCTATGGAAAAACATTCTGAAAAGAATGGGCAATACCTGATCTGATCAGTTTAAAAGAGACTATTTAATCCTTTTTAATATTTTTACAACACTAAACCTTTTATCCGATGGACGCAACAGAAAAATTAAGAAACCTTGTACTGGCTCCTTACATAATTAAAGCAACAGCGCTGATAGGTAAGCGCAGGGTGACCGGGGGTAATATGTTCAGACATCAAATAGCTACAATGGGAATAATCTTTGACTATAAACTATTTGATAACTACGTACTTCTGAAAGCTTCCGTGATCCATGACCTGTTCGAGGACATACCGGAAACCAATGAAAATGAAATCCGGTCTATTGATAATCAGGCAAATCAGGTTGTTGATCTGGTTCTCGAGGTTACCAGACCGAAGGGGATGGCGAAGACAACCTACCTGAAGAGAATACTTGAAACCGGATCCAAAAACGCTAAATTACTTAAGGTCGCAGACAGGATCAGTAACCTTACTGACCTTCACCGCGACCTTTACTCCCGAAAGAAAATGTGTGAATACCTGGATCAGACTGAGAAATATGTTCTCCCGATGGCTGAAGAGGTCAATGAAAATATGGCTATTGAATTAAAGGATCTTATCAGCCTGAGAAGAAAACAGATGAGGATCCTGAATTCGCCGGGATTGCTGCAGTTGTAAAACAAGAATTAATACCTTTGCTGAAAATACCCGTTATCATGAAAAAATTGTCATCAGCCATACTTCTGTTCATTTTTCTGCTGTTAACTTTTGTCAGATGCGAGAAGGATGAATCAGAACTGCTCCATGGCAAATGGGAAGGAATTACAGAGAGAACCGTCGATTATAAGGACAATCAGCTGGTTCATGATTCAACCTATACTTATAAATCAGAAGAATTCGTTATGGAAATTCTTGATGGCGGAACCTGTAAAACTTATAAATACAGCAAGCTTGACAAAACCTGGGGCTGGAAGGTTGAAGATGACGTTTTCTCACTGATCGAAGGTAATAACTCAAGGGGAGCAAAGTTCGTAGTCAGTGAAAATTCGCTGACGATGGATTTTACAAGTGAATGGCAGGATCAGGGGAGCGCCTACAAGAGGATATTCTACTATGTCTTTAAACGGGTTTCTCCGTAGGAAGGCTTACCACCCTATCTAAATATCTGAATATCTTTGTGATCCCGGAGAGACTCGAACTCTCAACCAACAGAACCGGAATCTGTCATTCTATCCATTGAACTACGGGACCGGATTATTCTGCAAAAATATAACCAAAAGCCGGGTTTTGCAACTTATTGTATAACGCATTCACAAAGATTTCATATTTTCGCACTCCGGGAAAAAAGACCGAAGACCGAAGACCGAAGACCGAAGTCGGAAGACCGAAGTCGGAAGATGGAAGCATAAATAGTAAGAAATATGAAATTTAAATTTGAGAATTTGATAATCTGGCAGAAAGCCATGGATTATGGTGAAAATATTTTCGAATTATCAAATCATTTTCCTAAAGATGAAACTTACAATCTTACTTCGCAGATTCGAAGAGCAGGGGATTCAATTGCACTAAATATATCTGAAGGATCAATCGGACAATCAAATCCTGAATTCAAAAGATTTATGGGGATGGCAATTCGTTCACTCGCGGAGGTAGTTACTTGCTTACATAAAGCCCGCAGACGTAATTATTTATCCGTGAATGAATTTGAAGAGCATTATGATTTTGCCTATAACCTAATGAATATGATGGTCTCTTTTAAAAGTAAAATAAAGTGACAACTTTTTCTCACATTCGCCTTCAATCTTCGGACTTCGGACTTCCGTCTTCCGACTAATTAAAACCAACTAATTAACCGCACAATGGAATACAATTTCCGTGATATCGAAAAAAAGTGGCAACAGTACTGGGAGGAGAATAAAACATTCAGGACTCCGGATGATTTAACCAATCCAAAGAAATGCTATATACTTGACATGTTCCCCTACCCTTCGGGTGCAGGATTACATGTTGGCCATCCTGAAGGTTATACAGCCACCGATATCATCAGCAGGTACAAAAGAATGAAAGGATTCAATGTCCTTCATCCAATGGGCTGGGATGCTTTCGGTCTGCCTGCAGAACAATACGCAATACAAACGGGAACCCATCCATCTGTCACCACAAAAAGGAACTGTGATACATTCAGACGACAGATCAAAGAACTGGGACTAAGCTATGACTGGGAAAGAGAAATAAATACAACAGATCCAAAATATTTCAAGTGGACACAATGGATCTTTATTCAGCTTTATAATACATGGTTTGATGAAAAACTTCAGAAAGGCCGTCCGGTTTCAGAATTACCGGTCCCCGAAGAAATTAAAAGAGCCGGAAGGATAGAGTTAAACAGGTATATCGATTCAAAGAGGCTTGCCTATTATGACAATGCGATGGTTTGGTGGTGCCCCGACTGCAGGATTGTATGTGCAAACGAAGAGGTGCTGTATGACGGAACGCATGAGAAGTGCGGGAACAGGGTTGAAAAGAAAAATCTGAAGCAGTGGATGCTCCGGATACCTCTTTATGCTGAAAGGCTGCTTAAAGGTATTGATGATCTGGAGTGGCCGGAAGGGATAAAGGAAATGCAGAGAAACTGGATAGGCCGCTCTACCGGAGCAGAAGTCGATTTCAGGCTCGACGGAATGGACGAAGTACTGAAAGTATTTACAACACGACCCGACACACTCTTCGGTGCAACCTATATGGTTATCGCCCCCGAACACCCTCTTACAAAACAGTTAACAACGGCTGATCATGCGGCAGAAGTGGAAAACTATATCAGGGCTGCTTCACTTAAATCCGAACTTGACCGTACTGACCTGGCAAAAGAAAAAACAGGTGTTTTTAGCGGCAGGTATGCAATCAATCCTGTAAATCATAAGAAAATACCGGTCTGGGTGGCCGATTATGTCCTTACCGGATATGGCACAGGTGCAATAATGGCTGTCCCGGCACATGATACACGCGATTTTGAATTTGCTCAGGAATTCGGCCTACCGATCCTCTGCATCCAGGATCCTGATGTTATGGACAAGGAACAGAAAGAGAGGATCATTAAAGGAAAAGAATGCTGGACTGAGGACGGCAGATATATTAATTCATCAGATAAGCTGACAGGGATCGATATAAACGGCCTGAATAAGGAAGCCGGTATAGCGAAGATCACAGACTGGCTCGAATCGAAGAATATAGGAAAGGCTAAGATAAACTATAAGCTGAGAGACTGGCTCTTCAGCCGGCAGAGGTACTGGGGTGAACCATTTCCTGTGATCCACTGGGAAGATGGTGAGATAACACTGCTTGATGAATCGGAACTTCCCCTGCAGCTCCCCGAAATGGAGAATTATCTTCCGGGTGAGACCGGGGAATCACCTCTGGCAAATGCAGAAGACTGGCTCAATGTAACTGATAAATCCGGAAGAAAAGGAAGACGTGAGACCAATACCATGCCCCAGTGGGCAGGATCATGCTGGTATTATCTGCGTTATATCGATCCCTCCAATGATAAAAGAATATTCGATCCGGAAAAGGAAAAATACTGGATGCCTGTCGATATCTATATAGGAGGAGCTGAACATGCTGTCCTTCACCTCCTCTACAGCCGGTTCTGGCATAAAGTGCTATATGATCTCGGAATTGTATCGACTGATGAGCCTTACCAGAAGCTCTTCAACCAGGGGATGATACTTGCATATGCTTACGAAAATGAAACCGGAGCAAAAATATCAGCAGATATAATTGAAGAACGTAACGGGAAATTCTTCAACAGTGAAAACGGATCGGAAGTGAGGCAGATCGTTGCAAAAATGTCTAAATCATTAAAAAATGTGGTCAATCCCGATGACGTTGTTTCAAAGTACGGCGCCGACTCCCTCAGACTCTATGAAATGTTCATGGGTCCGCTTGATGTGACAAAGCCCTGGGATGATAAAGGTGTAAAAGGTGTATTCAATTTCCTCGGAAGAACATTCAGGTTCTTTTCGAATCCTGAAAACATAACCAAAGGAGATGAAGATCCCGAAATACTTAAAGGATTGCATCAGGCAATAAGAAAAGTTGAATCGGATATAGAGAATCTGCACTTCAATACAGCCATTTCAGCCATGATGATCTTCCTTAATCAGGCGATAAAAAAAGGGAAGGTTACTGCCGGAACGGCCGGGATTTTCACCAGGATACTTTCCCCGTTCGCTCCGCATCTGGCCGAAGAACTCTCGAATATCCTCGGAAACAGGAATACAATTGCATATGAACCCTGGCCGATGGTAAATAAGGATTACCTGAAGGAAGAAGTCTTTGAATATCCCGTATCTTTTAACGGTAAGCTCAGGTTTAAGATAGAGCTGCCGGTTACAATGTCAAAGAATGAGATCAGCAGGATCGTCCTTGAAGATGAAAGAGCAAAAAAGTGGCTGGCTACAGGTACCATGACAAATATTATTGTTGTACCAAACCGTATTGTGAATGTTGTCATTAAGAATTAATGCTGCCCGGAATGTCATTTTTATATAAAACCCTGTTATTCTTCATACTTATTATTTCACTTGTATCATGTGTCAATTTAAATGAACCCGTGGCCCACACACTGGAGTTTGACACAATTCCTGCTAACCCGGAAGAAAAAAAACCTGTGAATCTGTTTTTTGGAATACCTGCAGATTCATTTAACCTGGTAACGGGAAAGATTAAACGGAATGGCATACTTTCACAGATCCTTCTTGAGCATGGCATTACAATGCCGGAAATTGATGAAGTGATCAGAAATTCTGCGGATGTTTTTGATGTCAGAAAGATCAGGGCAGGAAATAACTATTTTCTCCTTTGCGATAATGATTCAGCCGGAAGAGCCGGATATCTGATCTATGAACATGAACCTGCAACAAGTTACATATTCAGCTTCCGGGATTCGTTAAATATTACTCCGTTCAGACAGAAGATCACATCGGAGATCAGGTATTCTTCAGGAACGATTGAGACATCACTCTGGGAGGCAATGATGGCTGACAGTCTTCATCCCATGCTCGCAATAAGCCTTTCAGAGATCTATGCCTGGACAGTTGATTTTTTCGGCCTCCAGAAAGGCGACAGCTTCAGGGTAATTTATGAAGAGTTATTCATCAATGATAAATCACAGGGCATAGGAAGGATTTTCGGTGCGCAATTTACATGGGCAGGAAAAACTACACTGGCAATACCTTTCATCCAGAACGGTACAGAAAGTTATTATGACAGTACCGGAAACAGTCTGAGAAAGGCATTCCTGAAAGCCCCTCTTCAGTTTTCAAGGATCAGTTCACGGTATTCTTCTTCAAGGTTGCATCCCATACTCAGGATCCGCCGGCCACATTATGGAGTGGATTATGCAGCGCCGATAGGCACACCTGTACATGCAATAGGCGATGGCAGGGTAACTGCAGCAACAACAGAAAGCGGCTCGGGCAGAATGGTCAGATTAGTACATAACAGTATATATTCGACAGCTTATCTGCACCTCAGCAGGTTCGGACCGGGAATTCAATCAGGTGCATTCGTGAAACAGGGAGATATTATAGGTTATGTAGGCAGCAGCGGCCTTTCTTCAGGTCCGCATCTCGATTTCAGATTCTATAAAAACGGCTCTCCGGTTGATCCCCTTACCATCGAAGCGCCTCCCGTTGAACCGGTACTTGAAGAGAACCTGGCAAGATTTGAGAAAAACAAAAGAGTTGTAGAAGCTCTGCTGTCTTCTTTCTGATCATTCATTCCATCTCAAGGATCAGCTTCTCAATTATTTCAGGGAAATACTTGTATTCTAGTGCATGTATCCTCGAAGCCAGAGATTCCGGCGTGTCTGACTGTCCTACCTTGCACTTTGCCTGAAAAACTATATCCCCTTCATCATAATTATTGTTCACGTAATGAATTGTAATACCCGATTCCCTGTCTTTGTTCTCAATAACAGCCCTGTGAACCCTGTCGCCATACATTCCTTTTCCACCGTATGCAGGCAGAAGGGCAGGGTGTATATTAATAAGCCTGCCTTCAAAGCACTTTATTATATTATCCGGAACCAGCCACAGGAAGCCGGCCAGAACAATAAAATCAATACGGCTCTGCAACAGATGTTTCAGTACTGACCCGCTTACATAAAAATCATTCCGGTCGAAAAAATATGTATTGACTCCCAGAGCTTCTGCCCTTTTAAGTACGCCGGCTTCACGACGATTTGATAAAACAAGAACCACTTTGGCGCTGTTTCTGGTCGAAAAGTATTTAATTATATTTTCAGCATTTGTACCGGTCCCGGAAGCAAATATTGCTATATTCTTCATTATATGAGACTTAAAAATTATCGGGGAAAGTTGTTTCCTGAAGATAATATTAAGTTTATCTTATTGATTATCTGCGTGATATCTATTACAGAAAATAAAAATCCCAAAATCATTTGAAAAATAAAGTACAAATATATTTCTTTGCAGGGTTCATAACTTAATATTAATTAAAATTTATCATTATGTCTGACATTGCGACAAGAGTAAAAGAGATTATTGTAGACAAACTCGGAGTTGATGAATCGGAAGTAACTCCCGAAGCAAGTTTTACCAATGATCTGGGAGCTGACTCTCTTGACACTGTTGAACTGATCATGGAATTTGAAAAGGAATTTAACATAGGGATTCCTGATGATCAGGCAGAAACCATCAGCACCGTTGGAGATGCAATAAAGTACATCGAGGAGAATGCAAAATAGATTTGCATTGAAAATAGCCCATTTATGAGAAGAGTTGTTGTTACCGGACTTGGAGCCTTGACTCCATTGGGGAAGAATTTGCATGAATTTTGGGAAGGATTACAAAACGGTATAAGCGGAGCGGGCCTGATAACCCGCTTCGATACTGAAAAGTTCAAGACCAAATTTGCCTGCGAGGTAAAAGGATACGACTCTTTAAAGTATTTCGACAGAAAAGAGGCCAACAAGCTTGACCTTTATTCACAGTTTGCACTTATATCATGCGATGAAGCTATTGCTGATTCAGGTATCGACCTGAACAGTGTCAACAAGGATCGTGTCGGTGTGATCTGGTCTTCAGGGATAGGAGGGCTTTCTACTTTTTATGATCAGATCAAAGGTTATGTTCAGGGGGATGGAACACCGAGGTTCAGTCCTTTTTTCATTCCCAAGATGATAAGCAATATTGCATCGGGGTCCATATCAATCAAATATGGGTTCAGGGGTCCGAATTTTGCCACTGTTTCTGCATGTGCCTCTTCGACACATGCTTTGATCGACGCGGTTAACTATATTAAACTGGGCAAAGCTGATATTTTTATTACCGGAGGATCGGAGGCTGCAATAAATGAACCCGGAATAGGCGGCTTCAATGCCATGATGGCAATGTCAACCAACAATGCTGAATACCAGACAGCATCACGTCCTTTTGATCTTACCCGCGATGGATTTGTCATGGGAGAAGGAAGCGGAGCCATAATTGTTGAAGATCTGGAACATGCCAGGGCAAGAGGAGCAAAGTTATATGCTGAACTGGCTGGTACAGGCATGACAGCTGATGCATTCCATCTTACCGCACCTCACCCTGAAGGAACCGGTGCCCGGAATGTGATGAAAATAGCAGTATCGGATGCAGGTCTTAAACCGGAGGACATTGATTATATTAATGTCCACGGAACAGCCACACCCCTCGGGGATATTTCCGAAGTAAAAGCGATCCTCGCAGTCTTCGGGGAACATTCATACAATATGAACCTGAGTGCGACAAAATCGATGACAGGACACCTTCTGGGTGCAGCAGGCGCTGTGGAAGCGATAGCAACAATTCTGGCCACCCTTTATGATATTGTCCCTCCGACTATTAACTATAAGGTTCCTGATCCTCAGATAGACCAGAAACTTAATATTACGCCCAACGAGGCACAACCCAGAAAGATCAATGTTGCTCTCAGCAATACTTTCGGGTTCGGCGGTCATAATGCTTCTATTGTTATCAGAAAAGCTGAATTCTAAGATTCTTGCTCTCCATCAGATCTAACGGCACCTATCTTCTTAATAAAAGGGAGTTCAGATCACACCTGAAAAAAATACTGGGATTCAGGCCGGGGAACCTGCAACTGTATGAAGCAGCATTTATTCACCGCTCTGCATCCTATACAATGCCCGACGGTAACAGAATTAATAACGAAAGGCTCGAGTATCTCGGAGATGCAGTTCTCGATACAATATTATCAGATTATCTTTTCAGGAAATTCCCTGAAGCCAATGAAGGTTTCCTTACAAAAATCCGGTCCCGTACTGTAAACAGGGATGTCCTCAACCAGCTTGCCGTTTCTATGGGAATTGACAGGCTGCTTATAAGTAATGTAAATTCTGTCCAAAATGCCAAAAACCTCTGCGGCGACGCCTTCGAGGCATTAATAGGATCGATATTCCTCGACAAGGGATTCAGAAAAACTGAAAAGCTGTTCATAAAGAATATATTCAATAAGTATCTTGACCTGGAAAATATAATTAAAACTGATACAGATTACAAAAGCCTTGTTTTTGAATGGGTGCAGAAAAACAAGTTTCAGCTTACCTTTACATATAATGAAGAATACGATTTCGATCTGAAAAAGTCGTTTTTCACTTCCACACTCTATATAAATAAAGAGGAATATGGCAAGGGCAACGGATCTGCAAAGAAAGAAGCCGAACAGGAAGCATCCTGTAAAGCCTGGAAAAAAATAAGGGATATTCAGGACCAGCCCGGTTAATATTTAATTTTTTCCTACCTTTATAAAGCCGGGAAAGGTAAAATGAAGTCCCCATCCAAAATAAAAAAGGTAACACTCAATATCGGAGAAAATACCGAAGCGATACTTTTCGGCATAGTTGCAGCAGAACCTGATTATAAGATATCGATAGCACTTAACAGGAAATTAGGTATTTCCCTGAAAAGTAATCTTCCTGTAATCCTTAATGATGAAAATAACGAGGAACTGATTTTCAGCAGATTTTCAAGCTCATCAGATCCCTCTGAACCTGTATATGACCTCACCTCTAACCGTTCGGGGAAACATTATCTGATAAGGAAAATGAAAAACATAGATTATTTCCTACATATCCATAATATTGACATTGAATCCGATACAGGCAGGATCATGTCTCTTCTCAGGAATATTGAATGCATCACGGCAGTATTTAAGATAGGAACAGAAATTCTTAAGGACAGGAATTCAGGATTTCTCATTCACTAAACTGTAAGATATCCTGCCGGGAATCAGTTATATTAGAAGTACTAATAAAAAAGAAGAGCCGCCTCCGGGCGGAGACGGCTCACTTTTTGATAACCCTAAAACTAACCTAACCTATGAAAAAAACCTCTATATTTTGTATTTCAAATTTCGTGCCAAATCCTGTACAAAGATATTACATACATTTAATATAACCAAATTTTTATTTATACTGATATTAAGATTAACTATAATTTAATTAATAGTTAAATTTCTTAACCTTTCAGACCGGGTATTTTTCATATAAACGTTCAGACTATGTGTAATGTTGTTAAAGAAAGTTAAAGAGTCTTAACATAATTTATATATAGTAGTACTTTTGCAACTATATGAAAAAAAGTACGATTGTATTACTGGCTCTTTTATTCTTTCTGACACTGTCAGGACTGATCCTTCTTCAGGTATACTGGATCCGTAATGCAATCGAGATTACCGATCAGGAATTCAGGATGCTTGCAAACAAAGCCCTCGAATCTGTAATAGTTGATCTTGAAGAAAATGAACTTATTAACCGGATCATGGAGGAGATTGATCCGGTATCGGCCGATTCAGTAACGGCTATTGTCCCAAGAGACTCTCCTCTTGCACGGAAATTAAGAGGATATCAGCCTAATTCTAAATTACTGGAGATTTATGGCCTTAACAATCCGGAAGACCCGGTTGCAATAACCGGATCAGGACAAAAGATCTTCATTTCCGAGGAGAATGTACCGGATTATACGGCCGATGAATCATATGAAACATCGCAGCAGGCAATAAATGCAGAACTGAGCGGACGGGTATCAAACAAGATCGTAGTTCTCGAAAACATAATGGACAAGATCCTTTACAACACACCCGATATAAGGGAGAGAATCAATCCCGCTGACCTTAAGCCTATGCTTCGCAAGGCGCTTACAAATGTAGGTATTGATCTTGAGTTTGAATATTCGATACGTTCCGGCCGTTACGGACAGATATGGAAAACTGCAGGATTTACTGACGCACCCGGGACAAACAAATTCATAATCCAGCTGTTCCCGAACGATCCTGTACCCAGCCAGAATCAGCTTGTTATGTATTGCCTTCAGGAACAGCAATATAAATTTGGGAAGATCGGCAATCTTGCCATTCTTTCAATCCTCTTCGCATCGTTACTCCTTTTACTCTCGGCCGGAACGTTCATAGTAATTTTCCGGCAAAAGAAATTATCGGAAATAAGGAATGACTTTATAAACAATATGACCCATGAACTAAAGACACCCATCTCCACAATTTCTCTTGCATCCCAGCTTCTGGCTGATAAATCGGTTTCTGATGCCAGCAAGAATATCGACACTCTCGCGAAGGTGATTTCGGATGAGAGCATGAGACTTAAATTCCAGGTCGAGAAAGTACTTCAGATGGCGATCTTCGAAAAAACAAAAATGAAACTTAATTTCGCCTCGCTCGATCTTAATAAAGTGCTTCTGGATGTATTAGATAATTACAAACTGCAGATCAGAAGTTCGAACGGCAGGATCGGTACTGATTTCAGGGCAGTGTCAGAATCAGTAATGATTGACGAAATCCATTTTAAGAATGCAATATCGAATCTAATTGATAATGCCATCAAATATTCAAAAGGTCAGCCCAATATTACAATAGCAACAAAAAACAACCGGAAGGGTATAATAATTATTATTGAAGATAAAGGGATTGGCATAAGCAAGGAAGACCTGAACCGGATTTACGATAAGTTTTATCGTGTCCATTCGGGTAATGTACATAATGTAAAAGGCTTCGGTCTGGGCTTGAGTTATGTAAAGAAAGTAATTGACGAACATAACGGCACCATTAAGGCTGAAAGCCATCTTAATAAAGGCACTAAATTTATAATTTTTATTCCTCAAAACGGGAGAAGATGAAAAGCACAAAAATCCTACTGGCAGAAGACGATAGTAACCTTGGAAATCTGTTAAAGAACTATCTCAAGGTAAAGAAATACGATACGATGCTGTTCGTGAATGGCATTCAGGCATTGGAAGCTTTCATAAAAGAGAGTTTTGATCTCTGCATTCTCGACATTATGATGCCCGAAATGGACGGGATCACACTGGCGCGTGAAATGAGGAGGATAAAACCGGATATACCTTTGATTTTCCTTACTGCCAAAAGTCAGAAAGAAGATGTTCTTGAAGGATTTCGTTCGGGAGCCGACGACTACATTACAAAACCATTTTCAATGGAAGAGCTCCTTTACAGGATCCAGGCAGTCCTCAAGAGAAGTGTACCGGCCGCTGCCCCGGGTAAACAGGATATCTATACAATCGGCAACTATACATTTGATACGATGAGGCAGCTTCTCATAATCGAAGGTCAGGAAACCAGGCTCACAACAAAAGAATCCGAGCTTCTTGAACTGCTGTGCAGGTATGGAAAAGATATCCTTGAACGGAATTTTGCACTCAAGTCAATCTGGATCGACGATAATTATTTCAATGCCCGCAGCATGGATGTTTATATTACAAGGCTCAGAAAATACCTCAGGAAGGATCCTGAAGTGAGGATCCTCAACGTCCATGGCAAGGGATATAAGCTGATAAGCTGATAAAAAACCCTGATCTGTCCGATCAGGGTATTCGGTTACGGTTAGATAAAAGGATTAATATATCTTATTTATCCACTGTTTATCCGGCGGCTAATTTAACAATTTTTTATAAAAATCCGCAATCCTCGACAAATAATAGATTTTATTGAACACCGGCTGATTAATAATATTGTCAGTCCAGCTTCAGAACAGCCAGGAATGCCTGTTGTGGCACCTCTACATTTCCGATCTGCCTCATTCTCTTCTTTCCCTTCTTCTGTTTTTCAAGAAGTTTCCTTTTTCTTGTGATGTCGCCGCCATAGCATTTGGCTGTAACATCTTTTCGTACAGCTTTCACAGTTTCACGGGCAATTATCTTTGCTCCTATTGCCGCCTGTATTGCAATTTCAAATTGCTGCCGGGGGATCAGTTCCTTCAGCTTCACACACATTTTACGGCCGAAATCATAGGCATGACCACGGTAAATAAGTGTTGACAATGCATCTACCATTTCCCCGTTAAGAAGTATGTCAAGCCGCACAAGGTCAGCTTTCTGATAGCCGCTGTAATAATAATCGAATGATGCATATCCTTTCGAAATGCTCTTGAGCTTGTCATAGAAATCAAATACGATCTCTGAAAGAGGCATTTCAAAAGTCAGTTCAACCCTGTCACGGGTAAGATATACCTGATTTTTCAGAGTACCTCTCTTGTCAATACAAAGATTCATTATTGCCCCGGTAAAATCTGCCTGTGTGATCACCTGTGCAATAATATAAGGTTCCTCGATAATTTCAATGTTTGTTACAGGAGGCAAGCCTGACGGATTATGAACATCTATCTCTTCTCCCTTTGTTGTAAGAACCCTGAATGACACATTGGGAACCGTTGTAATAACGTCCATATTAAATTCGCGGTCAAGACGTTCCTGGACTATTTCCATATGAAGCAGTCCGAGGAATCCGCATCTGAATCCGAACCCGAGTGCTGCAGAGGATTCCGGTACGAAAGTAAGGGAAGCGTCGTTGAGCTGAAGCTTTTCGATTGAACTCCTCAGATCTTCGTATTCATCGGCGTCAACAGGGTACATTCCGGCAAAAACCATCGGTTTAACTTCCTCGAAACCTTCAATTGCCTTGTCACACGGATTCTTTACCTGAGTAATTGTATCTCCTACCCTGACTTCAGCAGAATTCTTTACGCCGGATATAATATAGCCTACACTTCCCGGACCCATAATATCACGCGGATCCTGTTTGAATTTCAGTACGCCGATCTCATCGGCATTGTATTCATGATCTGTGCTTACAAATTTAACCCTGTCACCCTTTCTCAGGGTTCCGTTTACGATCTTGAAATAAACTATAATCCCCCTGAAAGAATTGAATATCGAGTCGAAGATAAGTGCCTGAAGAGGAGCTTCCGGATCACCTTTCGGAGGCGGGATAATCCTGACAATATCACTAAGTATTCTGTCGACACCCATTCCGGTTCTTGCACTGGCCTCAATTATATCCTCCCTTTTGCATCCGGTAAGATCAACTATCTGGTCTTTAACTTCCTCAGGCATGGCGCTTGCCATATCCATCTTGTTCAGCACGGGAATTATCTCGAGGTTATGACCGATGGCCATGTACAGGTTTGAAATGGTCTGGGCCTGTATTCCCTGTGTGGCATCAATCACAAGAAGGGCACCCTCACAGGCTGCTATGGATCGTGAGACCTCATATGAAAAATCGACATGCCCGGGGGTGTCGATAAGGTTCAGCAGGTATTTTTTCCCTTCATAAGTATATTCCATCTGTATAACATGACTCTTGATCGTGATCCCTCTTTCCCTTTCAAGATCCATGTTATCAAGAACCTGGTCCTGGAAATCTCTCTCGGTTACAGTGTTTGTCTTTTCAAGGAGACGGTCTGCCAGAGTGCTTTTACCGTGGTCGATATGTGCTATTATACAGAAGTTTCGGATATTATCCATCAGGACAGCAGGTTCTAAATCAGGTGCAAATATAATAAGTAGGGGCATTGCATGCAATGCCCCTGTGGATCTATTATATATTGATGTTAATTTTACATCATTCCCGGCATTCCACCACCCATTCCCTGAGGCGGCATCTGCGGTTTATCTTCTTTTTCCTCGACAATTACAGCTTCTGTTGTCAGGAACATACCTGCTATCGATGCTGCATTTTCGAGTGCTACTCGGGTAACTTTTGCAGGATCAATAACGCCTGCTGCAAAAAGCTTCTCAAATTTATTGGTCTGTGCATTATATCCATAGTCGCCTTTACCTGATTTCACATTCTGTGCAATAACAGCTCCCTCCATGCCTGCATTAACTGCGATCTGGCGGAGAGGTTCTTCAATTGCACGTTTAATAATTTCAATACCGGTTGTCTGATCCTCATTTTCACCTTTCAGACCTTCCAGTGCTTTTGTTGCACGGATATATGCGACACCACCACCGGGAACAATGCCTTCTTCAATAGCTGCACGGGTAGCATGCAATGAATCGTTCACGCGGTCTTTCTTCTCCTTCATTTCAACCTCTGAGGCGGCTCCAATGTAAAGTACTGCCACTCCACCGGCCAGTTTCGCGAGTCTTTCCTGAAGCTTTTCCTTATCATAATCGGAAGTTGTGGTTGTCATCTGCTGTTTGATCTGGCCAATACGGGCTTTGATCATGTCCTTATCACCATAACCGTTCACAATTGTGGTATTCTCCTTGTTTACTGTTACTTTCTCGGATGTACCAAGCATATCGAGTGTTGCATGTTCAAGCTTGAGGCCTTTTTCTTCAGAAATAACGGTACCACCTGTCAGAATTGCAATATCTTCAAGCATCTCTTTCCTTCTGTCGCCAAAGCCCGGGGCTTTAACTGCACAAACTCTCAGCGAACCACGCAGACGGTTTACAACAAGTGTTGCAAGAGCTTCTCCTTCAATATCTTCTGAAACTATCAGAAGGGGTTTCCCGGTCTGGGCAGATGATTCAAGTATAGGTAGCATATCCTTCATCGATGATATTTTCTTATCATAAATAAGGATGTACGGATTCTCGAGCTCTGCTTCCATCTTATCGGTATTTGTTACAAAATATGCCGATATATATCCGCGGTCGAACTGCATACCTTCAACTATTTCAACAGATGTTGTAGTCCCTTTTGATTCTTCAACAGTTATGACCCCTTCTTTGTGCACCTTGCTCATGGCTTCAGCAATGAGCTTACCTATTTCCTGATCGTCGTTGGCAGAGATCCTTGCAACCTGTTCGATCTTTTTCAGATCATCACCTACAAGCTGAGCCTGTGATTTGATACTTTCAACAACTTTTTCAACTGCTTTGTCGATACCTCTCTTGACATCCATTGGATTTGCACCGGCAGTTATGTTCTTCAGTCCTACATTGATTATTGCCTGAGCAAGTACAGTTGCAGTAGTAGTACCGTCACCTGCTATATCACCGGTTTTTGAAGCAACCTCCTTAACCATCTGTGCACCCATATTCTTATATGGATCAGTAAGTTCTATTTCCTTGGCAACAGTCACACCGTCCTTTGAAACAAGGGGAGCGCCGAATTTTTTCTCAAGTACCACATTACGGCCTTTCGGACCAAGGGTAACCTTTACTGCATCTGCAAGCTGATCAACACCTTCTTTAAGAAGTGCACGTGCATCAATATTATACTTAATCTCTTTTCCCATTTTTTATTGATTTATTGGTTTCTGAATTACATTATAAAAAGAATATCTGACTGTGAGATAAGCAAATAGTCTTCCCCATCAATTGTAAGTTCCTGACCGGAATATTTACCATAGAGGACTTCGTCACCTTTTTTCACTTCCATCTCCTCATCTTTCTTTGCTGCACCCGCGAGAACAACTTTTCCCTGGCGAGGTTTTTCCTTTGCTGAATCCGGAATAATTATCCCGCTGGCAGTTTTAGCTTCAGCTTCATTCGGTTTAACTAGAACCTTTCCTGCCAGAATCTTTCCTTTTAATTGTGCCATATTATCAATAGTTTTAAAGTTAAATATTGTTTTACTGACGTCTCTGTGAGCATAATTTATGCCAAATAGCCAAATATGCCATTTTTGAAATAAAAAATGTCAGTTTGTGACAAACTGACACTTCAAAATATCATGTTTAAAATAAAAATTAATTCTGAGGCTGGTCTTCGTCTCCAGCCGGAGGTGTTGTAGTCGTCGAAGCCGGGGGAACAGCAGTCGGTAATGTAGGAATAGCATTGGGATCAACAGCATTGTTAATCTGTGTGCTTATCCTTGATTGCTGTGTTTCACTGCCACGGGGAATTGTTGCAGTTGCCACGACACAAAGTATCAGAATTGCAGCAGCAAGTGTCCATGTCGATTTTTCAAGGAAATCGGCAGTTTTCCTGACACCCATTGTCTGACCTGTGGATGTAAAATTGGCAGCAAGCCCCCCTCCTTTTGAATTCTGGACCAACACAATCAATACCTGAAGAATACAGGCTACTACTATCAAAACTGTTATGAAAATGTATATTCCCATTCCCTTATTTTTTTATATGTTCCTTCACTTCCAAAATTAGAGATGCAAAGTAACTGCTTTTTTCCGGATATTTCAAACTTAATCTTTCATAAATATCAATAGCCTTCGAAAAGTAGCCCTGCTTAACATATATCCTTGCAAGAGTTTCAGTTAAGAACTCTTCCCTCGGTTCTGTGAATGGTTTGGATATATCTATAACCGGGTTGTCGGTCTTTTCCTTTACTGGTTCAATCCGCGGATTTGCAATTATAAACCTGTCTATAAGCTCAGTCTGAAGCTGTTTTGCCGACAAAGGTTCAGAAATATTCTTTTCCCCCCCGTTAGCGTCCGGTTCCGGAAATTCAGAAATTTTGTCAGGTTCAGTCTCCAGCTCGAGAAGGTCTTCTTTTTCGGGTACAGAGAATCCCGGATCCATATATACGATTCGTTCTTCAATCTCTCCCGATTCCTCATTTATAACTATAATCGAAGCATCCGATTCCTTATCCCCCGATTCGGCTGTTATAACAATAGAATAACCCTGAGGTTTATTTTCAGATTCGGGTATTCCCTCCTCTTTTTCGATCTCGTGTATAAAGTCTGCACTGTTCTTTGCAGTCTCAATGACAACCTGCTGTGTATCTGTTCCGTCATCCTCCTTATTTATATTTTCCGGAGTAAACCCTGCCAGATCAACTTCTTTATCAGGAATCCGGGCTGCTGGTTCCGGTTCTTTCTGAAGATAATAATATAATACTTCACGGCTGGCTATTCTCATAGCCGAATTTCTTAGCTGGTTTTCGAACTTTACATCGCCGGTGTTCTTCATTCCTTTGAGGAGAAGCATATAGGCACTCTGGAAATATGGAAAGACGGTGATGAGAGAGCTCAATTCCCCGAGCTCGGTATGGTTACCGGGGCCCTGACCTTCGATAAGCTTTAAAAAGTCTGTCCTGTTCATCTTATCTACCAGTTCACAAAAGCCTTATTAAAAATATCCTCGATCAGCAACTCGATAATTTTTTCAGAAAGAGAATCTTCAACATCACCAAGTGATAAAGCGCTGTCATAATCTTCATATCTTGAGAAGCTCTGTTCATAGCTCAGGTCGGGATCGATGGCGTTGGTGAATTTCACCCTTACGGTTATTGTAAACCTGTTTGTAGCAGCCTGTGCATCTGCAGATACTGTAAGGGGTCTTGTATTATAATCTGTAATCTCGCCTTCAAAATTTACATCGCCTATTCCGTTCACGAATCCCAGGTTAGTCTGTGATTTGCATTTATCTATAAGAGCATCCGTCAGATTCTGGCTCAAACCGGGCTGTACAAGGCTTGCCCTGTTCTGAAAATACTGAATACTGATTGTTTTAACATCAGGAGAGATGCTGGCCCCGGAAAAGGAATATGAAATTTTGCAACTATTCAGAAGAAGAATATATCCGGTCAGTAATATGAACGGGAGTATCATTAAAGGATTTCTTCCCCGCCGGTCACATTTCAATTCCATACTCTTTGATTTTCCTGTAAAGGGTTCTTTCCGAAATGCCAAGCTCATGGGCCGCCATTTTTCTTTT
>Ga0116172_10000546_pt1 | contig 37961 bp, 27 predicted proteins | sample AD_UKC083_MetaG_FD_89799 | JGI IMG/M metagenome (GOLD analysis project Ga0116172, IMG submission 89799) | Active sludge microbial communities of municipal wastewater-treating anaerobic digesters from USA - AD_UKC083_MetaG | ecosystem: Engineered > Bioreactor > Anaerobic > Digestate | place: USA... | reverse complement strand
GCCTCTATCGGAGTGGGCGAGGGTTTGCTCGGAAGGGTAATTTCTCCGACAGGTCAGCCCCTTGACGGGAAAGGCCCTGTTGAAGGTAAACTTTACGATATGCCTTTCGAAAGAAAAGCTCCGGGAGTTATCTTCCGTCAGCCTGTAAAACAACCGCTTCAGACAGGTATCAAACCTATTGATGCGATGATTCCCATCGGAAGGGGACAGAGGGAACTTATAATAGGTGACAGGCAAACAGGTAAGACAGCTATTGCGATCGATACAATAATTAACCAGCGAAGTAATTTTGAGAAGGGCAAACCGGTCTATTGTATCTATGTTGCTGTTGGTCAGAAAGGTTCAACAGTTGCCAACATAGCAAAAATCCTTGAAGAACATGGAGCGCTTGAATATACTGTTATAGTTCTCGCTACCGCATCTGATCCGGCTGCATCACAGTTCTATGCACCTTTTGCCGGGGCTGCAATAGGAGAATTCTTCCGTGATACAGGAAGGGATGCCCTGGTGATCTATGATGACCTGTCAAAACAGGCTGTTTCCTACAGGGAAGTATCCCTGTTACTCCGCCGGCCGCCAGGACGTGAAGCATACCCGGGTGATGTGTTTTACCTGCACTCAAGACTCCTCGAGAGAGCCGCAAAAATCATTGAATCGGATGAAGTTGCCAGAAATATGAACGACCTTCCGGAATCATTACGACCTATTGTAAAAGGAGGCGGTTCGCTTACCGCTCTGCCTATAATTGAAACACAGGCAGGCGACGTCGCAGCCTATATACCCACAAACGTTATTTCTATTACAGACGGACAAATATTCCTTGAATCAAACCTTTTCAATGCCGGCGTCAGACCCGCTATTAACGTAGGAATATCTGTGTCAAGGGTGGGAGGTAACGCACAGATCAAAGCAATGAAGAAAATAGCCGGAACACTTAAAGTCGACCAGGCTCAGTATCGCGAACTTGAAGCCTTTTCAAAATTCGGATCCGACCTCGACGCGGCAACACTGGCAATACTTAATAAAGGATCAAAGAACGTTGAAATACTTAAACAGGGACAATATTCCCCGATGCCGGTTGAAAAGCAGATTGCTATAATTTATTGCGGAACAATGGCACTTCTGAAGGACGTTCCTGTCACTAAAGTAAGGGAATTCGAAAAGGAATATCTCGAACTTCTTGATCTCAAATACAGGGATACTCTGGATCAACTTCGCGATGGTATCCTTAATAATGATATTACAGGTGTTCTTGAAAAGGTCGCCGGAGAGATTGTTCAGAAATATAAAACCAGGTAATTTCCGGGAATCGTCAAATTAATGAATTCCAAATGGCGAATTTAAAAATTATCAGGGTAAGGATAGCTTCTGTAAAATCAACAAGGCAGATAACATCTGCCATGAAAATGGTATCTGCTGCCAAGCTGAGAAAAGCACAGGATAAAATACTGAGGCTCAGACCATATGCACATAAGCTTCATGAAATCCTGGTTGGCCTCTCACAAAGCCTTGCAGAAACACGGGTTGATAATGTCTACGGAAGAATAACTTCTCCCGAAAAAATTCTCCTGGTTGTAATTACTTCCAATAAAGGTCTGTGCGGTGCATTTAATTCAAATGTCATTAAGGAGGCCAGACGGGTGGTGTCTGAGAAATATTTTGATCAGTTCAGTAAAGGGAATGTTACAATTCTTCCCGTTGGTAAAAAAGGGTATGACTTTTTCAGAAAGCAGAATATAAATATGCTACCTGAGTGTAACCATCTTCTGAATGACCTTACTTTTGAAAATGTAGTTGTTGTTGCTGAATCAATAATGAACAGATTTGTTGCCGGGGAGTACGACAAGGTAGAAATAATTTATAACCAGTTCAAAAATGCTGCGGTACAGAACCTGACAGATGAAGTGTTCCTGCCGGTGGAGACCGTCCGGGATGGCAACACTAAAGAATCTGTTCCGGCTGATTATATCTATGAACCCTCCCGGGAGGAAATTGTAAAGGAACTGATCCCCAAATCTCTTAAGATCCAGTTTTATAAAGCAGTTCTGGATTCTTTTGTAGCCGAACACGGAGCCCGTATGACCGCTATGCATAAGGCAACCGATAATGCGACTGAAATGATCCGCGATCTGACACTTCAGTACAACAAGGCAAGGCAGGCTTCAATCACAAATCAGATACTGGAGGTTGTCAGCGGAGCAGAAGCGCTCAAAGGTTAAGCATACAACTTTCAACGGAAATGTACAATCATTCGGAACTTAAAGTATTGGTCGATAAGGCTTTGATGAACCTTTCATATAACACGGAGGCACCACGGCTTATCGATCCGGTCAGATACATTCTTTCAATCGGGGGGAAAAGATTACGCCCTGTTCTGACATTGATGGCGTGTAATCTCTTTAATGACAGGATAAATGATGCAGTAATGCCTGCAGCAGGTATTGAAGTATTCCATAACTTCACCCTTGTCCATGATGACATAATGGATCAGGCATCACTCAGACGGGGACTGGCTACTATTCACAGTAAATGGAATGTCAACCAGGCCATACTCTCGGGCGATGTAATGGCATTTATTTCAAATGAATGTTTTCTTCAGGCTCCTGCGGAAAGTATGATAAAGGTTTTCAGGGTGTTCAATAAAGCTGCGGTGGAAGTATGTGTAGGCCAGCAGCTCGATATGGATTATGAAAAAGCAGTTATCGTCACACATGATGAATACCTGAGGATGATCGAACTTAAAACTGCCGTTCTTATTGCCGCTTCCCTGAAGATTGGTGCAATAATCGGAGGAAGCGACGATAAAGATGCCGATCTGCTTTTTGATTTTGGAAAAAATCTCGGACTGGCATTCCAGATCCAGGACGATATGCTCGATGTCTGGGGAGATACAAAGATATTTGGCAAAAAGCAGGGCGGAGATATAACTGCAAATAAGAAAACCCTCCCCCTGGTGAAAGCAATGGAAAAGGCCTCAACAGCTCAGAGAAAAGAATTACAGGAACTGTTTTCCGGAAACGAAACAGATCCGGAAATCAAGATAAAAAAGACAATAAGCCTTTTTGATGAGCTTGGTGTAAAGAGCGCCACAGAATCACTGATCAGAGAATATATAAATAAAGCTTTCGTGCTGTTCCAGAAAGTGTCGGTTGATGAGAAGAGGAAAAGTGAACTGACAACTCTCGCCGGTTCACTAATCGGCAGGGAATACTGATTCAATTTCCAGATTTGCCACCACCGGACAAACCGGTGATGTTAAAAAGGATCCCGGAATTTATAATTAACTGGTCATACTTGCTGATGACATATTTGATTTCGGTAAAGAGATCCAGCCGGTCAGATAAATTCATACTTATTCCTGCACCTGCATTGAGACCCAATGCATTGTCACTCTCCTTAAAAGTATCAGAATCCTCATATTCATCTTTTTTCGAGGTAAGAAGTATATCAAGCCCTGCAAGACCATAAAAACTGAACGCCCCGGCTGATCTGAATATGTAATGCCCGTTAATATCGAACATCATGGAAGAAACAACAGTTCTTATGTTGCCATCATCATTAATACCCGGATAGAAAGCTGTAAAGGACGGAGAAATACTCAATTCCGGGGAAATATTATAGATACCCTTTACGAATGCTGCATAATTTCCGCTGCGGCCGGATCCTTCGCCGGTATTGTGAAACTTAAAACCACTGCTGAAAGCCAAACCGCCACCGGCTTTGGTGAATTGCGCATTTATTACCTCTAAAGCAACAGTAGTAATTATTAGACAGATTATCAGTTTTTTCATTGATTATAAGGAATCATAAGTTCAAATCAGCATTAAAGATAAATCATATTATTTATACTTCTCAAAAGTGTTCATCTTCAAATTTTATTAAATTTGTAGCTTCCGAAAAATAATTAAAAATCAAATTATAAATATGCCAAAGAATATCGGGAAAATCAGCCAAATCATTGGAGCAGTGGTTGATGTAACATTTAGCAAACAAGGGACTGAGATGCCCGACATCTATGATGCCCTTGAAATCAGGCGGGATGACGGAACAACGCTGGTTGTGGAGTGTCAGCAGCACATAGGAGAAAATACTGTCAGGGCTATTGCAATGGATTCGACAGACGGATTACGCAGGGGGTTGGAAGTTGTTGCCACAGGTTCGCCTATTACTATGCCCATCGGTGACCAGATCAAAGGCCGGCTGATGAACGTTACGGGTGAGTCGATTGACGGGATTGGCCCCCTGGATAAGACAGGCGGTTATCCTATACACCGCAAACCTCCCAAATATGATGATCTTTCGACTGAAAAGGAGGTTCTGTATACCGGGATAAAGGTAATAGATCTTATCGAACCCTATTCAAAGGGCGGTAAAATTGGTCTGTTCGGCGGTGCCGGTGTAGGTAAGACTGTAGTGATCCTTGAACTGATAAACAATATTGCAAAAGCATATTCCGGACTATCGGTATTTGCAGGTGTTGGTGAAAGAACAAGAGAGGGGAACGATCTTCTCCGTGAAATGATTGAAGCCGGAGTTATTTCCTACGGGAATGACTTTCTTGAAAATATGAAAGCGGGAGGCTGGGATCTTTCGAAAGTGGATCGGGATGCACTCAAAGAATCAAAACTGGCACTCGTTTTCGGTCAGATGAATGAACCTCCCGGAGCAAGGGCAAGAGTAGCTCTTTCCGGATTATCTGTTGCCGAACATTTCAGGGATGGTGATGAGAAAAGCGGAGGAAGGGATATTCTGTTCTTCATGGACAATGTTTTCCGTTTTACACAGGCGGGATCCGAAGTATCTGCCCTTCTTGGAAGAATGCCCTCCGCAGTAGGATATCAGCCTACCCTTGCAACAGAAATGGGCATAATGCAGGAAAGGATCACGTCAACAAGGCACGGATCAATTACATCTGTCCAGGCTGTCTATGTACCCGCCGACGACCTTACCGATCCCGCTCCTGCCACTACCTTCGCACACCTCGATGCTACTACGGTACTAAGCCGTAAAATATCGGAACTTGGCATTTATCCGGCTGTTGATCCGCTCGATTCAACGTCAAGGATCCTGACACCTGAAATAGTCGGGGAAGCACACTATAATTGTGCCCAGAAAATTAAAGAGCTGCTGCAGAGATATAATGAACTGCAGGATATAATTGCGATCCTCGGAATGGATGAACTTTCGGAAGAAGATAAACTGGTCGTTCACCGGGCAAGAAGAGTTCAGAGATTCCTTTCACAACCTTTCCATGTTGCAGAACAATTCACAGGTATTAAAGGTGCCTTCGTTACTATTGAAGATACAATAAAGGGCTTCAATATGATAATGGACGGGAAAGTAGACAAATACCCTGAATCCGCATTCATGCTGGTCGGCACTATTGAAGATGCAATTGAAAAGGGTGAGAAAATTCTTGCACAGTCTAAATAATTATCAGGATGAAAGCAGAGATCATCACTCCTGACTACAAAGTGTTTGAGGCGGAAATTAAGTCAATAAGGGTCCCCGGTAAGAAGGGATCCTTCCAGGTCCTTAAGGACCACGCCCCTATAATCTCCACCCTCGAGAACGGACCTGTTATAATTGTAGATATGACGGGAAAGGAAACTGTTTATGAGATTAGCGGAGGAGTGATCGAAGTCAGGATGAATAAAATAATCCTTCTTGCCGAATCGGTGAAGTAAATAATCCTGCATGACAACCGACGAATTCAGAAAATATGCCCATGATCTGGTTGAATGGATTGCAGGCTATTTTGAGAATGTCGAAAATTATCCTGTTAAATCTCAGGTAAAACCGGGAGAAATATTTGACCGGATTCCCGGGAAGGCTCCCTTGTTGCCGGAACCTTTTGAAAATCTGATAAGAGATCTGGATGAGATAATAATGCCGGGAATCACTCACTGGCAAAGTCCGGATTTCTTTGCCTATTTTCCTTCAAACAGCAGTCCCCCTTCTGTCCTCGCCGAAATGATCACAGCAGCACTCGGAGCCCAGTGCATGAACTGGGAAACATCTCCTGCTGCTGCCGAACTTGAGGAAAAAATGATGATATGGCTCCGGGACCTGACAGGACTTCCTGAAAATTTTGAAGGAGTCATTCAGGACAGCGCTTCTTCAGCAACACTTGCAGCCATCCTGACCGCCAGGGAAAAATCGACTGATTACCTTATAAATAATACCGGATTCAAAAATTCACCTCAGCTTCGTGTTTATTGTTCCGAACAGGCTCATTCATCCGTAGAGAAAGCAGTAAAAATAAGCGGAATTGGAAGGTCGAACCTTGTGCGGATACCGGTGAGGAATGATTTTTCAATGGATCCTGCCAAGCTTGAAACAGCTGTTTCGGAAGATATCAGGAATGGTTACCTTCCATGTTGTGTTGTTGCCACAATCGGGACAACAGGGACTACAGCCGTTGACCCTTTACGGCCTGTAGGAGAGATCTGCCGTAAAAATAATATCTGGCTCCATGTTGACGCCGCAATGGCTGGTACAGCCCTCCTGCTGCCGGAATTTCGCTGGATGACTGATGGGAAAGAATACATCGACAGCTTCCTGTTCAATCCACATAAATGGATGTTTACAAATTTCGACTGTACTGCCTATTTTATTAAAGATGCAGCAAGGCTGATAAAGACATTCGAAATACTTCCCGAATATCTTAAAACAAGAACCAGGGGCTGTGTGAACGATTACCGCGACTGGGGGATACCTCTCGGAAGACGCTTCAGGGCGCTTAAACTCTGGAGTGTGATCAGATCCTACGGGGTCGAAGGGCTTCAGGATAAAATAAGACAACATATCAGGTTTGCATCTGAGCTTGAAGAAATGATACGTGAGGAGAAAGATTTTGAGATACTTGCACCTGTTGTTATCAATGTCGTCTGCTTCAGATACAAACCGGAGGGAATGGATGAGGATTCCCTTAACAAATTAAATGAAAAGCTCAACCATGCACTGAATGATTCAGGGAAAATATATCTTTCACATACTGTTACTGCTGGTAAATATACCCTCAGAATGGTCACGGGCCAGACTAACGTTACTCTCGCTCATGTTCGGAAAGCATGGGAGCTTATCAGGAATACGGCCAGGAACATTACAGTCTGATCCGGTTCAACCCTGACCTTCCTATACTCATTCCATAAATATCAATACTGAAGATTGTCTCAATAAAAGGAGATTGAAAATCTTTCGACCAGGATGCCTGAACTCCTGCTGAGATCATGTATGGGATCCTGAGAACATGGAAATCAGCAAGGATCTCTCCGCCCCAGGAGCTGAATGATTCACCATACTTATGGACGTAATCCACCGCCAGACCTCCGGAAGACGTCCTTTGAAGGTAATAATTGTTTCTTCCCCTGGCAAAATCATAGAAAATTCCTGCACGTATCCTTTTAAGATAAAGAAGGCTTGCAATATTAAAATCCGGATATATCAGAGGAGCTTTGTAATCGCACGATATAAAGCTGATCTCTTCTGAAATTATGTTCTTATATCCTCTTGGGAAATGTATCCTGTTTGGCATCAGGAACTTGGCTGTAGTCAGGAACTCGTTTTCATACCTTAATCTCAGAACGTTATTTGCAAATATGCCCGGGAAGAAAAAGGAAGTCTGAAGGGAAGTAACCGATCCGTAGAAATCCTTATCCCACGGATATATTGAAAAGTTCAGATCAACTACCTGAGCCAGCCTTGGATAAATATCCCGCATGGATGAATTGCGGGAATTATAAAAATATATCCTGCCTGTAAGCTGCGTCTGGCCATAATCATATCTCGATTCCTCCTTAATATGTATATAATTATTCTGATATAAAGATGAGAATGAAGGCTGAAGGAACTGATGGAACTTTCCGGTTGAAAAATGCAGTGGCAGCGATAATGTATTTGTAAAATTTATACCGGGATCAACCTCTGCCGGATCAGCGGTGTTATTGTCCTGTTTGAAAATTGCCGGCCGGTCACCGTAATTTATCCTGCCTTCGTAAACAGGGTACCAGCCTTCCCATTTAACCGTGGAATGGACCTTATGAAGCCCGTCATAATATTCATATCCTGTGGAAGTTGTAAGTGTGCTTAACTGATTCTGGCTGAAAAGTGTAAAACCGGGCCTTACAGCTGTCGGATCTGCTTTAATTTCTTCAATATCTGCATAAAAAGGCATCCAGCTGTGAAAACCAAGAAGATGTTGCCATTTTTTGTATCTGACAGGGACATATGTACCTGATAATAACGGCTCATCAATTTTACTTCCCTGCGGTTTGATCCGGTCTATTATAAAAGCTGTTTCAAGTCTTTCAGGCAAGTCATCGTCGTTTAAACGATTGATCTCCGTATAGCATAAATTATTGCCCGATGATGAATAATCAGTGAAAATGATCCTGTTTCCAACAGGAAGCGGATCAGTTGCACCGAAGGAGGAATTTGTTATTATCCGGATCTTTTTATCGGGCGGAAGGACATATATATTTTCAGTTCCTGAAGCGGAACTTACAAAGAACAGGGAATCATGTCTTATCACTGCCGACTGATAATCAGTTGGACTTTCATTAATGAGCTTTTGCCACGACCAGTCAGCAGGCCTGAACGATATGATTCCTTCTCCATTACCTGTAAGTGTGATCATACAGATCTTTGAACCGTCATCCGACCATTGTGGCTTCTGGAGATAAGCATTTTCAGGCACCGGGATTGTCTTGATGACCCTTCCTGTACCGGCACTTAAGAGCACCAGATTATTCCTGTTTTCAATAGTGTTTTCTGTAGCTGCAATCATTTTTGCATCGGGTGAAATAGCCGCTGACATGTATCTCGATTTCCATGACAGCTGCTTAATCACCCTGTCCCTGGTATCCATTAGTTTGATGACTGAATAATTTCTGTTATCCCATCTCGGATCAGTCTGGGTTTCAACCCATACCAGTGTTTTTCTTCCACATGATATAACAAATGGATAAAGATTTCCCGGCGACTGAATAACTTTTTCAGTACTGTCTGAAGTATTGATCAGGACAAAGACAGGGGGATCAGAAAGAGATGTTCTTATTGCAGCATACGTATTATCGGCTATTTTAACCGGGCTGTAATAATTAATATATTTTTTTGCCTTTGAAGGATTAAGGATATTGTAATTCAGGGGTTTATTTATAGCTTTCTCATCATTCCATATCTTTGCCAGAGTATCAAATGTCTCCTTTGCAAGAGTTCTTTCCACTTTCCTGGTGTTATGCCAGAGGCTTAAGGTAAGGGGGTCGGCAAGTAAAGGTGCGTTTGCAGTAAACAGCAGGGCTTTGTTCCAGAGCTGTGAATCATATTTTAAACGTGACCATGCAACCATCTGATAGCCGCTCTGGTAATGGTCGGGAACAAAATGCCTGTAAGATCCGTTGAGCAGTTTATCATATTTATACATTTTCCCTTTTTCGATCGAGATAGCCTTAAGATATTTTTGAAATGCAGCGCTTCTGCCTCTGCCTGAAGCGGAAAAGACAGATTCATTATAAACTGCATCTCCTTCCATAAACCACAGGGGGACAAGGGCTGACACCACACCGGGGAACTGCTGACCAACCAGAACAGACATAATCCCGGAAAACCCTTTGTTAAGTGTTTCCATCTGGAATACGTGTGTAAGCTCATGCAAAGCCAGTTGAGTATTGTTATCCAGCGGTATGGAATTCTGTTCGGGTGTCGGATAGATCTCCATTCTTTTCGGAGCCCATGCTACATACCCGTTCGACTGTGTTGTACAATTATGGATTATTACAGGTATCCTGAATTTTCCGGCCTTGTACTCCGGCGACATATTTAAGTATGCCCTGTCGAGGGCTCGGGCAAATTCTATTCCCTCCTTCCCATATATCTCCGGATATATGATCTTAAACCGGTCGGTTTTTATCTGCATCCACTTTAATCCTGCCGGATCCTGACCGGTATTATAATACTGGGCAGAAAGTGTAACAGTTATCAGAAAGAATACAGGCAATAATAACCCCGCTCTTGATTTCATCAGATCAAATATTGTTCAAAAATAACAAATTAAGCGAGTTTGGGGCTAATGCCCGTGATAAACAAAAAAATCAGTACTTTCGTCTGCAAATTCTGTAAGCATGTTTTTCAAAAATGCTGAATGATGAAACAGTACAGACTCATAAATAACATAACCGGCTGGGTTGTATTTACGATCGCTGCAGTAACATACCTTCTTACTATTGAGCCGACAGCAAGCCTCTGGGATTGCGGTGAATTTATAGCATCATCTTATAAACTTGAGATAGGGCACCCTCCGGGAAGCCAGGTATTTATGATCCTCGCCAGGTTCTTTACACTTTTTGCAGGAGGGGATGTTTCAAAAGTTGCTGCTATGGTGAATGCGATGTCAGCGCTGGCAAGCGCTTTCACAATACTGTTTCTTTTCTGGACAATAACTCACCTGGCGCGGAGAATTATTGTCAGAAATGAAGTTGAAGTAAGCCTGACAGACATAATTTCAGTTATGGCAGCAGGAGTTGTCGGTAGCCTTGCATATACATTTTCTGATTCATTCTGGTTCTCAGCTGTAGAAGGTGAGGTATATGCAACATCATCTCTCTTTACAGCAGCTGTATTCTGGGCTATCCTGAAGTGGGAAGATGTAGCCGATGAAAAATATGCCGACAGATGGATCATCTTGATCGCATATCTTATGGGGTTATCAATCGGAGTGCACCTTCTGAACCTGCTGGCCCTGCCGGCTATCGTACTGGTTTACTATTTCAGGAAATCTGAATTTCATTGGAAAGGTCTGGTTGTTTCACTTGCAATATCATTCGTCATTCTTGCACTGCTTATGTGGGGAATAATTCCCGGAATGGTAAGAATAGCATCAAAATTTGACCTTTTCTTTGTCAACACTCTGAAGCTGCCTGCCAACACCGGTATGCTTGTTCACTTTATAATCCTTATTGTTCTATTTGTTCTTGCCATCAGAATGACACTTTATTCTGATAACAGCATGAAGAACAGTATTTTTGCAATTGCTGCAATCTTCTTTACAGGAGTCTGGGTGGTTTCCGGATCTGCAATTTTAAATGTGCTTGTTCTGGCAATTATAGCAGCTATTATCTGGTTTTTTGCAGGTAAGAGCAGGGTGACATTAAATACAATGGTGACTGCTGTTGCTGTCGTGCTTATAGGATATTCATCAGCAGCTATAATTGTGATCAGATCATCAGCAGGACCACCTTTGAACGAGAACAATCCTTCAAATCCCTTCAACCTTTTATATTATTTCAACAGGGAGCAGTACGGTCAAAGACCACTTATAAGAGGGCCGTATTATAATGCACCGGTACTTGATTATAAAGAAGGAAAGCCTGTCTATGCACTTGAAGATGATAAATATATTGTCACCCACAGGAATCTTGAAAGGGTATATGATGAAAGGTTCTTTACCCTTTTCCCGCGAATGTGGAGTGATCAGCAGGAAGATCATGCTGAGGTATACAGGGAATGGGGCGGAAATAACGGCATTCCCCTCCAGGTTACTGATCAGTCGGGGGAGAAGACTATCGTTAAGAAGCCACGCTACAGTGAGAATCTGAAATTCATGTTCTCATACCAGTTCGGATATATGTACTTCAGATATTTCATGTGGAACTTCTCCGGCAGGCAAAATGATACACAGGGTACAGGAGGGGCAATAAACGGGAACTGGATCACGGGTATAAAATTCCTCGACGAACCCCGGGTTGGTACTTATGATCTTCCTGCTGAACAGAAAAATGACACTTCAAGAAATAAATATTATCTTCTTCCTTTCCTTCTCGGCCTTGCCGGACTTTTCTACCATCTTAACCGGGATAACAAAAACTGGTGGATAATAATGCTTCTGTTCGTTATGACAGGTATTGCGATCGTTTTCTACCTTAATCAATATCCTAATCAGCCACGGGAAAGGGATTATGCCTATACCGGATCATTTTATTTCTTTTCGGTCTGGATAGGCCTGGGTGTCCTTGCCTTATATGAGGGTCTGGCAAAGCTTACCGGTAAGAAAATAGCTGCACCTTTAGCAGGATTGCTCTGCCTGCTTTGTGTTCCGGTGATCATGGCAAGGGAGAACTGGGATGATCATGACCGGTCGGGGCGATATCTCGCAAGGGATGTTGCGTTTAATTACCTCGAATCATGCGCTCCGAATTCAATACTGTTCACAAACGGGGATAATGATACCTTCCCATTGTGGTATGCACAGGAGGTGGAAGGGAAAAGGATCGATGTCAGGGTGTGTAACCTTATGTTGCTTAATACTGACTGGTATATCGACCAGATGAAGACTAAAGTATATGAGTCGGACCCGCTGCCGGTTACCCTCCCGGTTAAAAAGTATTATGATGGAATTAATAACCAGGTATTCATAATAGAAAAAACAAAAGACCCGGTTGATATTTCAACAATTATTGACTGGGTGAACAGCGACAATCCCGCAACCAAGGTACAGGTATCTGCAACTGAAATACTTGATATAATTCCCTCAAGGACTATCAGGATCCCGGTTGATGCGGAAAAGGTTCTTGCTTCAGGCACGGTAAGCCGGGAAGACTCGGCAAAAATAGTCCCTTATATCGATATTAAGCTTAAAGGGAGCTCAATTCTGAAAAGCCAGCTTATTGTACTCGACATCCTCGCACACAATGACTGGAAGAGGCCGATTTATTATGTTACAGGCTATCATAATGATGCACTTGGTCTTGAGGAGTATTTCCAGCTTGAGGGTTTGGCTTACAGACTTGTACCGGTTAAATCTGAGAACAAAAGCTGGGTCGATTACGGAAGGATTGAAACTGACATCCTGTATGAAAATATGATGAACAAATTTGTCTGGGGCGGCGCAAATGATCCGAAGGTTAACATTGATTATAACCATAAACGCACAATTACGGTTATAAGGGCAAGACTAAGTTATGCAAGACTGGCAAAGGAACTGGCGGCTGAGGGCAAAAATGAAAAAGCTATTCAGGTGCTCGACTATTGCATGGAAGCGCTTCCTCTTTCAAATATCCCGTATGATCCTTACTTCCCCGATCTTATAGAAGCCTATTTTATCGCCGGAAATACTGATAAAGCAGTAGCCCTTACAAATGATTTCTGCAATCATTACTATGAACAGCTTGATTATTATCTGAAACAGGATCCTTATATTGTCAGTTCTGCCTTGTATGAGATACAAATAGCAATTCAGTTTACCTCAAGGATCGCAGATGCCTGCAGTGATGCCGGCAGGACTGAACTGGCCGAATCAATAAACAATAAAATTACAGGATATTATACTACTTATATGAATATGCAGGTTCCTGCTGCACAGTAAAGAGATTTTGTTAAAATCCTCCTGGAGCCGGTTTACCCCTAAATCCCCCAGGGGGGACTTAAGTCTTCGGCATATTAAGCCCCCCTTGGGGGGATGGGGGGTAGATCAGGATTTTCATACTGTCTTTAAAGACAGGGATCAGTCAATATATGACTCCTGCCAGACCTTTTCGAACAGATATTTTTCGAGAAGGTTGTAGATAAATTCGGGATAGATTGGCTTCAGAACATATTCATTACAACCGGCAAGGAAAGCTTCTTTTTTACTCTGGTCGGATGCATATCCTGTTACCATTATTACCGGCACATTCTTCCTGGATTTGCGTAACATCCTTGTACATTCAATTCCGTTTACAAGGGGAACAAGAAAATCCATAAAGACCAGATCGATCTTCTCCCTGCTCATTGTAATAAAATCGACGAATTCTTTTCCGTTACGGAATACCCTTATTGTTGCACCTGTATTTTTCAGAAGGGTCTCATAATACATTACCGATGGAAGATCATCTTCCACGACAATGATAGTTTTGTCTGCTAAATTCAGACCGTTAGTTTTCAACCCTTTTTCAGACTTTGTATTGCACCGGTAAAATTACGACAAGTATAAGAGAATGAATAAATGGGCAGATGCTTTTATAAACATTTTTTCAACATGATTCAAACACTGACGGAACCGTCGGATCCATTAATATTTGCAATACTTGTTATATTTATTTATTTTCATCATACAAATTCCTTTCAGCATGTTCAGATATACAGGTTTTATCAGGGCAGGAATCCTTGTTCTGGTTTTATTGATCATACACCAGAACCTTTTCTGCCAGAGGGAATTCGATAATCCTACACGGGCATTATATATTTTTGATCTTTCAAAATATATCGACTATGGGCCTGGATTTGCCGATACGGCTAACTTCAGGATTGGTGTCCTGCTCGGTGATTATGACCTTATCTATGAAATGGGGAATCTTGCCAGGACACGGAAACAGATACAGCAAAAGCCTGTCGTGATTGTAGGATTTAAGAACATAGAAAGCATTACCCATACCCAGGTTCTCTACATGAACAGGAATTCGGGCCATGATCTGGATCTTGTAAAATCAAAAATTGCAGGGCATCAGACTATGCTGATAACTGAAGGTTATGAATTCAGGGAATCGATGATAAATTTCATCGTTGTTGACGGGAAGCCTCAATACGATATCAATGAGGAAAAAGTAAAGGAAGCCGGAATGACAGTTCCACAGGAAGTGCTTTTTATGGCTGTCAAAACGAAGGAAGACTGGGAGAAACTATTCGAAACAGCAAGCAGGGAAATCGAAGTTCAGAAGGTGATGATAAAGGAACAGACTGACACCATTAAAGTACAGAAGCAGAAAATTCAGGATCAGACAAAGCTGCTTGACAGTCTAGATAATGAAATAATCATTAAAGAAAAAATCCTTGAAGAAAAACAAAGACTTCTCGATTATCAGGCGGCACAGATCAGAAGGCAGCTGGAAGAAATAGAATCACAGAAAAAAACAATATCCGGTCATCGGGAGGAGATTCAGATCCAGAAGGATACACTTGAAAATCAAAAAGCTAAAATAAAGGATCAGGTGAACAGGATTAGTGATCAGGATTTCAGGATTTCGGAGCAGGAAAAGAAAATTTCACTTCAGGTCGAAGCAATTGAAAAACAAAAAATCATCCTCTTTTCAGCCCTCATTGCACTACTGCTTGTAAGTACTCTGGGGTATTTCATTTACAGAAGCTACATGATAAAGAAAGAAGCCAATGCTGAACTTGAGGAGAAGAACCGGACAATTTTAATGCAGAAAGATGAAATAGCACAACAGCGTGATCTGGCTTCGGCTCAGAGAGACCAGATAGCTTACCAGAAAAAACATATTACCGACAGCATTGAATATGCGAAGAGGATCCAGGCAGCACTTATGCCTTCCCTGGAACTTTTCAGCGACAGACTTGAACATTTTGTCCTTTATAAACCTCTGGCAATTGTAAGTGGTGATTTCTACTGGGTGAGCTCACAGGGTGACAAACAGGTTATCATTTCTGCCGATTGCACAGGCCATGGAGTCCCCGGAGCATTTATGAGCATGCTCGGGGTTTCACTGTTGAGTGAGATTGTTAACGGAAGACATGTAATTATGCCCGATGAGATAATAAATAATCTTCGGCAGGGTGTGATTAAAGCATTGAACCAGGATGAGGATGTGGGATCTGTCAGGGATGGTTTGGATATTTCCGTCTGCACGGTCGATTTTGAACAGAACATCCTCTGGTATGCCGGAGCATACAGCCCCCTGTATCTTATAAGGGGGAACGAGCTCAGACATTACCGGGCTGATAAAATGCCGGCATCCATTCACTATAAAATGCATCCTTTTACACTTCATAAAATTGAACTTCGCAAAGGGGATGCATTCTATTTATTCTCCGATGGATTTGCCGACCAGTTCGGGGGAGACCAGAAAAGAAAATTCATGTCTGGTCAGCTGAAAGAAACATTAATGGCAATTGCCTCAATGCCTATGCTCCGGCAGGGAGAAAAGCTGAATGAAGTATTTGAGAACTGGAGAGGCTCAAATCCACAGGTGGATGATGTGACTGTTATCGGGGTGAGATATTAACGGCAAACATACTCAGTCGTAACCGTTCCGACAGTTTTGGGCTTTGTAGCTTCAATCGCAATCAGACCGGCACCGCAATACTCAGTCTCATTCAGATCTTCTATAACTTCCCCGGTTGATGAATCGGTTGAAACAAGTCTGCACTTTTTGCATTGCATGAGATCTTCACATGATGACGCCGCCCAGGCAAGTAAAATGAATAAAACAGCAAAAAGAGTCTTTCTTTTCATAAAGGTTTTATTTCTGTCCAAATTTATTCACTATTCTTCAATAGAACGAAGAACAATTAAAAAGGTTGCATTTACATTATTTTAAAAAAAACATGCATCAATTCGTTAAATTGCAAGTCATTTAATCAGGAATGAAAACATTAATTAACGGAATAAATACTAAATGTCATGGAAGATTCTAAAATGAGAAAGCATGTAGTCGTAGTGGGGGCAATACATATAGGATTCGGTTTTATCGGCCTTATAGGTGCTGTTGCCGTTTTTGTTGCTCTCAATTTTGCAAAGGGATTTGTGGGAGGTGAAGATATACTGGAGATGATACTGGGATTCCTCTCGGTAAGCCTGCCTCTCCTTGTCGGATTTATGGCCACATTAGGCCTTGTGGGAGGAATAGGATTACTTTCCTTCCAGTCCTGGGCGCGTTACCTGATTATTGTCGTTGCAGCACTGGGCTGTCTTAACATCCCGATAGGTACACTGAAGGGTGTCTATTCCCTGTGGGTACTTCTTCAGGATGAGACAATAAAACTGTTCGGAAAGAAATAGACCGTTGTAAATACGAACTATTTCAAATAATTTCTAAATCATTGGATCAGGGAGGACGGGGCGTTATTTTAACGCCTCTTCGTTTTTCCGGGATTAATTTTTTTTATCAGGAGGGCGTTGCATACAACATCCTTATAATTTTACGGCCAATCAATATTTTTTTATAACATCGGCATTCCATGGAATGCCCCTACAATTATTATATTTATCGCAGTTTTTAAAATTTACTAAATGGCTGAAGATAACAAAATAATATTCAGTATGAACCGGGTAGGGAAAACCTATCCGCCTCACCGGCAGGTTCTTAAGGACATTTCCCTTTCATTTTTCCTCGGAGCCAAGATAGGAATCATAGGACTGAACGGATCAGGAAAATCCACACTTCTGAAAATAATTGCCGGACTGGAAAAAGAATACCAGGGCCAGGTAACATTCCTGCCCGGTTATTCAGTCGGACACCTGGCACAGGATCCCCTCCTCGATGAAACGGGGTCTGTTAAAGAAATCGTTTCTGAAGGTGTGAAGGAAATTATGGACCTTATGCAGGAATTCGAGACAATAAACAACAGTTTCGGTGATCCGCAGGTATTTGAAAATCCTGAAAAAATGCAGCAGTTGATGGACAGACAGGCTGTTCTGCAGGAAAAGATAGAATATCATGACGGGTGGAATATCGAGTACAGGATTGAGAGAGCAATGGATGCCCTCAGGTGTCCTGATAGTGAAGCAAAAGTGAATGTCCTTTCCGGAGGTGAACGCCGCAGGGTTGCATTATGCCGCCTTCTTCTGAGTCAGCCGGATGTTCTGCTCCTTGATGAACCAACAAATCATCTGGATGCTGAATCGGTACAATGGCTGGAAACAACGCTGAAACAATATAAAGGTACGGTAATCTGTATAACTCACGATAGATATTTTCTCGATAATGTGGCAGGATGGATACTTGAGCTCGACCGGGGAGAAGGAATTCCCTGGAAAGGTAATTATTCATCATGGCTTGAGCAGAAGGCAAAACGCCTCGAAATTGAAGAAAAAGGAAATGTCAGACGAAGAAAGATACTGGAAAGAGAACTTGAGTGGGTCAGAATGTCTCCAAAAGCCCGTCATGCAAAATCAAAAGCCCGTCTGGGTGCATATGAAAATCTTCTTAATCAGGATGTTAAACAGAAAGAAGAAAAACTTGAGATATTCATTCCCAACGGACCCAGACTGGGAGATAAGGTTATCAGAGCTTCTCATGTTGCCAAATCATTCGGTGATAAGCTGCTTTTTGAAGATCTTGATTTCAATCTTCCTCCTAACGGTATAGTTGGTGTTATTGGTCCAAACGGAGCAGGAAAGACCACTCTCTTCAGGATGATAATGGGACAGGAGGAGGCTACAAAAGGATCATTCGAGGTAGGCCCTACAGTTTCTCTGGGGTATGTCGATCAGTCTCATTCAGCCATCGATCCTGCAAAAAGTGTTTATGAGGTTATTTCCGGAGGACAGAATGATGTGATGGTCGGGAACAGGCTCGTTAATGCACGGGCATATGTGGCAAGATTCAATTTCACGGGAGCCGACCAGGAAAAGAAATGCGGTGTTCTCTCGGGAGGGGAAAGAAACAGGCTTCACCTTGCCCTTACGCTTAAATCGGGCGCAAACGTTCTGCTTCTCGACGAGCCGACAAACGACATAGATGTGAATACCCTGCGGGCACTTGAAGAGGGACTGGAGAACTTCGCCGGATGTGCTGTAATTATCTCTCACGACAGATGGTTTCTCGACCGCGTATCGACACATATGCTTGCTTTTGAAGGTAACTCAAAGGTGGTCTGGTTCGAAGGTACATATTCCGAGTATGAGGAGAATTATAAGAAAAGGGTTGCAGATACTACGCCGGTGAGGATTAAGTATAAGAAGCTGGTGTAAGGGCGCAGGGGCACAACGGCACAAAGGCACAACGACGCAATGTCGCAACGGTGCAACGGTACAACGGTGCAACGGCTCAGGACGAAGGGCGAAGAGTGGAGGAACAAAGGGACGGAGGGACGAAGGGATGGAGGGCTTAGGTGTCAGCCTGAGGAGTTTTGGGGACAAAAGTTTCCCCTCCTTTTTTTAAGGAGGGGTGGGCAGACCACAAAATCATCTGACGTGCAGAAATGTAAATGTTCTGGCCGGGGTGGTGTTTCTTAAAGGAATTTTTAAATAAAACTCTATATAAATCAACAAAATACAATGAAAATAGCCTTTTCAAAATCAGTATTTACACTGGCAATTTTACTATTGCAAATTCACTGCTCTTCAGCCCAGATAGGTACAAGATTTCCATCGGAAAAGAAAGAGATCACCGACCCCGTAACCGGCGCCAGGCTCACATTTCTTACCAGTACGCCTGCCGGAGATTCTAAGATTTATCAGACACATAACCAATGGACTTCGGATGGTAACTGGGTTATATTCAGATCCAACAGGGTAAAAGGTGAGGCAATGGCTGCCAATGAAAGAACAGGAGTGATCGTTCAGGTAAGTGAGGGTGGATATATGGGGATGCTGAATGTGGCACGGAAATCAATGAAGCTTTATTTTATGCGGGCAGCTCAGCGTCAGCCGGGAGCAAGAGGGTTTGGAGGCCCTGTTCAGGTAGTGGAGGTGGACCTGGCGAAACTTTTCAGCGACAGTGAATCCGGGAAACTGAAAGAGGCATCTGCTTATCAACGTATTTGCGGTATCACACCTGCAGAAATGGGTGCAGGAGGTGATATGGCACTAGACGGGGATGAGGAATGGGTATATTTCAGGGTTGGCAGGGATGAAGCTGCAAAACATCTGCCTGAAGGGACTAAAATAGAACAGAACTTCGGCCCCAGAAAAATGGGTGCCGGACCTTCAGGAATAGGCAAAATGAATTTAAAAACCGGAGAATGCGGATATGTTGTTTCAGTTCCTTTCCAGGTTGGTCATATCCAGACAAATCCGTGGGTTCCCGGAGAAATTGTTTTCTGCTGGGAAACCGGAGGCAAAGCACCTCAGCGTACCTGGACAGTAATGTCCGACGGAACAGGCATGAGACCGCTTTATCCGGAAGCGGGATATGAATGGATCACTCATGAGGCAATAATCACCAAAGATGAGGTTGCAATCGCCATTATGGGTCACAGGAAGGTCGGAATACCCGGCCAACAGGCAGATCCTGCAAATCCCGGACAGGAAGTTGACTGGGGTCCTTCAGGTACAAGAGAAAAGCCTACAGGACTTGGAATAGTGAATTTCCGGACACGGGAAATGATGATAGCCGGACAGACAAAGTCAGGTAGCGGATTGTGGCATGTTCATGGTTCGCCTGACGGCCGCTTTGCTGTTGGTGATGATTTCTCAAGGGGAATTTACCTTATTGACCGCCGGAACAGCGAGATGATTTTATTATCGACAGGACATAAAATGACAGCGGCCGATCATCCTCACCCCACTTTCAGCAACGACGGAACCAAAATAGAGATTCAGTCAGCAATGCTGTCCGAAGACAACAAATCAATGAATATTTGTATAATTCATGTGCCTGAAGCCTGGCTTAAACGTTAGCTTAATTTCAAAACCGGTCTTCCAGGGATTTTCTGATTACCGGAGGAGTTGTAAGTCCTCTGTCCCCTTCGGTCAGCCAGTTACGCTCTTCAAAACGGTGAACAATTTTATCGATTGTTTCCCGCGGGACACTAAGGTTCTGAATAATAGGAGTTTATTGCTAATCTTCTTAAATAGCCATTTTTATTCCGGGACATTCATTAATATCCCAGTGTGAAATCCTTTTCCGTCGCAGGGATACCTTCTTTCATCCACTGAGGCATTGGCTCACCTTTAAGATAATGGGCAAAGAACTGTGACATTCGTTTCTGGAAATCCACTCTATTCGGATGTTTCAAAGGCCAGTGCGGCTCTCCGTTGTAATTAAGCAGCCATGAGGGTTTTCCAAGCCTGCGCATTGCAATAAAAAACTCAATTCCCTGCCACCAGGGCACATGTCCGTCCTTATCATTTGACATTATTAATATCGGTGTGTTTATTTTATCAATGGCGAACAATGGTGAATTTTCCCAGTATAGATGTGGAGCTTCCCATATTGTTGCTCCTATCCGGCTCTGCTGATGTTCATACTGGAATGATCTGTTCAGTCCTGTTTCCCATCTTATGCCCCCATAGGCACTGTACATATTCACCACGGGAGCACCTGATTCTATAGCAGCAAACAGATCTGTACGGGTGGCCAGATATGCGACCTGATAACCACCCCATGAATGGCCCTGTGCGCCAATTCGCTTCACATCAACAAATCCATTTTCTATCAGCGACATTATCCCCGGGATGACACAATTGAAAGCGCTCTGACCCGGATATCCGTCCTTGTAATATACATCAGGATTGAAGATAAGATATCCGTTGCTTGTGTAATAATGGTAATCAATCGTCGATCGTCCCGGTTCAGGAATATGATGGCTGTAAAGCCCTGAAGAACTTTTCTCATAAAAATTGACTATCATCGGATATTTCAGAGAGGGATTAAATCCTTCAGGTTTGTAAAGCAGTCCTTCAATCTCCTTTCCGTCAAGGGATGTCCACCTGACAAGCTCAGCAGTGCCCCTGTAATAGTCCTTATGCTGAGGATTGGCAGTGGTGATCTGCTTCCTGTCCTTAAATGAGAGATCGGTAATATAATAATCGGGAAACATATCAAATGTTTCCATTGTACAGATCACAGATGATGAATTCCTTGCTTTTACCGGTCTTCCGATACGGAAATCCCCACCCATGAGTTCAGAAGGAGGATTCTTTTTCCTGAGATCCAATGACCAGATGGAACTTCCTTTTGTTTTCTCATTAAAAGCCATAAGATATTGTAAAACAGATGGATCAATATAGTCATTTTCAGTATCAAAGTCGATGAGGCTGTATGTTGTAACTGTCTGCCGTCCGTTCATTGTAATGTTTACGGGAGGGTTTTCTGCTTTGGGATCGAGAGACCACAGATCATATCTGTCGGAAATAATGAAGGCTTTATCATCCTTTAGCCAGCCGGCCGGAGGATAAGATGATGCAACATTTGGGACATCATTCAGTTCATCATGGCAGGGAAGGGTTTCAGGTGTGGTGAGCCGGTATTCCTTCCCTGAGGCAATATCATATGTATACCATTCTTTTACCATCTTTCGAGATGGTTAATTGCCTGAATTTCCCTTTATCACTGAATATGTATGATCGTTTGTTCTTTTCAGGATTGATCACGATCACTCCGGGTTCAAGACTCTTTTCATCACCGGTTGTCGAACAAATGATCACCGGAGCTTCTTCTGCTAGGACATACCCCGTAACAAATTTTATCGTGTCTGATGATCTGTCGGTCAGATTCTTTATTACAAGATGGTACCCGTTATCTTCCGATTCGGTCTTTGGTTTTGTCTTCTTAACAGAGCTCGTATCGGCAACCTGTTTGCCATTCGGTTTGTCTGTTCCCTTTGAGGGTTCACACTGATATGCGATCCACCCTGACCATTTCACCGGGACTTTAAAAGTTTTAACACGATTAATTGTGTCTGTTGTATTATTAGCCACATCAAATATACCCAGCCCGTTAACAGGCATATCTTCCTTTTTTGTCTTCTTAAGCTTTAATTCAGTCAGCTTCGATTTCGGAGTTACGATTGTAAAGATCATAAACCTGGAATCGGGAGTAAGCTTTATACCTGAAGCATATGGGAATGATTTTTTTTCAATGCCCTCTCTGTCATACAGTTTAATTGCAGGATCACCGTCCCATGGTTCAAAGACAAATCCGCAAATTGATCCGTTATCGGAAATTACATTTTCGGTTATCCTGTTCCATGACGACAGATCGTCAATCGTTAATGCTTTTTTTGTTTGCGATAATACTGACAAACAGATAGTCAGAGAAATTAATGTCAGGATATAGTTTTTCATATAAGAACAGGGGATTATTTGGTTATGAGTGAATTGTTATTAATCTTTAATATTCTAAATTATAGATTTAGTGGTTCTTAGTGACCAGCTGCCATCTGGGTATTGCATAGATTAAAATAATTTCCTTATCAGATACAGGATCAGTGATAATACAGCGCTGACCAGTATCATTGTTGTTATCGGAAAATAAAATCTCACGTTCTCTTTTTCAATTCTGATATCTCCCGGCAAATGTCCCAGCCAGTTCAGTTTATTTCCCGCGAAATATATAACCAGCCCGGCGATGACAAGAATTATGCCTGCAACTATTAAGATTTTACCCGTCTGCTGCATTTGTTGTATGTTTATGAAAGCGGTGAATATACAAAAAATTGTTTTGCTTTGTCAGCTGTAGTGCCGTAACGATATAACGCCATAACACCATAACACAGCAACACCGTAACACCGCAACACCGCAACACCGCAACACCATAACGCCGGTGCGCCTTTGTGCCGTTGTGCCTCTGTGCCCGTTGTGCCTCTGCGCCCGTCGATTTTATTATTACATTTACCGCCACTTAATCACATGGAAACCCGTATAATTATCTCCCAGATCTTCATGCTGGCAGTGGTGGTGCTGATCGGTGCAATAACTGCCCGGTTTAAGGTTATCACACCGGAACTAAAAGATATGTTGTCGAAACTGATATTCAACATATCTCTTCCGCTTATGTTATTCACGAATTTTCTTAAGATCGGAGCAACACCCCGGCTGATAGCAAACAGCCTTACAGTCTTGTCAGTAGCCGGATTTGTAATTCTTTTTCTCCTGTTATTTGGATGGATATCAACAAGGTTATTTAAAATAAGAGACCGGGAAGCTGCTGTGTTCAAAGCACATTCTATGTTCGGGAATACAATATTCCTGGGTTTTCCTCTTATAACAGCATTGTATGGGGCAGAGGGACTACTTTATGCCACAATGTTCCAGCTAATTTCAAATATTCTGATGTGGACTGTTGGTGTGGTTGTCCTTTCACACGGGAATGGTGTTTCGTGGAAAAAAAGCATCCTCAGAGTGTTAAATCCGAATACAATTGCCACTTTGATAGGTCTGGTTTTCTTCCTGTTTTCAATTAAACTTCCTGAAATACTATTAAAGCCATTGTCGGAGCTTGGTTCTGCAAATACATGGTTATCAATGCTCTATATTGGAGCCATGCTTGTATTTGCTAACGTCGGAGATCTTTTAAAAACAAAGAGCATTTATATCCTGAGTTTTAACAGACTTATTCTGGCGCCTGCAATTCTTATTTCAATTTTTTATATTTTTAGCGCTATTGCAGGTCTGGCTCCTGACAAGCTGGTTTCTTCAGTAATAATCCTGGAAGCCTCAATGCCTTGCATGGCAACTGTCGTTATAATGGCAAAAGAATTTGGAGCAGACGATCACCTTGCTGTCGGAAATGTTTTTATCTCTACTATTGTAAGCATACTAACATTACCGATTGTAGTGATGGCGATAAACAGGTTTTTGTAAGGTGATCGGTAATCGGTGATCGGTAATCGGTGATCAGTAACCAGCAACAAGCAACTATTACTATAAATAATAATGCGTAAATTATTAATATACATTATTCTGTCATTTTTTCCCAGTTATCTGAAGGGGCAGCAACCCGACACTATTGCATTGCAGGATACTGTACTTTCAAGGACTCTTTCGGAAATAGTCATTACAGCCAACAGATTCGGTTCTGTCGGGATAAATACACCGGAAGCAATTAAAGTTGCTGATGAATTATCTATAAGAGAAAATCAGCTGAGGACAGTTCCTGAAGCTCTAAGTATTACTCCCGGGGTTTTTGTCCAGAAGACAAACCATGGAGGTGGATCTCCTTTTGTCCGGGGTCTGACAGGTAACCAAACCCTTCTGCTCCTTGACGGAGTAAGGCTCAGTAACTCGACTACCCGTTATGGTCCAAACCAGTATTTCAACACTATAGATGTTTTCAGCATAGAAAAAATGGAGGTACTCAGAGGCAGCGGATCGGTTCAGTACGGATCAGATGCAATTGGTGGTACCATCCAGGCCTTCAGCAACCAGCTCATAACAACAGATGAATCGTTATGGGGTTCATCACTGCTTACAAGATTTGCCACTCACGGGATGGAACAAAGCATCAGAGGAGGAGTCAACTATAGCAACAACAGGATTGCATTGCGGTCCGGTATAACCTGGCGGAACTTCGGGGATATCATAGGAGGAGATACAACAGGAAAACAATCGCCAACAGGATACAGGGAATTTGATTATGATCTCAAAGGGAAAATTAACCTTACGGAGAAAACAAGTGGTACAGTACTTTACCAGGATGTAAATCAAATCAATGTCCCCGTATATCATAAGGTGGCTCTTGAGGATTATAAGATTAATAAGATGGATCCGCAAAAAAGGAAGCTTGCTTATCTGAGGGTCGATCAAGAAATGGGTACCGGTTTATTTAAATCACTTTCGGCGACTGCATCTTATCAAAACACCAGGGAAACCAGGGAAATACAAAAGAACGAATCATCAACCTTGCGTATTGAAAATGATAAGGTCCGTTCACTCGGAATTTCTGCAGAAGCTGTTCTGGAAACACCTGAAATATGGTCAGGGATAATAGGTATTGAGGTTTATAATGATCTTGTTAACAGTACAAGGACAGATATTACTTCCGGAAATTCAACAGAAAAGAGGGGCTTATATCCTGACGGTTCTGCAATGACGAGTATGGCAGGATTTACCGTAAATTCGTTTGATCTCGGCAACTGGATAGTTACTGCCGGCGCGAGGTTCAATACTTATGTAATAAAAGTTGATGATGAGGCCCTTGGCCTGACGAAACTGACACCTTCCGCACTGGTGGGCAATCTTGCTCTTTTAAGAAAGCTCAGCAGTACGTCAAATCTCTTCGCATCACTGAATACCGGCTTCAGGGCGCCTAATATTGATGACCTCGGTACACTCGGGATAGTCGATTTCAGATATGAGACCCCGAATCTCGACCTTAAACCGGAAAGCTCCGTCCAGTACCAGATCGGATACAAATACCTTGACAGGAAGGTGAGGGGAGAGGTTTATATTTACCGTAATCAACTGTACAATCTGATAACAAGAAGCAGGGTTGGCGAGCAATACATTGAGGAATATCCTGTATATCAGAAGGAAAACAGCGATAAATCATATATACAGGGTGTTGAGACTTCCTGGGATTATGATTTCAGTAATTCATGGAGTTTTCATGGCGATATAACCTATACTTATGGCCAGAACATAACAAAAAATGAACCTGTAAGGCGTATTCCCCCTTTGTTTGGAAGAATTGCGGCAGAATATAACCAGGGGAGCTGGCTGGTGAATGTTGAATGGCTTGCAGCAGCAAAGCAGAGCCGTCTGGCGCAGGGAGATAAAGATGATAACCGTATTCCCGAAGGGGGCACCCCCGGATGGAGTGTTTTCAATATTAACAGTAGTTATACCTGGAAATTCATTACCGTTGATCTGAGCTTAAGGAACATTCTTAATGCTGATTACCGTTACCACGGTTCAGGTGTTAACGGATATGGAAGATCGCTTTTACTGACGGTGGGGGTAGAGATCTGATAAAATCCTAAATCTGAAGATCTACGTATTTTAGTATGTCTTTTAACACCTTTATAAAGTGTGAGTCAATTGTCCTGTGTACTCACAGCGCATATTAATCTCTGACACAACGGACAGACATCCCCCCCCTCTTATAGCCGTAGCTGGAACTGTTTAGAGCGCTGCTATTGGTAAGAATACCGTGGTACCATGCGTAGGTTGCATCGCTCTCCGTTGTGCTCCACCAGCCGGTGCTGTTGCCAATGTTGAGGAAATTCCCATTGACAAGACGAACGCCGCCCGGAAGGGCTGTAAAGCCTGTTTCGTTGGTTGCTCCGACGATGGGAATGACCCAATGAGTAGTACCTATTTCTTTTAGCTTGCCTCCGGCAACACTCGCACCGCCAAGATAATCAACTAATTCTGTCCATTCAGCATTGCTGGGCAAATGCCAGCCTGTCGGGCATACCCCTTTTACTCCGCTTGGGTTCGCTGTACTGCTTGCAGAGCCTGCCATGGCCGCCGGCCAGTTGTATAATACGCCATAGGTAGTGTAATTGGCTGTAGCTTTAGCAGTGGCTACAACTGTGCCATCGTAACCATAAACATAGTAATAAGGCGTTTTGCTTGATCCTGTACCGGGACCTACTACGGCAGGTAAATACTTCAGGTTTTCTGCCATCCAGGTTTGAGTACCTATTTTGACTACTGGATAATTATTTGCATCACCATCAGTACAGGCAATAAATGTAAAAACAAGTGTTTTGTCTGCCCCGGGTATATCTGTTATTACAGTGCTGTAATTTCCCGATATACCGGTAAACTTAAGCACGTTTCCGTTTGTATATGGCATATCAATTGTACCTTCGGCTCCTTTGCTTTCAGATTTTTCCCTTACAACTGACGATATTCCGTCACCTTCCTTTTCAATACTGATTGTTCCGCCTTGTTTTGCCACGCTCAGCAATTGCTTAGATAAATGATAATTACTCCCTTTCACGCTGATCAGGTATAAGCCATATTTAAATCCGGACAAGGTGAATTCTATTCCGTTTTTTTCCAGATAATTCTGTTTCTGGAATAATTCCCTTCCGGTCAAATCAATTACAGTAATCACGGCTTCTCCCGCAACAGGAACATTAATCTCCATTAATGAATTCTCATTCATTGGATTAGGGTAGATTTTTATTCCTGATGAATTTGTGTTCTCAACGGAATAAATATCTGTTGCCTGGGTTAGACGCAAAATGTCATTTCCGTTTAAAGTGAGAGTAGCTCCTGAGTTTAAGTTCTCAACTCTGACACTGTTTACAGTTGTAGATTCACCCGTTCCTTCAAATGAAATACGGTAATTCTGGGCATTAACTGTTAAAGTAATGCAAAAAAGGATCGTAACCGATATCTTTTTCATTGTGCTTCATTTTATAGCAATTTAAGATTTATTTTTCATATGACATGAGTTATAGATGTGTTTATCCTCCTGTATTGTTCATCAAACCATTATATTCTCCAGGTGTCTGAAATGAACGAAACAAGAGATTTTTTGTCGCTTTTAATGAACCCTTAGCAGATTTAGTCAGCGAAGAATCAATGCATATCTGAACTTCAATATTGAAACGGAGTTAGCTTTCAATTTCTGCAAATCGGTCTTCAGATTGGAATTTCAGGTAGAAAAGCTCTCTTTACAGACTATGGAGATAGATATCTGATTAAATCCAGTATCTGAATATCTACGTTTTTTATACGGATTATAATTCGTTTTTTAATCTCTCTGATATAAATAATAAAGCAGCAAACAGATCAGAAACCTCACTGGTAATATTATTAGAAGTTTGTCATGTCGATCCGGAAGGATTCTTCGCTTCACTTCGTTACGCTCAGAATGACAGGCATTTATACAGAAATTAGGGGGAGGGAAGCCGGGGCGTTTTGCCGGTACTTTTCTTAACAAACTAAATCTAATTCAAAACGCCCCGGCTTCCCTCCCCCCTTGACAAATATTGAATTGTCATTTCGAATGAAGCCAAAACTGAGCTTGCGAAGGTTTGGCGTAATGAGAAATCTTTTTGATTTCAGAAATTTTCCAATGAAAAGATATCCTAAAAAAGTTCCTTTCATTAAAGGTTGCAGATGAAATTGTGATCTGTAATCTAGATCAAAGCCATTATAATACGTATTATAATACGTATTATAATACGTTTTTAAATACGTAGATATTATTAGTAGTATTAGTTCATTTGAACAACGTAATATACATTAAAACAAGTAAATATTAAATGATGATTAATTGAATGGGCTATCCCTGATTTCATTAAATGGGATTTCAATATCGTCAACGTTGGTCCTTTTTTCAGAAGAGCCTGACTTCTTATGATCCATCAAATCTTTCATTCCTTTAAAGTCATGGTAATGCGTAGAATAAGATTTTTCTATGTTATAACTTATTGATTTACTGAAGATAAGTTTCCGTTTTGGTCCTTTACCATATTTGTTATAGATGGTTACGGATTCCTTAAGACCTAACTTCCTCCCGGTTTGTCTGATTATCCTGTTTATAGAAGACAATTTTCCCAGGTTTACCATTATAACTTTTTCCAGAAATTCCACTTTACCAAATCTCCAGGCTTCATAATCTTTTTTGGATAGATACCCCAGTTCAATTAATATGTCAACAGGGCACATATACCCTTTTTCCCTGATAAGCCGCCAGGAAATACCTATGATTTTTTTCTCCAGGTCTTTGTTATTCATTATCATATTTTATGTCAAGTCCATCAAGCTGGTCCCTGACCCACTGTAACAGTCTTTGATTCTTAAAGTCAAACCATTTTTGCCGGAACGGACCTGAATTATCAATTATCCATTTGAAATTTCTGAACGGGTGACTTCTGTTCAGGGCATTTATTAATTTGTTTTGCAGATTTTCATTATCAACCGTTTCGCTAAAGTCAGCCATCAGTTCAAATGATTCATGAGACTCCATTTTTGGTATTTCAACATACTTTTCCCAGTTCTCTTCCAGCTCGTTTATAACATCTTCCCATGGTTCTTCGTCATAATTTTGCCAGTTGTCAGAATCCAATATAGCCATTATTGCACCTGTTTCTTTATTAAGGTAACATTTCATCCCACAGTCGAGATGATCAGCTATTTCCCTGACCTGTTCTTTTGAGATTCTTATCATCTGTTATATGTTTTACAAACCTTAATTTAAGAAAAGTTTGCCAAAATTATATCATAATTGAAACTTATTATGATAGGTTATAGTTGAATGGATCAGTTTAACTATAATTATTTGAGTTAATTTTACCCCTGCCGGTATGATTTAGCTTTAAATACGTGAGGCAATATCAGGAATAAGGGATATTCGGTTCCCCGCAGAGCGCATATCCGTCAATCTAACGGAGTTTTGTGGGCAAAAGTTTCCCCTCCTTTAAAAGGAAGGGAAACTTATATAGTTATATTCCTGATAATTACAGCAATTTTTGTCATTAAAATATTCCTTAAATTGACGGCTATGCCGCAGAGCGGGGCATGCTCTTTAGTGCTGCCTTTGATACTAACCGTCACTCCGTCCCTTAGTCTTCATACTCAGTCAGGTTCCCGCTTATTCAACCCCTTCAGGGTTGCTCTGATGATACTGTTCCCTGCCATGGGTTGCGCCTCCTTCGTCGGCTTACCCATGGTTATTCATATTCAAGGCCTCCGGCCTTTTCCGAAACGATTACCTTAATCCTTAATACGAAACTAAAAACAAAAAACCGGAATTAAATTTACATGTCGCCGCTACGCGGCTCAGGAATCTTGGTATACGTCGTTTCTACAAACAGATCGCCGCTACGCGGCTGGGAATTGCCGTAAGCACGACCTGTTTACAGATCACCCCCGACGATTCTTTGGAAGTGGCCGCTATACGACCAGGGAATCAAAAAGAATATTTTATCTAAGGTTTAATGTGCTTGATAAATATTTCCTTACTGCCGGGGAAAGAGAAAATGTTTCAAACTTTATTAAAATTTTATACATTTGTGTATAATACCATTTAGTATAATACATAATAGTATAAAAAATTTGAGAAATGATAACATCACCTTTCATTTTTGGTACGACTGTGACCGATGAGGCATTCATCAACAGGACCGATGAGATAAAGAAGCTGTCAGATAATCTGACCAGCGGGATCAATACTTCCCTGATCTCTCCAAGACGATGGGGAAAGTCTTCACTGGTGGAAAAAACTATCGATGATCTGGTTAAAAAAAATAAAAATATCCGGATCGCAATGATAGATCTTTTCACTGTAAATTCATCAGAACAGTTCCTAGAGAAATTCGCACGTGAACTTATTAAGGCATCGTCAACAAAATGGCAGGAATGGGTAAAAAATACCAGGTTATTTTTTAAAATGCTGATACCTAAAATAAATATTGGAATTGATCCTGCACATGATTTCAGCATCAGCTTTGACTGGAGGGAAATGAAAAAGAATGAAGAGGAGATATTGAATCTTCCGGAAACCATTGCACAGCAAAAAAAGATAAAAATAATAGTATGTATTGATGAATTCCAAAATATTGCTTCCTTCAGTGATTTTGAATCGTTTGAAAAGAAACTCAGGGCAATATGGCAAAGACAGCATAATGTTGCTTATTGTATTTATGGAAGCAGAAGGCATATGATGAACGATATTTTCAACAATCCTTCCAAACCATTTTACAGATTTGGCGATATAATATTGCTTGAGAAAATTGATAAAAATGAATGGGTCAGATTTATCACCGGGAGTTTTAAAAAGACTGATAAACAGATAAGTATGGATGAAGCTGCATTAATTGCTGATTTGATGCAATGCCACCCCTGGTATGTTCAGCAACTTGCACATTATACATGGAATCTTACTGCAGACAAAACAACAAAAGGCACAATAGAAAAAGCCCTTTCAGAGCTGATAAATGCCAATACACCATTTTATCAGACAGAAACAGAAATATTGAGTTCCACGCAACTCAATCTTTTAATTGCTGTATTAAACGGAGAAAAGCAACTCACCTCGGTTTCGGCTATGAATACATACCGTCTCGGTACTCCCCGAAACGTAAGCAGAAACAAAACACAGCTGATCAATAGTGATATTATTCAGGCGACTGGAAATGGATTTGAATTTGTTGATCCTGCATTTGAATTATGGTTCAGACAAACCTTTCTCAATCAGCCAATTCACAAGCATTTTGATCCTGAAGTTAAATCAGGCTAACTGATTGACTTTTTAAATGACCTGGCGACACTGTTCCCTGCCATGGATTGCGCCTCCTTCGTCGGCTTACCCATGGTTATTCATATTCAAGGCCTCCGGCCTTTTCCTGAACGATCTCATTAACTCTTAATCCTAAACCAGAAACAAAAAAACCGGAATTAAATTTACAGGTCGCCACTACGCGGCTGGGAATTGCCGTAGGATATTGATTTGAGCGCCGTAGGCACGACATGATAAAAGTAATCTACCCATAATATTTGATCGGAGCATTTTACTAACATAAATATTGTTCTGAACCATTATTTAATTTATCCTCATAATTATAAATATTAATGACAGGCAAACCACCATCCTCAAGAGAGTATCATTACATTATTTTGGAACGGCTATTGACATTAATAATAATAGGGCGTAAATTTGGTATACTGATAATATTCCCGATTCTAAAACATTTAAAACAAGGAGGAAGAAATGCCAAAATTCGACTTTAAAAAACTGGATGCCAACCTTGAAGTTCAGGGTTTCAATGATCCTCAGACCAGGGAAAAAATAATAAATACAATAAAAACGGTGCCTGAGAAGACCTATGACAAGGCAGTGATTTTTCTTGGATTTGCGACCCTGATCGTAGCTTTAGGAGGCATTCTCCTGGCAGCACTTGATAAAACGGTTCCTGATGCACTCTGGACTGCCCTGGGTGCAGGAATTGGCGGTCTGGCAGGGATCTTTACCGGTAAGGATTAACCCTGGAATTATCATTATAGTCATTCTCTTAAAGGGATATTATTTTGTCTGGTAGTAACGGAATCAATAACCAGGCAAGGGAAATCATTATATTTAACGGATCAAAGACTAAATCTTACCTCTTATGAAAAACAAATCAAACTATACTGTTTTTTTACCTGTTTTATTTCTGTCATTTCTGACAATAACATCATGTTCTGATACTTTAAACTGGCCTCAGTTCAGGGGTCCGGATAGCAATATGCTGCCTTCCGGTAAAAATCTTCCGGAGGAATGGGGGACTGATAAAAATATTAAATGGATGACAGAACTGGATGGTACCGGATATTCTTCTCCCATTATTTGGGGAAACAAGATCTTTATCACATCTGCATTTCCGGTAAAGGTAAATCCTGTTCCGGAAAGAGGTCCGATGCAGGGACCTCCGCCACAGGGCGGACCGGCACCTCAGCCAGGTCAAATGCCTCAACCGGGCCAGATGCCCCAACCAGGGCAGGGGCCTCGACCGAACCAGATGCCTCAGCCAGGTCAGCAACCTCAACCGGGACAAATGCCACCACCCGGACAGGCGCCGCAATCAATGCAACAACCACCGAGACCTGAAGCTGTTGATACGAGCTTCAAACAGGAAATATACAGGTGGGAGGTCATTTGTTTTGACCTTAACTCAGGAAAAGAAATATGGAAGAAAGTGGCATATCAGGGAAGCCCGAAGACAGGTAAGAATCCCGGGAGTACCTATGCCTGCGAAACACCGGTAACTGACGGGGAAAGAGTCTATGCATATTTTGGCACTCATGGTCTCTATTGCTACGATTTGGACGGGAGGCTATTATGGGAAAAGGACCTGGGAGTGTATTATACACAAAGGGGATGGGGAACCGGATCATCACCGGTTTTATACAAGGATGTTCTATATATCCAGCGCGACAATGAGGAGAATTCTTTCCTGGTAGCTCTCAATGCGATAACAGGTGAAGAGAAATGGAGAGTACAACGTGATGAAAAAACGACGTACAGTACCCCGTATATCTGGAAGAACAAGATCAGGACAGAAATTGTAACATGCGGCAAAACTGCACGTTCATACGATCCTGAAACAGGTAAGCTGTTATGGGAATTTCAGGCAGGAGGAGAACAGGTTATTCCCAGTCCGGTCGGCAATGATGAGCTTCTTTTCCTGGGTAATGCAGGAGGCCGGCAGGTTAAGGCTGAATTATTTGCCGTTAAAGCCGGTGCTGACGGAAATATCACAAATACAGGTATTGCCTGGAAGAGCAGCGAGGTTGGATTAGGCAACTCATCACCCCTTTTATACAAAGGCCTTTTGTATATTATTGGATCAAGAGGTGAGATAGCAGTCCTTGATGCACTGACCGGGGAGATAAAATATCAGAAAAGAATAAGCGGGATTGGAGGATGCTGGGCATCGCCATGGGCTTATAAGGATAAGATCTATTTTCTTGATGAAAACGGCTCAACCCGCATATTCCCTGCCGCCAAACCTGTAGATCAATTATCCGAAAATAAACTTGAAGGCAAATTCTGGCCATCACCCGCAATTACAAACGATACCTATATCTTCAAGGGTGCCGGGAAACTTTATTGTGTGAAGAAATAGCCGGTACAGTGGCTCAAATGTCCAATGGCTCGACGTAGCATTGGAAGATGCCTTTAACACTATTTCAGAGAAATACGGTAAATTAGTAAAATATTAATATGAATAAACTGTGTAGGATTATTTTTCAATAATTCTATTCTTCAAATCAATTTGTTCATGAAGAATCCTTATTATTTCAACCTTTTGAATTTTCATTTCCCGAAAGAAAACAATATGCCGGCCAACTTTAAATCCTCTTAACCTTTCTGCTATCTCGCTATAATTCTTACCAATTAGTGGATTATCTGCTATTTCCTTAAAACTCTCTACAAGTAACTGATAATATTTGTCAGCCTGGCGTTCTGACCAATTTTCATAAGTATAATTCCAGATATCTGCCAGATCTTCGACAGCTTTTTTAGTCAGCTCAAATTTTGCCATTCTTTTCTGCTTTCAGGATTTGTAAATACTTTTCGGGATTGAAATCATGAGCAATTCCACTGTCAATACCTTCGGACGGGATAGCAAATGTTTTTGATGTAAGGGAAAATCCTGATCTGTCAGTATATGATCATATTATAGTCGGAGGAGCCGTACGCGGAGGGAAGACCTCACAGGAACTTCAGAATTATATTGCAAAGAATAAAGAAATCCTGAAAACAAGGATAAGAGGTTACTTTGCCGTTTGCGGAAATATGATGAAGCCGGTCGGACCGGAAACTACAAAAACCTTGATAGATGATCACCTGGCAACAATCTGCAGTGTGACAAATATCCCGTCAAAGGTTTTCCTCGGCAGGATTACCTATGGTCTGATGGAACCTGAGGTACGCAAGCAAATGGAGGGGTTCAAGATGCCTGAATACGACAACCTGAAGAGACCTGAATGTATGGCATTCGGCATGGAGGTCATCGGAACCGTTATCTGACCACCCTGCCCCCTTCCTCCATAGTCGTCAAACTAAAGGATGTTTTGATAAAGAAAGCTACTATAATTATCTGGTTTATAAACAAATAAATTTCCCCTCCTTTTTTTAAGGAGGGGTGGCCAGATGACAAAATCAACGTATGTGCAGAAATTTAAATGATCTGGCCGGGGTGGTTGATTTAATTCTGAGAAGTAAGCTTACTTCAGCTGGATCCGTTTTATAGAATCAATTTAAGTCAAAGAATCTTGAAGGAGAATTCAGAAGACAGCAAAGTATCAACCACCCCGGCCGGGAAAGCAGAAATGTAAACATTTTAAAATTAGCAATCCCGTCCACCCCTCCTTAAAAAAAGGAGGGGAAACTTTTATTCCCAAAAATCCTTAAGCTTACGGCTATTCAACTGCACCCTGCATTATAAACTAACTTTAAGTCTTTCCAGGATCCGTTCTAAATTTCCTTCCATCTTCTTTACATATACACTTAACCAGTCTGCGTGCTGACATTACCCCTGTCGGCAATCCTCCTCCCGGTTCAACCCATTGCCCGCTCATGTAGAAATTGCTCAAACCGGGTAATGTCTGAGGCATGGGTTTCATCATTACATGCGCATTATCAGGAGTAATGAGCCAGCCTTCGAAACTGCCCTTCCAGTTGCCTGTATATCTTTCGAATGTCATCGGGGTGGCAATATTTATCATTTCAACCTGCGATGAAATTCCCGGGAACCTTTGTTCAAGCAATCCGGTAATTTTACCCGAAATTTCTTCTTTCTTCTGTTCATATGCAGTTTTATCCTCTGCCAGTTTTTTCCAGTAATCATAATCGGTATTCAGCATGATTGTGAGAACTGTTTTCCCTGAAGGAGCCAGGGACGGATCATGGTTATACAGATGAATCCATAAACGGTCGCGCTCCGCTTCACCTATCATAACTGGTTCCTTAAGCTGATAGCTGAATCCCGAAACTGATAAGGGTACTTCATCAAAAGTCCTGTTCACACCAACCCCGATAAATATCAGACATGGAAATGTAGGCCACTTCTCATACGAATACTTTATTTTTTCATCAGTGTATTTCCCATCGAGCATTTTAAAAATTGTCGAATATCCGTCAGCTGCCGATACTATCCTTTCTGCAAAATATTCTGTACCATCCTGGAGTCTGATCCCTGTTGCTTTATCACCTTCCGTGATTATCTTTTCAACACGGCTGTTATAACTGATAGTTCCTCCCAGAGATTTATATTTTTCTTCCAGCGCTTTTGACATCGGTGTTGAGCCCCCGACAGGATAACCGGCATTCCTCTGATGGGAATAAGCAAAGGTGAACAACATAAAAAGCATCGAAAATTCAGGCAGCCACATCACATGGAAGGCTTTTTTCAGGATCGGATCTTTAAACCGGTCAGCAAACTCAGCGCCGGTAACTTTCATCCACTTCTGCATTTTCTTCCCGTTCTTAATGAAGCTGGACATCATTCTTACCTGTTTGTCAATTCTTTTGAGGAATGGCAAATGTTTTGAGGGCTGGTCGAAAGAGAAGCACATCCTTATACCATCAATGAATTCTTTTATGGATTCACTGTCCTGTGGTGAAAATTCAAGCAGATGTTTTTCGAGACGGTTTATATCTGTATAGAAAATAAGTACACGTCCGTCAGGACTTTCAAGATGCATGAATTCGTCCATGTTAACGATCTCAGTGTCCTTGATCAGACCTACCTCTTCGTACATATCATGCATCCTGCTGGAGGGTGATGACCCTACCAGCCAGTGGATACAACCGTCGATAGTATATCCTATACGTTTCCATGATGTACACAGGCCTCCGGGAAGATTATGCATTTCGAATATCCTGGTCTTATAACCGTTCAGCTGGCCGTATATTCCGGTTGCAAGTCCGGCAAATCCGGCTCCGATGATTATGATTGAATTGTCATTATTCATTGGCGTAATTTTTTATTGGAAAACAAAGCTAATGTACATAAGGGAAACACGATATATAAAATAGATATTTACTGACTATTTACCGGTGAGTTGTATAAAAATCCGGTAAATCTGACAATAAAATAGTAGGAATTATTATGTCAGTATCAGGTGTTTTCAGGAATTGAGTTTTATTTTCCCCTGAAAACCATCGATTCAAAATTCCCGTATCCCTCCGGACAGGTATTATGTATTTCAACCCGGACTTTGCAAAAGATACCGTAATAGACAGGCTTTGCAATCAGTTTTTTGATTAAAAATTTCAGAAAAGGATTAACTCCCTCCAGGAGATCTTTCTTATCAAGGATCTTTTCAAACTCAAATTCCGCTTTAAAAGGAAAAGACTCATCAAGCGATGTGATAATCAGGGATTTCGGGTACCCGGTCTGCAAGGTTTGATCGTAAGCGCTTTCTTTGACTGAACATTCAGCCAGGGAATATAAACAATTGGTTATCTTGTTATTTTCAGCAACCATAATACCCTGTGACTGGCTATGCTTAAAATGGACATCCGTAAAGATCATTGTGAATCTTCCTGCATGGCACTTACCCCAGTACCATTTGTCGGCAAGGGCATCCAGATATAATGGATCCCGTCTGTCAACTTTCAGATAATTATGATCATGATAACCAATCGCTCCGGTTATTGGACAGGTTTTATTTTTGAATGTAAATTCACCTTCCACAATAGCTTTGGGTTGCGGGACCACCCAGTAAAATTCACATTTCTTTTTTCCTGACTGATGCAGCGTTTTATAACTCTCAGGCTTCCATCCGGGAAGTTCTGATTTAAATCTGAAATTGCACTTAAAATAAGGGATATCTATCTGTATAAAGTACCGGGTTATTTCATTATTCTCTGACCATATATTTATATTATCTCCAACTGAGATATTACATCGCAATGGATCGGCCTGTAATTCACTGAAATTGAATTGCCAGGAATAGCTTTCGTTACTTTCAGGGGTATTGATCGATAAGGCAAGCTGAGGAAATACCTTGCTTCTGAGGGGATCTGTGCCTATGTGGAGGACAATCTTTAGAAAACAACCGGATCCCTGGTCGTGTAAATCAAAATACCACCATTCAAAATCACCTTTTCTGAAATCGGTAATCTGAAGT
>Ga0116172_10000545_pt1 | contig 37997 bp, 36 predicted proteins | sample AD_UKC083_MetaG_FD_89799 | JGI IMG/M metagenome (GOLD analysis project Ga0116172, IMG submission 89799) | Active sludge microbial communities of municipal wastewater-treating anaerobic digesters from USA - AD_UKC083_MetaG | ecosystem: Engineered > Bioreactor > Anaerobic > Digestate | place: USA... | reverse complement strand
GGTTCACCGTCCTTGTGAAGTTTGATCTCGGTGTTGGGGCAGATCGTTTTGAGTTCGTTTCCGATCATCAGGAGGATCTTGCGGATGTCGGGAACATCCCGCTGGAGTTCGAAAAATATCGGAGCCAACCGCGGTGGTGCTGTCGCAACATTGACTTCTTTGTGCTCGTTTTCCTCAGGGATAATATGAAACCGCGAAAAGAGTTTTCCCTGGACAAAAATCCGGGCGGTCCGTCGCACAACGCGGTTTTCGAGAGAATCCGGCTTGTCAACGATCAGATAACCGCCGGCACTGGAGAGAATCGTGACATGGCCGACGTATGAATCTCCCCCGATCATGAAACTTATTGTCAACTGTGTACTCTCGGGAACAAAGACGCCATTCGGCGAGAGCTGGAGCGTGCGATGGTCAATGGTGGTGATCGCGGCGTGGGTTTCCTTCTCACCTGACCTGACGGTGATCCGTCGGGAGTCGGATTTGACCCTGTGGAGGATCTTGTCGATCCGGTCTTCTTCCTTGATGATGGCAGCCTTCACGGGGGTACTCCACCTGAATTTTGTGTATCACCTGTCTCCGGAACAACCTGTTTTTCTTCAAGGATTTTCCGGAATACCGAATCGGGGCGTTTGAGCTCTTTAGCGCCTCTGGTGACCTTGCAGAGACTCATGGAAAGTCTGGATGCGATATCCCGCTGAGGGACACCCTGATGGAGGAGCCGGACCAGTTCCCAGCGTCTCCGGATCATGTCCTGTTCGGTATCGGTCAAAAGCTGTTCAAGAAAAATTTCGATCTCATCCGACTTGAGGGAAGAAAGGATCCGGGCAATCTCGCGCATGTCTGGTCTCTCACTCCACTTGCTGGATTCAACATTGTGTATAGTATCACAGAACAGAGCCAAGTCGGAAATTTTTTCAATCGACAAAGTTGACGGTTTATTCTATACTCTTGTTACCATCAGCATTGACGGAACAAGAGAGGCAATCATGGCGGTTCCCCAGAACAGAATTTCACTGGAGAAGGTTCTTGTTGCCCTGTATGACAGGATCATTGCCCGTGAGATCACCCAGATCTCCCAGGTTGTCGATCAGACCAAGAGTATTCCCCTCGATGCCCAGCAACGCGAAACCATGATGCAAAAGGCATTTTTTCTCATCAAAACCCTGAATTGGGGTGTTTTTGCCGATCTGAATGTCCGTGAATATACAGTCCTTTGGCACGAACTGGTCCTCTCCCACCCTTCCTACAAGTTTGCCGGTGATCTCAAACGGAGCATGACCATCTCCAACGTTTTCATTTCGATGCTGGATATCCACGGCTACACGGCCTTTTGCCGGCAATCCAAAAACAACCTCTCGCAGCTGCATGAGCTGGACAATTTCCTCAATACGACCATCAGGGATGTCGCCAAAAACAACGGGTGTATCGGCAATCGTGAACGCGGGGACGAGATTGTCCTGGTTGGAGGTCGGGCCAGTGACATCCTCAAAGCCACTTTTGAAATCATCCAGATCTTTGCCAGGGAGAATTTCTTCAAACAGAGCACCAATGCCGATCCCTCGGACAAATACAACCGGATACTCCCGGCATTCAATATCTCCGCGGGGATCTCTGGCGGGAATACCAATTCTCCGATGATCATCACTCGTAAAGGCGAAATCTCCGGTTTCTTGCTCAACACAGCGGCCCGGCTCCAGACCAGGGCCAACAAACTCGCTCCGAAGCATACAAAAATCATCATTGCCAAGACGGTCCATACCTATCTCGAAAAGGAAAACCGGCTGCAGGATTTCATGAAATACATCGATTTTTTCGATTGTGGCAGCATCGAGTTCAAGGGAATGAGCATCGCTAACATGGAGGTGCTCTTCCGCGAGGCCGATAAAAAAAAGCTCAAATACCAGAAAGTGTTTCTCGAGATGCTCTCCTCTCTCCGGCAGAACCTCTGGAAAGACCGGGTCATGCTGGACTGCCTCTCCACCATGGATGCTGTCATCACTATTCTTCCGCCGATGAGGATGGAAGTTGCACTTCCCGGATACAAGACCCTGGCCATATCAAACGATCTTCTGCACCGCAAGATTACTATTATCCAGAACAGCTTCAGCATCCAGGATGACTACATCACCGCCATCATCAAATTCGACGAATTGATGGTCATTCTCCAGCAGGTTCCCGATTTCGAACCGATCGTTCTCGAGTATGGACAGGAGATCAATGACCGCTACAAGATGATTCTCACCCATTATGAACCCGAGCTTGAACGGGAGATCGAACAGAAAAAAGGAATGATCTTTTCCCCGCAGGAGTTGCGTGTCTACGATTATTTCAAGAGCAACGCCAATTCCCTCGAACTCCTGGCCGAGAAGGCCCGCAAGAGTCCCCAGCTTTCGCAGCGCAAGATCCTCTGGAATTCGATGATCGAAAAAAAGAAGTCTGAACTGGATTTCAGCCTGTATTCCGGGAAAAAATAAAGGCTCCATGCCATGCACGTACAAAAGACTGTCCTGATCTACCAGGACAGCCTTTTGTACGCGTCCGATGTTCAGCTTCGTTCTGCGTGTTCGAGAAGGAGTTTGCTGAAAAACTCGCCAAATGAAGCCGGATCCTCGATTTTACCACCTTCGGCGATGACGGCATTTGCATAGAGGGCGTCCGCAATCTCACCAGCCAGATCGGATCTGGATTCGTCAGCCTGGAGCTGATTGAGCTTCATGACCAGGGCATGCCCTGGGTTGATCTCGAGAATCCGTTTGGCCTTAGGCACATCCTGCCGCATGGCCTTCATTAGCTGCTCCATGTGGGCGCCCATATCATATTCGTCCGCGACAAGGCAGGACGGGCTTGTGACAAGCCGGCTCGAGACACGGACTTCCTTGATCTTGTCCTCAAAGCGTTTGCCCATCCAGGCAACGAGTCCCTTCAAATCCTCACGCTGCTTTTCCTGTGTCTTTTTTTCTTCTTCGGTTCCTTCGGGCAGATCTCCCTTGGCCAGTGACAGGAATTTCTTTCCCTTGTATTCGGGCATCTGAGGAAGAATCCACTCGTCAACAGGGTCCGTGAAGAAGAGAACCTCGTAGCTCTTTTTGCGGACAGCTTCAAGATAGGGAGATTTTTCGAGTTCGGCCCGGGAATCACCGGTCAGAACAAAGATCTCCTTCTGGTCCTCGGGCATGGCCGAAACATAGGCATCCAGGGTGGTCAACTCACCGGGTTTGGTTGCCGTGCTCTCGAAGAGCAGGAGATCAAGAATTTTGTCGCGGTTTTCGTAGTCAATGGCGACGCCTTCCTTGATGATCGAGCCGAGACTCTTGAAGAACTCGGTATAGCCCGCTCTGTCTGACTCGAGCCTGGATTTCATGCTGTCAATGATCTTTTTGACGAGGTTGGACTTGATCTTTGCCAGAATCCTGTCCTGCTGGAGGATCTCGCGAGAGACGTTGAGGGGGAGATCGGATGAATCGACCACTCCCTTGACAAAGCGCAACCAGCGCGGCATCAGGGCTTCGGCATCATCCATGATGAACACACGTCTGACATAGAGTTGCACACCGCGCATCCGGTCGCCCTGCATCAGGAGATCGAAGGGCATGCGGGAAGGCAGATAGAGCAATGCACTGAATTCGGTTGCTCCCTCGGCTGAATAGTGAATCCGGTCAAAGGGTTTCTCGTAATCATGCGAGATGTGCTTGTAAAATTCGGAGTATTCCTCGTCGCTGATCTCCGCCGGCTTTTTCATCCAGATCGCTTTTTGGGAATTGAGCGTCTCGGTGATGGTCTGTTTTTCGTACTTCTCATCCGAGCCTTCAACGGGAACGCTCTTCTCGACGTCCATCCGGACGGGATACTCGATGAAGTCGGAGTACTTTTTGACAATGCTGCGGATACGGTATTCCTCGAGATATTCAATGCAATCATCCTTGAGGGTGAGGATGATGTCGGTTCCGCGTTCGGTCCGTTCGGCCGGATCGATGGTAAAGGTCCCCTCACCGGAGGATTCCCAGCGGAAGGCCTGTCCGGTCCCTGCCTTGCGGGTAACAACCGAAACACTGCTCGCGACCATGAAGGCCGAATAAAAACCGACCCCGAATTGTCCGATCAAACTGGGCGCATCCTTGTCATCCTTGAGGGATTCGATAAAATTCCCAGTACCGGAACGGGCGATTGTCCCGAGGTTCTCGACGAGCTCGTCTTCGTTCATTCCGATACCGTTATCGGAGATGGTCAGAGTCTTTTTCGACTTGTCCACACTGATCCGGATGGCAAAATCATTGCTCTCGGATGCCAGGGCCTTGTCTGAAAGCATGAGGAAGCGCAATTTGTCCAGGGCGTCCGACGCATTGGACAAGAGCTCACGCATGAAGATTTCAGCATTGGAATAGAGTGAATGGATGACAAGGTGGAGAAGCTTTTGGGTTTCGGTTCGAAATTGCATGTTGCGTTTGTGGGCCATAATCCTGTCCTCCTCAAGAAGTATTCAAAAATTACGTAACACATGACAAGATGTCAAGATTCTTGCCGCAGGAGCGGTGTTGAAGTGACTCTTTCGTCGAATTTTAAGGTAGGAACATTACTGTTTCTCTGTTATATACAGGATATCTACAAAAAAACCGAGGAAAATTCAGGCTGGTCAAGGATTTTTTTTGAAAAAAATGAAGGCGTTGCATTAATATTATCAAGCAATATATGTGCCATGTAATCATGTTGTTGCATCTGGATGAGTATTTTATTCAGATTATTTCAAAAAAATGAATTTTTTTTCTCGCTTGAATTTTCAGGTGAATTTCATAGTCTGGCACGCTTGTTGACAGTGTACAAGTTATCTACATTTTGTCAACAGAGGTGCATTCTTCAATATCTGTGCTACAATTCAAGAAACGACGACGCCGGATCGGGGATGTATGTCTGGAAACCGCATACTCTGTCTGCTCTTCCTGCTGATATGGTCAGGAAGAACACTCTCGGCTGATACCAGTGGCGCAGACTTCCTCAAAATCGATGCACACCCCTACGCCGCCGCAGCCGGCGGGGCCCTTGTCGCCGGGACAGGAAACCCGCATCAGGCCCTGGCTGTTGCCAATCAAGCCGGTTTGGCCCATGTCACAAACAGCATCCTGGCGCTCTCCACCATGCCCTGGATTGGTGGAACCCTCTTTTTTGACTGTACCTGGATCGAATCTCCAGGACCTGAGCTTCCGCTCACCTTGGGGCTGGCGCTGACAGGGTTCTCTTCTCTGACGGTGGAGCAGTTCGACATCAATGGGGAACATCGTGGGGATACGGCCCTGTTTGATTGTGCAGCCAGTTTTTTGGCTTCCCTGCCACTCCCCGTCGAGGGGCTTTCAGCCGGTGCGGCTGCCCGGTTCATCATCCGGGATGTCTATGAATCCATCCTTTACGGGTTTGCCCTCGATCTCTCAGTCCTCTGGCGATTTCAGCTTTTCGGTTTCGGCGAACCCGGGTTTGCGAATTTTTCCCTGGGATTGGCCATCCGCAATCTCGGTCCCAATCTGGCGTTTTCCGGTGGGGATACCTTTTCAGACAGGCTTCCGACAACTCTGTCGCTCGGGATGCGTTGGCAGTCCAGGGAGAGTGGCTTGCTTGTCCCCTGGCTCAGTCTTGAAATGACGAGTTACGCCAACGAGGGCGAGAAGAACTGGCGGTTCGGGTCCGGTCTGATCCTTGTCGGAACCCTGGAAATCGTGGCCGGGTACCGGTATGGAAATGATCTGGCAGGAGTCAGTCTCGGGACATCCATCACCTTTCCGACCGTTCTCGGAACGGTCAGACTGGACTATGCGTTCATCCCGCTCGCGGACGAGATCGAGCCCGTCCATGCCTTTTCCCTGGGATTGAGCCTCTAGGGACAGTGTTATTTCCCGAACTCCAGGATGACATCCGGGATCGTGTGTGCCCCTGAGAACCGGACGATCACCCGCCCGCTGGCAGATGCACGGGGAAAGTCGGCCCGGAAAAGATGGACCGGTCTCGGGAGGGAAACCCCGTCCGAGGGAATGGATGCCGAATTCGTCGTCCCCCCGCTGATGATCGTCATGTGTGCCATGGCATTGGTCGGCATGGAAAAAGCCTTGTCATTGGTCATGCGGATGAGGAGTTTGACTTCGTACCCCGTATGGGCCTTTTCGAAGACAGCCTTGTAGTGGTATTCGGAGCGGAGGATCTCGACTTCATTCCGTTGTCGGGACGAATCCTTTCGCATTTCAAAAATGCATTGCCAGGCAAAAAACAACAGAAGAATGTCGAGAAGTATTATGATCACAATACGTTTTTTGTTTTTTTTGACTGGCTTGGGTGCATTGGGAAGGGCCATACGCTCCTGCCGACTGTAATAGCAGCGCGGATCGCGGGATTCGGGGTCGTACGACGGATCCGGTTTTTGTCCCATGGTCAGGCATCCTTTGCAAACAGAGATTGTGGTTCGGACGGAATCAGGATGGGTGCTCCCGAGAGCATGGCACCCATGACTAGGGGGATGGCACGAATCAGGTCAGCTGACCGGAAATTCTCGGACCCGGCCTCGAGAACGCGCCAGGCAGCAGCCCCATGCAGCCAGACTCCCAAGCGGGCCGCCGGGGCGGATTCCATTCCTCTCGAGACTAGCGCGCCAATCAGTCCGGCGAGGATATCACCGGATCCACCCCGGGCAAGTCCCGGATGCCCGCTCCGGATCCAATGGACACGTTCACCCGGGGCAGCCACGATATTGGATGCGTCCTTGACGACAAGCACGAGGCTGTGCGTTTCGGCGAAGTCCCTGGCACAGGTTTCCCGCCGGGTCAGAGTGAGTCCTGCCGTACCGGTCAGGGTTGAAAACTCACCGACATGGGGGGTGAGAATGGCTCCGGACGGGATGCAGCCTGCTTGAACCAGGCCCGGCACAAGGGCATCCGCATCAAGCAGACAGGGTTTGTCGAGTCGGGGCAACAGGATTTTGAGAGCATCCAGTGTATCCTGTTCGCGTCCGAGCCCCGGGCCGAGGATCACGGCATCCTGTCCGGATGCGAGATCGATGAACGTGGCCACAGCATCGGGAAGGAATCGCCCTTCGTCACGGTCCGGGAGTGCATGGAGAATGACCTCCGGCGGGAGACAACGCAACAGGCCGATGACACGCTGCGGTACTGCAAGATGGACCAGCCCGCATCCGCTGGCAAGTGCGCCCTCCGCAGTTAAGACTGCAGCGCCAGCATAGCGCAGGGACCCGGCAAGGATGACAACCCGTCCCATCCGGCCCTTGTGCGTATCCAAGGGGCGCTGTGGGAGATCCCTTTGTGCATCCTGGCAGGTGTACCAGTACCGGTAAGCGGTATTTTCAAAATTTCCAACGGGAGGGAAAAAAATATCTGCAGACAGTATTTTTCCGCAAAGCTCCCCGGCGCGCGGGGTGTGCATACCATATTTAGGATAGCCAAAAGTTATCGTATATGTGGCATGGACCGCCAGACGGGTCTGTTCCTCGCCGGAAGTGATCAACCCGGACGGAACGTCTACGGCGTAGACGGTGGCGTCTCCCTCGGTCTTGTGCGCATTGATGGCTTCAATGGCTTCTCGGGCGGGGGAACGCGGTTCCCCATGCATTCCTGCACCGAGAACAGCATCCACGATGACGCTTTTGCCAAGATCCATCCCGGGCTGCCATGCATCGACCGCAAGACCGGAATAGAGTGAAAAATACTCGTGTTGAAACCGGCAGAGCTCGCTCTGGTGTGAGAGATCGCCGACCGAATAGACCCGGACAGTGTGTCCCATACGGACAAGATGGCGCGCGATCACATAGCCGTCCCCACCATTGTTTCCCGTGCCGCAGAGACAGGCGATACTCGCCCCTGGATTGTGTGAAGAGATGCAAGCCGCTGCAGCCTGTCCTGCGTTTTCCATGAGAACTGCAGCGGGAATCCCGGACTCCGTACTGGCAACGGTATCGATCCGGCGCATTTCGTCTGAAGTCGGGAGAATCGGCATACGGATTCAAGCCTGCCCTGTAGTTGGTCTTCTCCCATGGTACGACAGCATGTCACAAAACACAAGCCCGGGTCGCGACACGTGCATCCCGATATCTCTGATTACGGGAGAGAAAAACAGATTCAGTCACGATACTCTCATCTCCAGGAATAGATGTTGACCCCGCGATCAAAGGCTTCATAGCCATAGAGCGATCCCTCCAAGGAGAAAACAAAATTCCCGAGACTGGGGCGTGCCGGATCAGCTTCGATGGCGTACCGTGTTTCCCGCGAGGAATCCATCCGGTAGACCGAGATAATGGCACGGGTCGCGGCATTATGGATCAAAACATCCTCGATGAAAAAAAGTCCTCCGTCACGCCCGACACCGAAGAGTGCATTCCATGCGGACCAGGGAAGTTCGACCTTGGTCAGAGTCTGCTTTTCAATATCCTGGATAAAGAGGACTTTCTCGAAAGGACTGCGAAGATCCGTTTTACGATATTGGGTTTCAAGGATGAACTGCCTGGTGTCCTTGTACTGATGCACGGAAACAATGGAATCAAAACGGGCATCCCCACTCTCATGCTTCTTGACACCATCGATGTCGACGAGGTGTGTCCGGACGGTGCGCGATTTGAGGTCGGCAATGCTGATGGCCATGGCCGAAACAACCTCACCGCTTCCACGCGATGTCAATCCATGCCAGACCGCAATCAAGGATTCATTGTCCAAGGGGATCAATCGTTCGAGAATGATGTGTTCGACGGCTTCGGCATTTTTGCCGAGGATCGCGGCCGGTGTTGCCGGAAAGACAACGGCGGTTGTCATCTCGGTTGTATCGTCCGGAACAGTATATACTCGATAGACTCTTTTTTCGGCAGCACCTTCGGGTTTGGCGATCCAGACTGACGAAGACGACAAGGCAAGGACCGGAGCCGGCCAGGCCTTTTTGGATTCAAGTTTTTCGAGGATGCGGTCGATCAGAAGTTTTCCGTCTGTCGAATAGACCAGGAGTCTCCCGGTTTCGCGGTCAAACATCCCGAGACGATCGTCGTTGACGACAAAAGACCCGATCAGGGGCATCCGGTCATTGGTAACGGAAGCAGTACCGAGAGCGCCCCGGCCTTCACCAAAGGGGATGAAGAATCTGAATGTCGGCGTCAATACGGTACTCTCACTGGAACAGGAGACCATCAACAGAACAAGAGAACACAGCGCTGCGAAACGAGGAATCATGGCGACCTTCATGGACGTGCCGGAGGGTACGTCAGAAATGGAATCCCCCGCCGGCTCTGATGTAGAGTGAACTGCTTTGACTCGAATAATAATCAATCCCGAAACCGGCATCAAACACAAAATAGGGGATGGCAAAGCGGACACCAAGACCGGTATTCAGTTTGAACCCGCTTTCGACATCACTTTGCAGGGGATAGGCCAGAGCCGGCCCAGTCCTGAGATAGACCTGCCAGTTCCGGGAGTAGTCATTCTCGAAAAAGTGTGTTTCAAAAAAGACTCCGATATCGATTGTCTCGGCACCCGCCATGGTAAAACCGAACCCGAACGAATAATACGTTCGCTCGACATCAAAGACAAAATCGATACCCAAAAGTGTTTTTGACTCGCTTCCGAAGAGAGGAAGAACATTTCCCCAGTGAAAAATCGCATTCAAGCTGATATCACGTTGTGCCACCCGCGTTGCTTCATCACTCCGGGTCGTGCTGTTTGACTGGCTTGAGGTTGTTCCCACTGAAGAACTTGAAGAGCTGGACGAACTTGACTGGGGCGAGCCGGTCACTGTTGTCGTGGTCTCGACAAGATTGGAGCCTCTTCCCAAAAACTTGACACCGGTATCTGTAGCGACCCGGTTGACGACCTCTCCCACGATGATATCTTCCATTTCGCGGCGGTTTGAAACAGTGATTGTATCGAGGAACTGGCTTTTTCCGACATCGAGAATCCGGATCTCCACTCCGAGCATGGAAAGATTGGGGGCTGTGACCGTCCCGTTGATGACGATATCAGCCTTGAGCCGGCGCCCAAGGGCTCGCATCATGGCGTTCTCGAGATTTCTGTACTCTGAAGCAAGATCCAGACGGGCCGCTTCAACATCGCTGGCGCTGATGATCTCGTACTCTCCGAGCGCATCCAGGCTGCGCATGATGGTCTGTCCGACACGGGACGAAAAGCGCTGGAGTGTGGCCGAATCGGGATCCGGATTGGCAATATCCATGACGGCCACCCGCAACTTTTGGGCTGAAGGAAGAGGAAACGCGAAGAGAATGAGCAGGGTAAGCAGTACGAAACCGGTCTTGATCCTCATGTTCCTGACTCCATCAGCGATTGATACATGCACAAGCCAAAGTATAGCACATTTTTCCATGAAGCGCAGTATCACTCGCACAGACGGACAGAAATACCGGCATCCCGGAGATGGCGCTTGGCCTGACTGATTCCGATCTCGCGGAAATGGAAGAGAGAGGCTGCCAAGATGGCATCTGCCCCGCCCTCGAGTAGCGCGGAACTGAAATGGTCCAATGTCCCCGCCCCACCCGATGCAATCACCGGGACCCGGACACTCTGTGAAACAGCCTTGAGGAGATCGATATCGTATCCGGATTTTGTTCCATCACGATCCATGCTCGTCAGGAGGATCTCGCCGCATCCGGATTCTTCGCCACGGAGGGCCCAGTCGATGACATCCAGTCCGGCAGGGTTGCGGCCGCCATGCGTGTACACTTCCCAGCCTCCATCGGCCCGCTTCCTGGCATCGATTGCAAGGACGATGCATTGTGATCCGAAAAACCGTGCCCCTTCGGAGATGATCCCGGGGTTTTTGACGGCAGCGGAATTGACCGAGATCTTGTCAGCTCCGGCGAGAAGCATCCTTCGCATGTCATCGACTGTCCTGATCCCGCCACCAACGGTGAAGGGAATATAGACCGACTCGGCTACCCGCCGGACAACATCGATCATCGTGTCGCGTTGTTCATGGGAGGCCGTGATATCGAGAAACACCAGCTCATCGGCACCCTCCTGATCATAACGGATCGCGTTTTCCACCGGGTCTCCGGCATCAATCAGATCGACGAACTGGATGCCCTTGACGACCCGGCCCGCATTGACATCGAGGCAGGGAATGATGCGTTTAGCGTGCATCCTGTACCGCCTGAATGGCCTCGGTCAGAGTGAATCGTCCTTCGTACAGAGCTGTGCCGACAATCACTCCGTCCAGATTGCGTATTCCGGCTTCGGCCAGTCTGTGCAGGTCCTCAAGGTTGGAGATGCCGCCGGAAGCGATCAACGGACAGGAGATGACATCACCCATCTTTCGCTGGGCCGGAATATTCGGCCCCTTGAGGGTGCCATCGGTGTCCACATCCGTATAGATCACGCCAGCCAGTGGGAGATTATTGAATGATGCCGCAAAGCTGTAGACATTGTCCGCCGAGACACTCTGCCAACCTTCGACAGCCAGTTTGTCATTTTTGGCATCCGCTCCGAGAATGACCCGACCCCGGTAGAGATTGGCCAGACTTTCCACCAGGAGTTTGTTGCGCTGTGCTCCGGTCCCGATCACGACCCGATCGATTCCCTGCTCAAACAGGGCGCGGGCATCTTCGAGAGAACGGACCCCTCCCCCGACCTCGATCATGCAGGAGACAGCCATACGTATGGCCTGGATCGATTCCATGTTTCTGCGGATACCGTCTCGGGCTCCATCCAGATCGACAACATGGATCAGTTCTGCTCCACCCTCTTCCCACGCCTTCGCCCGCGAGGCCGGGTCATCATCGTAGACTTTTTCCATCGCATAATCGCCTTTGAAAAGACGGACACAACGGCCGCCACGAAGATCAATCGCAGGGATTATACGCATGAGAGTTCTCCAAATCGTTTGATGAGTGAAAGCCCGGCCGATTGGCTTTTTTCGGGATGGAACTGACAGGCAAAGAGATTGCCGCTGGCTATGGCCGCGGCGAAGGGAATTCCGTATTCGCTCCGTCCTACGACCAGACTCTGATCAGCAGGTTCGACGTAATAGGAATGGACAAAATAAAACCAGGCGGGTTGTTTTTGCCCGGTTGTGATCGGATGTTTTCCATTGAACTCGACGGAATTCCATCCCATATGGGGAATCTTGAGACCATGGGCAAAACGTTTGACACGTCCGGGGAAGATGCCCAAACCGGGGACCCCGGGGGCCTCTTCACTCTCTTCAAACAGCAGCTGGTAGCCCAGACAGATACCGAGGAAAGGTCTTCCATCCTTTGCGGCCCGCATGACTTCGTCCACAAGACCGCTTTGCCGGAGGTTGAAGGCTGCTTCACCGAAGGCGCCCACTCCGGGAAGGATGACACCCTTTGCGTGTGCGATGCAGTGCGGATCCGCTGTCACCGTACAGGGATATCCAAAGCGCTCAAGAGCTTTGGCCACACTCCGCAGATTCCCCATCCCGTAATCGACAATCGCGATCAATCAATCACTCCCTTCGTGGAAGGAAGGATACCCCGGCCGTCCTGATCGATGGCGATCCGCAACGCACGCGCCAAAGCCTTGAAAATGGCCTCGATCATGTGATGGAGGTTCTCGCCACAATCCACCGAGACATGGAGAGTGATCCCGGCGTTGAAGGCAAAGGCTCTCAGGAATTCGGCGACAAGTTCGGCATCAAAACTCCCGCAGGTTCCGACCAGTTCCTTGCCGTCCATCCGGACAAAGGGACGTCCCGAGATATCGAGATGGACAACCGCCCGGGCTTCGTCCATGGGAACGGAAAACAGCCCGTACCGGGCAATCCCTTTTTTGTCACCGAGCGCGATTTTGAAAGCCTGCCCCAGACAGATGGCTGTATCCTCGACAGTGTGATGCATATCGACATCCGTGTCGCCGGTGACGTCACAGGCGAGGGAAAACCCACCATGGAAGGCGAAAAGTTCGAGCATATGCCTGAAAAAGCCTCCTGGAACCTTGATGTCGACAGGCTCGGGTCTGTCCAGTGCGAGTTCAAGTCTGATCCTGGTCTCTTTGGTGGAACGTTCAATACTGGCAGTCCGCATTACACTCAATCCTTACGTTTTTTTCTCGCAAGGACGCTGGCCTCGTGTGCCATGAATCCTTCGGCATGGGCGATCCTTGCCGCATCATCAACGAGCTTGTCATAGAGTTCCCGGGTCGGTGCGATCAGGGAGGTTCTTTTCTGGAAGTCATAGACGCCAAGAGGAGACGCATAGCGGGCTGTGCCGGCAGTCGGGAGGGTGTGATTGGGCCCGGCGATATAATCTCCGAGAGGTTCAGGTGCAAAATTTCCATAGAAAATAGCCCCGGCGTTCCGGACAGAAGAGAGAACAGTGGCCAATGGTACAGTTGCGAGAATCTCGAGATGCTCGGGAGCATAGAGATTGATGATCTCCCATGCGGAATCGAGATCCGGAACAAGAATGGCCATTCCGTTTTTCCGTATCGATTCGGTGATGATGGCAGCCCTGCTCTCACCGCCGACGCATTCCTCTATCCGCTCATTTACGCGAGCAACAAGGTCTTGGGAGGTGCTTACGAGAAGAGACCCAGCATCCTGATCATGCTCGGCCTGGGAGAAGAGATCGCGTACAACCAGATCGGGATCACTGGTTTCGTCAGCCAGGACCAGAATCTCTGATGGACCAGCGACCATATCGATGTCAACGAGACCGAACACCTGCCGCTTGGCTTCAGCAACATAACGGTTTCCGGGACCGGTGATCTTGTCCACCGGCTGGATGGATTCCGTTCCCAGTGCCAGTGCGGCTATTGCTTGCGCACCGCCAACCTTCCAGATTTCAGTCACACCGGCAATGCTGGCTGCATACAGAACGGCATCGGAACAATGATTGGCCGGGGTACAGAGGGCAAGCCGTCGTACTCCGGCGACGGTCGCCGGGATGGCGTTCATCAAAACGGTTGACGGATATGGGGCTTTCCCGCCGGGGACATAGAGACCGGCAGAGGATAGAGGATGGACAACCTGTCCGAGGATTGCTCCGTCCTCGTGCATGATCCAGCTTTTTTCAAGCTGGCGTTCGTGGAAATTCCGGATCCGGGCTGCAGCATGTCGAAGAGCTTGTCCCAGTTCCGTCTTTTCAATCCGCTTGACTGAAGCTTCGATTTCGGAGGGACGAACCTGCATCCCGGCTTGGTCAAGGGTAACACCATCAAAACGGCTTGTATATTCGAGGACCGCAGCATCTCCGCGCTTGGCGACGTCGCCAAGGATGGCGGCAACCGTCTCGATTGTATTCTGGTCCCTTGAAATATGCAGGAGGCGCTGCCGCAAAAGCGTCCGCGCCTCCCCGTATTCGACGACCCGTAATTCAAGTCTTTCGTCCATGACTTACTTTCCTGCGGGGATCACCTGCACGGTTTTTTTCGAATCGAGCCAGATAGAAAGACGCATCGCTTCATCGGCAAACGATGAGACATCGGAGCGAAGGCCTTCAAGAGCCTTGCGAGCCTCGTCGATTTTACCCTGGGCACCCAGGATTCTGGCCTTGCCCAAAAGTGCCATGTCACGGAATCCATAATGCTCGACCAATTGGCCAACGACATCGTAATATTCGATTGCCTTGACGAGATCACCGGATTGCTCATGACAGTTTCCGATGCCGACAAGAGCTGCCGGATAGAGATAGCCGGATTTGCTGTACGCGACTACTTTCAAGAAATTTTCGATGGCACCTGTGAAATTGTCGAGTTTGAACTGGAGATTGGCCAAGTGCAAGGCTGCCTTGGCCCCAGCCAGGGTATCCGGCCATTTTTTGACAATTTCGTCCAGCTTCTTGTCGATATCGCCGACGTTTTCGCGGGCATTTTCTGCCTGTAGCAGCACGAGGACCTTGTCAATCTCGATTGAAGCTTGTTTTTCGGCGCTTGATGAATTGATGGCCATGATGATAATGACAGCCAAGATCACGAGTACTCCTGCGCCGACTCCGTACACCAACTTCTTGTTTTTGAACAGGGAATGCCTGATTTTGACAAGGATAGAGAGAAGCGCATTATCCTGAAGTTCTTCCTTGCTCATATGACCGTGATGATACTCACCCATCTTCTTCTCCCGTCCCTGTCGTGTTCGTTTCAGTCAGAAAGCTTTGAAAGATCGAGAACATCACCTAGCCTGAAGGTTCCGCTCTCCTCTCCACCACGATGCTGGTTGATGGCATCCCGCTCAGTATCACGTTCGAGATCCTTGATGGAAAGACCGATCTTGTTTTTCTCGGAATCGATTTCGATAACCTTGACCTCGACTGTATCCCCGACTTTGACAACATCGGCCACACGTTCAACCCGCTTTTCGGCAAGATTGGAGATATGGATCAGGCCTTCAAGAGAATTCCCGACGTCGACAAATGCTCCGAAATCGGTCAAGCGTGTCACAGTCCCACTCATCCGGGAACCGACCGGATGGCTGAACCGGAAAACTTCAAGCGGATTCTCCTGGAGCTGCTTGATTCCAAGGCCGATCTTGCGTTTCCGGACATCAAGATTGATTACACGAACCTCGACCATCTCGCCGGGAACAAAACGGGACTCGAGGTCATTGGATGCACCCCGCTCCCAGCCGATATCTTCCTTGCGGACCAAGCCTTCGACACCATTGGGGAGCTCGACGAAAATTCCGAACTCGGTCAATCTGCTGATGCGACCGGTATGCCGGCTATTGATGGCGTAGTCCCGTTCAAGACTGTCGTAGGGGTTTTCTTGAAGCTGCCTGAAACCGAGAGAAATCCGGCGTTCATCGTAATCGATTCCGAGAATCTTGACGTCGATCGTGGAACCAACGGTCAGAACTTCCTTGGGATGCCCGATCCGTCTGGTCCAGGAGAGCTCGGAGATATGGAGAAGCCCCTCGATCCCGTCTCGGAGACGGACAAAGGCACCAAAATTCTCGAGCTTGACGACTGTTCCGGGGATGACATCCCCTTCGCGGACTTCATCGCAGAATTGGACAAAGGGATCTGCAGTCATCTCTTTGAGGGAGAGACCGACCCGTTTTGTCTCGGGATCCATCTGGACAATCCGGACCTTGATCGTCTGCTGGGGACTGACGATGTCGCGGGGATTGACACCGCGCTTCCAGGCAAGATCATCGAGCCGGATCAGGCCATCAAAACCACCGATATCGACGAAAACACCGCTTTTGGTGATGTTGCGTACAACACCCTCAACCTCGTCACCGACCCGGTACTTTGTAAAAACCTCATCGGTTTTGTGCTCACGCTCGGCCTCGAGAAGTTCACGGCGCGATGCGACAATCGAGAGCGAATTCCTGCCGCGCTGACCCTGAGCGAACTCGATAATCTTGAAATCGAATTCCTGGCCGATGTAATACTCCGCGGATTGCACGGACCTGATATCCAGCAACCGCATGGGGACATAGCCTTCAATCCCGCCAAAATCGACACGAACGCCGCTCTTGACTTCGCGGACAACCTTGCCACGAATAATGGCACCTTCTTCGAAGGCGGTCTTGAGTTTGCGTCGACCCATCTCGGAAGCGGCTTTTTTGTACGAGAAGACAGGGATACCGTCTTCGCTCCGTTCGAGACGGACCGCAATCGTAGAACCCTCTTCGGGGAGGGTCTCGAACTCATCCCTGGGAATCCTTCCTTCGGACTTGGAATCAACATCGACCCAAACAAAGGAATCATCAATCTGCACCACGAGTCCATCGACGATTTGACCCCTGTGCAGCTCTTGCGGTTGAGCTTTTTCCATCTCCGCAAGTTGGTCGAAGACTTCCGGCTGCGCTGACATGTTTTCCAAAGGAGGCTCCTTGTTTACCTTACGGAACGACGGTCGATGTATTCGAGCATGGCTGAAACAACCATCTCGGGACCCATTCCGGTTGTGTCTATATACTGTGCGTCTTCTGCCCGCACAAGAGGACTATGCTCGCGCTGCGAATCTGCTGCGTCGCGTCGGGCAATATCCTGTTGAATCGCTTCAAGATCCGCAAATACCTTTTCCTTGCTGTCATTCGTTCTGCGGCGGGCACGCTCTTCGAGGGAGGCATCAAGGTAGAATTTGTACTCTGCGTCAGGAAAAACAGCACTCCCGATATCGCGTCCATCCAGTACAACTCCGCCTTCACTCCCCGTCTCTCGCTGAAGCTTTTGCATGGACTCACGGACGGCCGGCAGGCCGGCTACCGTCGAGACCATGCTGTTCACCTCGGCCGTTCTCAGTGTACCAGATACATCCTCACCGTCAAGAAAAATCTTACCGGAAGGGTCGAAACCGATACGCACTGTCTCGAGAATCGAACGGACCCCCGCAAGATCAGCGGGGTCTGTTCTGCTCCGGAGAAGTCTGAGCGTAAGAGCACGATACATGGCACCCGTGTCAATATACACAAAATTCAGGGCTGCGGCAATTTTCCGTGCTATTGTGCTTTTTCCCGCACCTGCTGGCCCATCAATTGCAATTATCGGTTTGGTTCGCATATGGCCTCCATTTCGGTCCGGCACTTCTCGAGGTAACCTGTGCAGGCATTCTGTTCTCCCGCTTTAAGCAAACGGGAGAATGTCTCCAGTTCTTTCCGGTATCCATTCAATGCTTCGAGGATGGCGCTACGGTTCTCCATGAGTATTCCGCTCCAGAGTGCAGGATCACTCCCGGCCAACCGGATCATGTCCCGCAAACCGTTTCCCCAGACACGATGGTAGTCACCGATCGCTGTTTTCCCCCATCCCAGGGTTGCCGCAAAGGTAAACGAGAGAATATGCGGAAGATGGCTTGTCATCCCGACGATCCGATCATGGAGCTCCGCGTCCATCATGACAACGCGAGCTCCCAGCCCGGTCCAGAGCATGCGGACTCTTTCGAGAAGATCTGGCCGTGTCCTGCCAGCGGGTGTGACCACAACCGTCGCATCCTGAAACAGATCAGGGGACGCATTCCTGTATCCCGACTTTTCGGAACCGGCCATAGGATGGGATCCGACAAATCGGCCGGCCGCAAGCTGATCCCCGGCCAGTCGTTGGACGATACCGGCCTTAGTGCTGCCGACATCGGTAACAAAACACTCTTGAGGAAGAACCGACAGGAGTTCGAGAGCGATTTCAGGAATCTTCTCAACCGTTGTACAGACAAAGGCTCCCCGGATACCGGCCGGGAGACTCTTTGAATCGACACTCCAGGAATCACAAAAACCTTCCCTTCGTGCTGTCTCCAGTCGCTCGGGATCCCGCCCAAGAACATGTATCCGGCATTCAGGGTCGCGCCGCTTGAGTGCCAGAGACAAGGATCCGCCCAGAAGGCCCAGACCGGCTATTACGAAGTGATTGTTCATATTCAGTCTTCCGACCTCGGATACGAGCCGATGACCCGCAGGGTCCTGACATGGGCATCAAGTTCACTCAATGCGTCCGAGAGGGGGCTGACCTGGGCATGCCCGTCGACATCGACAAAAAAAACGTATTCCCATGCCTTGATCCGAGAAGGGCGGCTTTCAATCCGCGACATATTGATTCCTCTCCGGGCAAAAACATCGAGAAGATCATGCAGGATGCCGGGTCTGTCCTTGACGGCGATCACCAGTGAGGTCCGGTCTTTTCCGGTTGGCATGGTCGGCTTGGCACCGATGATGAAGAATCGCGTGATATTGTCCGCATTGTCCTCGATGCTCTCGGCAAGGAGGTTGAGACGATACAGCCTGGCGGCAATCCTGGCGGCGATGGCGGCCGAACCGTCTTCGGAGGCCGCGATCTCGGCGGCTTTCCCGTTGCTTGATGTTTCAACGACAGTGGCGTGCGGAAGATTCCGGCTGATCCAGCGCCGGCATTGGGCAAGCGCCTGGGGGTGTGCAAGGACACGCCGGATCCGGTCCATCGTGGTCTGTGTCGAGAGGAGACAGTGGTGCACCGGCTGGAGAACTTCCCCGATGACATGGACCCTGCCCTCGGCCAGGAGATCAAGAGTGTGGGCCACACTTCCCTCGTTCGAGTTTTCGACAGGAACAACCCCGCAATCGGCGTTTTGGGAGATGACAGCCGAAAACACATCGGCGATCGTTTCCTGGGGTATCGCCAGTGCGGAACCGCCAAACCGTCTCTCGAGAGCCATATGTGAATACGTGGCGTGTGGCCCGAGATAGGCCACACGCAGGGCGCGCTGCGCATCACGACAGGCTCCGACTATTTCGGTATAGATCCTTTTGGCGGAATCCAGCGGAAAGTGGCCGGCATGGAAGTGTTCGACGATCCGGGAAATGACCGAGTGTTCCCGCTCGGGATGATAGACCGGGAGCCCCTCCCGGGCCTTGACCTGCCCGATCTGGAGCGCAAGATCCATCCGCTCTTCGAGGAGGGCAGCAATACCACGATCGACTTCGTCGATCTTCGAGCGAAGTCCCTCAAGCGTCCCAAGTGTCTGCTGTTCGTCACTCATCCGGCCAAGTATAGCAAGGGATTGGCACTCTGTTCAAGGGATTCAGTATGAACGCCTTCCCCGGGTTCAGATGAAGGTATTGATATGCAGGAGGTAGGTCCGAACTTCCCGGACAATGGAACGGACCTCATCCTCGGCCAGGGGGAGGACATGTTGCAGTTCATCCATCGCCTTTCCTTCGGGGGGAATGAATTCGCCACCCAGGCCACCACGGATCCGACGGGAGATGATGTTTGCGGCCTGGATCATCTCGACGATGGCGCGATGTTCCAGCGGAGCTTTTTCGGGGGTATGGTGATAGCGCGTGACATGAATCAGGACTTCGGGAAGATTCCAGCCCTCGATCAGCTTGCTTCCCACAAAGGCATGATCGAATCCGAGAACCCGGCGTTCGGCTTCCCATGGTGCAAGGTTCCCCTTCCGGATGCCATCGATCATCTCGGTCTTGAAGCGCGAAAGCCAGGGGTCAAGAAGGAGTTTCCCGACGTCATGCAACAGGGCCGCGATGAAAAACTTTTCCTTGTTTTCGGATTTGTACTTTTTAGCCAGGATCCGGGCAATCATGGCACAGCAGATCGAATGCTGGTAGAGACCGCCCTTGTCGAGCCCGTAGCCTTTGTTGTTGGCGTTGAGAGTAGAATAGCTGGAGATCGCCAAAACAATGCTTTTAAGGGTATCCAGACCAAGAATGATGACGGCCTCTTTGAGGGTAACAATGGTCCGGGGAAATCCGTAAAAGGCGGAATTGGCAAACTTGAGAACCTTGCTGACCATCACCTGATCCCGGCTGATGATTTCGGTAAAATCATCCGGAACGGAGAGGGGATCATCAATTCGGGCGAGAATTTCGGTGACGATGGAGGGAAATGCGGGAAGTGTATCCGCATCCTGCAGCAAAACATCTATGTCCAGACGGGCGCCTTCCATTGGCTCATTCATTGTCGCCGTTCTCCCGAATCTCGAACTCCATCTCTTTGATCTCGCGGAGTTTTGGGAGATCGTTGATGGATTTAAGTCCGAATACCTTGAGGAAGTTCTTTGTGGTCCCGAACTCGAGCGGTTTGCCGGGGGTCTCCCTCCGTCCACTGATCACGACCAGATCCTTCTCCATCAGCAATTTTATCACACGCTCGCAGGAAACGCCACGAATCTCTTCGATCTCGGTTTTGGTGATCGGCTGTTTGTAGGCGATGATGGCCAGCACCTCGAGGGCCGTTTGCGAGAGCTTGTTGTTGTTTTTGACGCCATAGATCTGTGAGAGGACCAGTCCGAACCGGGGATGGGCGATCATCTGACAGCCGCCGGCGACCTCGACGATCTGGATCCCGCTCTGCCTGAGTTCGTACTCGGTCTTGAGTTCCTCGACGAGGCCCGAGAGCTCCTGCTGTTCGAGACCGGTATGCTTGACCAGTTTCCCGTATTCAACCGGCTCGTTCTCGATAAACAGAAGCGCCTCGACCAAGGCCTTTTTTTCTTCCCTGCTCACACGCCATCTCCTGATCCCTGTTGACTGCCCGTATCCTCTTCGGGTTCTTCGACAATCCCCGAGGCAACTCCGTCCGGAGCGGCATTACGGGCAAAAATGGTAATATCACCAAAAAGCCGGTGCTGCCGGACAACAATATATCCACGTTTGATCATGTGCAGCAAGGCGAGAAAAATGATAATGATCTCGCCGCGCCGGGTTGCCGGCGTGATGATCTCGTTGAACTCGATCCGCGAATGGATTTCGAGCATGGTCCGGATCTGGGTGATCTTCTCCTCGGGATCATAATTGTCCTCGACATCGTCAAAGACCGGATAACTCGGCGGTTCTTTTTCACTGCGGGACATGATCCGCGAGAAGGCATTGACAAGATCGAAAAGTTTGACATCCACCCAGTTGGACTCGTCCCCGGGAAAGTCGAACACGATCTGTCCGGCCTTGCGTTCGAGGACCGCCCGCGAGAGGCTCTCGCTCTCTTCGAGGATGTGGGCCGCCTCCTTGAACTTCTGGTACTCGATCAACTGGGCGACCAGTTCGGTCCGGGGATCCTCTTCATCGTCCTCGTGCTCAGGGTCCCCGGGAACCAGCATCCGGGACTTGATCAGGATCAGGTGGGCCGCCATCACGATGAATTCGGACGCCACCTCGAGATCCAGACGTTCGAGGAGCTTGATGTAGCCGAGGAACTGCTCGGTGATGAGCGTCACAGGAATGTCATAAATGTTGATTTCATAATTACGTACAAGATACAGGAGCAGGGCAAGCGGACCCTCGAAGAGGGGCGTCTTGACCTGGTATCCCGTATAGACCGCTTCGCGGCTTTCCTGTTGTTGTATCTCTGCCATATCTCTACCAGTATCGGACACTTTCCGATCCGGGTAAAGGCGGACTGCCGTTCGGGTTCGTTTTTTTTGATGAACAGACTCAAACCGGTCGGGGGCGGCGTGTCAACCGGAGGGTGGCAGGAGGATGTTGTCGATCAGGCGGGTTGCGCCGAAGCGGACAGCGAGGGCAGCGACAGCCGGACGACTGAAATCCCGGATCTCCCCGAGGGTGTCAGCATCCACGATGGCGGCATAATCCAGTTCGGCCAGCGGTTCGGAGCCGATCGCGTGTTCGAGGAATTTTCGGCAATCATCCGGAGTCGCCCCCTCCCCGACCATCTGGCTGACATCCCCGAGTGCGCGCGAGAGGACCAGGGCGGCCTGACGCTGTTCAGCGGTAAGAAACCGGTTGCGCGAACTCATGGCTAGCCCGTCCGGCTCGCGGACAATCGGGCAGACAGTCACCCGGAGATCCAGATCGAGGTCACGGACCATACGGCGAATGACGGTGGCTTGCTGGTAGTCCTTCTGGCCGAAAAAGGCCTCATCCGCGGGGATGATGTGAAAGAGCTTGCTGACAATGGTTGTGACTCCACGAAAATGGGTCGGGCGGGAGGCCCCGCAGAGTCCGGATGTCAAACCATCCACCGTGACCCATGTCGAGTGATCCGCGGCATACATGCTGCCTTCGGGGGGTGCAAAGACGGCATCCACCCCTTCGTCCTCGAGCATGGCACAGTCGGCCTGCAGGGCCCGGGGATAGAGGGCCAGATCCTCGCTCGGTCCGAACTGGGTCGGATTGACAAAGATCGTCACGACGGTGCGATCACAGGACTCCCGTGACTGCCGGACCAGGGAGATGTGCCCCGCATGGAGCGCCCCCATGGTGGGAACCAGCCCCACCCGCTGTCCCTGAGCCTGCCAGGAGGCTACCAGTTTCCGGATCGCGCTCTTGTCATGGATCACAAGCATCAGGCATCTCCGAAGGTCTGTTCTTCACCAGGAAAACGGCTGGCGCGGACATCGCTCGCGTACTCCGAGACGGCCTTGGTTGCCTGGTCCAAAAGATCGGCATAGCGCCGGGCATGTTTGGGCGTCTTTCCCGGGAGAAGGCCCAAAAGATCCGCCAGAACCTGCACCTGCCCGTCCACAAAGCGGCCTGCACCGATTCCGATCACCGGAACGGGGATTTCCCGGGCCACGCGGGCACCCAAGTCCTCGGGGACGCATTCGAGCACGAGAGAAAAGATTCCGGCATCGACCAAGGCCCGGGCGGACTCGAGGACGGTCCCGGCGTCGTTTCCCCGCCCTTGGACAAACATCCCGCCATATTGGTGGACACGCTGGGGCATCAACCCGAGGTGGCCCATGACCGGGATCCCCTGACCGGTCAGGGCCCGCACCAGGTCAAGCGGCGTCCCCTCCATCTTGACGGCGTGACACCCGCAGTCTTTGAGGGCCCGGCCACAGGCCCGGACGTCTTCGGCCATGTTCCCGCAACACCCGAGGAAGGGCAGATCAAAGACGACCAGAGCATCTCCGCTGGTCCGGCTGACCGCCGAAGCATGATGGTACATGGCGTCCAGACTGACCGGGAGGGTATTGGGATATCCCAAGGCCGTATTGGCCAGGGAGTCTCCCACCAGGATCATGTCCACTCCGGCATCATCTGCAATCCGGGCCGTAATGCTGTCCCAGGCTGTGACCATGACGATGGGTTCGTGGCCCTTTTTCCGGATGATGGATCGTGTGGTTGTCACTGACAGGCTCCTCTCTTGGTCCCGCCCTCAGGGAAGAAGGGCATCACCGCCGCAGAAGAATGCCATGTCCTGCGGTTCTTCAGGCTCTTGAAACGTATCTGGAATGATTTCGTTGCAGGGAATGACGACAAAACGTCTCTTGCCCGCTCTCGGATGCGGAATCACGAGGGAGGGATCCTGCCATTCCCCGCCCGACCAGGTGATGATGTCGATATCAAGCGGTCGGGACTGGTATCGTTCCTCGAGGTCACGCCCGGCCCGTTCTTCAAGTCTCTTGCAGCATGCAAGGAGCTGACGGGGGTCGAGATAGGTATCAAAATGAACAGCGCAATTCAGGAAGGCGGGGTGTTCCCCCTTCATCCCCAAGGGTGCCGTTTCCCAGACCGAGGAGACCGCCAGGATCTCCCCGCGGCGGGCAAGCTCACGGACCGCCAGTCGCAACGTGATCAGTCTTCTTCCGAGATTGGCCCCGAGGGACAAGAGGTAGGTATGCATCATTCCACCAGGAGATGGTCGATTCCGTACCGTCCGGCCGGCTTTGTGACCACCCATGCTGCTGCACGAACAGCACCATGGGCAAAATTCATGCGTGAGGTCGCAACATGCCCCAGGGTGACACGTTCGGCGTCACCAAAGAAATAGACGGTATGCTCACCGACGACATCACCGCCCCGGATGGCATGGATCGCGATCTGGTCCTGCGGACGTTCGCCCACCATTCCCTCACGACCGTAGCAGAAACACTCGTCGGGAACGAGACCACGACCGGCGGCTGCCGCCTCGGCAAGGGTAATTGCTGTTCCGGATGGAGCATCCTTTTTCAGTTTGTGATGAACCTCGGTCACCTCGATATCGAAGGCCGGCCCGAGACGGTGGGCCGCCTGTTCCACAAGCGATTTGAGAACCGCCACACCGATGCTGTAATTATTGGCGTGGAAAACCGGAATCTCCCGGGCGGCCTCGTCGAGCAGGGTAAAGTGGGCGGCTTCGAGGCCTGTTGTTCCGACAACAAGAGGTTTTTTGGCCGTCCTGGCCGCGGCCAGGACACCCGGGAAGGCATCCCGGAAGCTGAAATCGATCAAGACATCGCTGGCAGCAAAAGCGGCAGCCAGATCGGAGCCGATCAGGATACCGCTGGCCGGTCTTCCGGCATTGAGCGCTGCATCGGTCCCGAGACCGGGAAACTGCGGCGCATCCACAGCGGCGGCGAGTACGGTTTGGGGATTTTCGAAAATCGCGTTGATGAGGTTTTTTCCCATCCGTCCGCCGGCGCCGACCACTCCGACCTTGACCATCATTCCACCTCCCGGACCGGCAGACCAAAAGCCTTCATGGAGGCAAAGAGACGCTGTTTGTTGGCGGAACCCATCGGCACAAGCGGCAGGCGGAGATCCTCGCGGCAATAGCCCAAAACGGAGGCCGCTGTCTTGACCGGAACCGGATTTGTTTCAATAAACAGGCACCGGCAAAGATCGAGATGGGAGAGATGGAGTGCTCTCGCCCCGGCAAGATCTCCGGCATTCCATGCCGAAACCAGATCCGACATCGAGCGGGGGGCGATGTTGGAAAAGACGGAGATGACACCCTTCCCCCCGATGGCGAGGATGGGAAGCACGATCCCGTCCTCTCCGGAGAGAAGATCAAACTCGCGATTCCCGATCCGCTCCAGGGTTTCGCTGGCCTGGGCCAGCGAGCCGGTGGCGTCCTTGAGACCGACGATGTTTTTGCAGTCAGCAGCCAGACGGGCCACGGTTTCCGGCAAAAGATTGACACTGGTTCTTCCGGGAACATTGTACAGGACAATCGGAATGTCACAGGCCTCGGCCACCGTGCGGTAATGCTGGTACAACCCTTCCTGCGTCGGTTTGTTGTAGTACGGGGTAATCAGCAAGGCCCCGTCGGCTCCGGCGGCCCGGGCATGCCGGGTCAGTCTGATCGAAGTCTCGGTGCAATTCGAGCCCGTTCCGGCCAGAACCTTGATCCGGCCTTTGACGGTCCGGATGGTGAACTCGATCACTTCCCGGTGCTCATCCTCGCTCAGTGTTGCCGACTCGCCGGTTGTCCCGCAGGGCACAACACCCGAGACACCGTTGGCAATCTGGAACTCGATGCACCGGGCAAGCGATCCGTAATCGACGGAACCGCCGGAAAACGGCGTGATGAGTGCTGTGTAGCATCCCTCGAACATGTTCGCCTCCTGAAGGCTTACTCTTGTGCGGCGCGGTCACGAAGTGCCGCGTACTTGATCTGGAGACCGAAGAGGTTGATGAACCCTTCGGCATCCTTCTGGTTATAGACGGATTCCTTTTCGAATGTCGCCAGCTCTGGATTGTACATGGAATATTTGCTGCGTCTGCCGGCGGTGATCATGTTTCCCTTGAGGAGCTTGAGCCGGACTTCGCCGGTCACCTTCTCCTGGGTCTTGTCGATAAAGGCGTCGATGGCCTCCTTAAGGGGGCAGAACCACTCGCCGTTATAGGCCATTTCACCGAATTTGATGGCGACGTGCTGTTTGAAGTGCATCGTCGCCCGGTCAAGAATGAGGGTCTCAAGCTGGCGGTGTGCCTGCCAGAGGATGGTTCCACCGGGAGTCTCATAAACACCACGGCTCTTGATCCCGACAAGACGATTTTCGACGATATCAACGCGTCCAATTCCATGCTTCCCGCCGTATTCATTGAGTGTCGTCAACAAATTGTAGGGGGACAATCTTGTCCCGTTCACCGAAACCGGAACTCCCGACTCGAACCCGATGGTCACCTCGTCCGGCGTATCAGGAGTCTCCCGAAGATTTTTGGTTGTCAGGAACATGTCGTCCTTGGGCTCGTTCCAGGGATCTTCGAGGATTCCGCCCTCATAGGAGATGTGCAGGCAGTTTTTGTCCATCGAATACGGCTTTTCGACCGTTACCGGAACCGGGATCCCGTTCTCTTTGGCGAAATTGATCAGCTCGGTGCGGGACTTGAAATCCCAGGTCCGCCAGGGCGCGATGATCTGGAGATCCGGGGCAAGCGCCTTGAAGGTCAATTCGAAGCGGACCTGGTCATTCCCCTTGCCGGTGGCTCCATGAGAAACAGCGTATGCGCCCTCCTTGCGGGCGATCTCGACATGATGCTTTGCGATAACCGGACGGGCGAGCGAGGTTCCAAGAAGATACTGGTCCTCGTAGACCGCGCCGGCCTTGAGAGCACGAAAGACATAGTCTCGCACGAACTCTTCCTTGAGATCGAGGACATGGACACTGCAGGCCCCGGTCCGCATGGCCTTGTCCTCAAGTCCATCCAGCTCGTTGCCGAGTCCGACATCGGCGGCATAGGCGACAATGTCGGCATCATAGTTTTTCTGCAGCCATTTGAGAATGACCGAGGTATCCAGACCGCCCGAATAGGCGAGGACAATCTTTTTTTTATGAGCCATGGGGCACTCCATCGTATGAAGAGATTCCGGGTACTCATGCGAGTACCGTTAGAATATACACTGCGTGACACCTGACGGGAAGCGCTTGCTATTATTTCTGGCATGCGCCCTGTCATTCCGATCCTGTTTCTTCTGTCGGTCGTCCTTTCCCTCTCCTGTGATCAGGACACACCGGCCAGAAAGTTGGCGGACCAGTCGGCTTTTCGCAGGATCGAGAGGATCTGCCGGGCCTCCCTGATCCTCCCGGCTACGGAACGGGATCGGTCCAGACTCCTTGTCCACCGCTTGGCGAACGGCACCGGCTCGAATCTCGACCGGTTTTTCACCCTGCTTTCCGATCCGGACAGGAAAGGGCCAGTCCGGATCCTCCATTACGGGGATTCCCTCCTCTGGGCCGATCTGATGACATCCAGGATCCGCACCCGTCTGACCAATGTTTTCGGGAACGGCGGTCGGGGCTTGATCGCTCCGGCACTCGAGGCGCAGGACAATGCCTTGAGTGCACTCGGACACCAGCAGTGGGGGAACTGGTCCGTCGAATTTTTGCAGACCATGGCAGGATTCAGGCAGGAGATGGGCATCACCATGCGCCGGGTGACTGCGGTCGGGATCCAGTCCTTCGCGCTGTTTGACCTGTCAGGTGATGCCCCGGTTGACAGTCTTCTTGTTCTTGCCGAACCCGGGAGCGGAAGCTACATCCTGACAGGCTATGACAGTACCGGAACACGCTCCTGGAGCAATGCGAACACCATCACGTCCAATGCGCCCGTACGTCATGTTGCGCCGTTCCCCATGAGCACAATAACACTCTCAGCATCACCCGGTACGATCCTCTACGGAATCTCCCTCGAACGCCAGGCTGGCGGGCTGGTCTACACCCCGGTCATGCGACGTGGCATCTGCTCGCACGATCTTCCCGACATTGCAGCACAACGGTTCCGGGCTCAGCTTGCCGAGTTTGGACCCGATCTTGTCATTCTGCAGTTCGGAAAAAACGAAGCTGGCTGGGACAAATATACGCTTCATAAGCATCTCTCGGGGATCCACTGGATGGTTAGCAATCTCAAGGCGGCCTGTCCCTCTGCAACCCTCCTCCTTTTTGGTCCCGGGCCACGGATCAATACCTGGGCCAGTCCTCCCCGGGTCTTCCCGTCGGTAGGAGAAATGAACACAGCCCAGCGTGAACTGGCTCTTGCGGGCAAAGCGGTCTGGTTTGACAGTTATACGGCCCTGGGCAAGGAAGAGGGATTTATGGCCATGGCCTGGCAGGGACTGGTCATGCCTGACTACGTACACCTGACGTATCAGGGTGGAGATTTCCTGGGTGACATTTTTGCCGACGCCCTGCTGGAAGCGTATGGACAATGGATACTTGAGAAAGTATCATCTTTGAAATAATACAATGCAATCTGATAGGGCAAATGTCCCCCACGAGTCTAAGTACAGGAGTCACGCATGCAATCATCAGCGAAAATGTGTATTGGAATACTCCTTTTTCTGTTTCTCTCACCCTTCAGCCTCACCTCCAGAAATCTTGTCGTTGAATCAGATCCTGTTGGTGCAGATGTGTATATCCAGGGGACACGGGCAGGTAAAACGCCTCTGACATTCCCTCTCGACCAGAAAACACTCAAACAATCTGAAGGAATCCGGGTTTCCATCACATATCCGGGGTACACCCCCTTTGACACAAAACTTTCTCCTGATACAGCCACGGATTGCTGGTACGTCTGTGCCGGATTGTTACCAATCGGCACACCCGGACCGGTATCATCAAAAGGAGTGCGACAAATCTCTCTGTCGACGAATTTCACCCAAGGTGCTTTGAACGGATATTCCATCCCCCCGGGACAGACGATGGCCTTTCACACAAAAATCAAGACGGGTAGAGTTCAGGCGACAGCTCTGCTCTATCAAACAAACCTGGTCTTTATCGTTGATAATATGGACAAGAATATCGAATTGGACTTTCCAACCCGACCAGTCATTTTCATACTGCCGGACTCCGATTCTTCGATTTCCATCCAAAACAAAACGATTCGAAAAATCACAAGCAGACGCAGTATCGCATATGTGCCAACCAGCACCAAGGATCTGGACTTCAGTTGGCACACAAGACGGGGTCTCTCGAACGTATTGGAAAAAGAATATACCATCCGGCTCGAGAAAGGAAACGAACCACATACAGTCGATATCAATGCATTGAAGAGCTACATGTATTCGGGATTGGGGCTAGGATATGGACTCGGATTCTATGTGAACTTGCACCCCGAAAACAGTGGATCAATCACATTCTCGGCTCTGGGGATCTTTCTTGAAAAACCACTTGAAGAAAATACCGGACTGTGGGGAAGTTTCACTATCAATTCGTACAACAACAACACATCCGCTCTTGAAGAGGGAACGCTTTTCATATTTGATATCGGTCTCTATCACGGTATCAGGTTGTATAATGACAATTTTTTGAAATTGCGAGCCGGATTGGGGATACTGGCCAAGGCCACAATCGATCAGGATGATTCATCATTTCCTGATGGTGCAACGCCGCGCCCAAACCGTGATTCGACTGTCTTCGAATTTGGAATCGGTTGGTGGTATCGCAGTTTTGGATTCCATGCCGGGCGCTCAGGCTCGGTTCTATTCGAACTCTGGACCGTCATTCCAAAAGAGATGTACGGTGGAGCCCTCGCACCCATGTGTGGACTCAGGTTGATATTCGGATTCTGACAGTGTACTGGAATTCCTGAACTGCAAATGAACGTATCGTCTTGTCTGAAACAAGGTACCCCGCCCGTGCATGGCTGATACATCGCATGCACACCACCATCAAAAACAGTCACTCATGCGAAGCAAATGCCTGTTTTACCCCCGGCCCAACAGGAGGGTCATGACCGCTTTTTGGACATGCATCCTGTTTTCGGCCTCGTCAAAAACCACGGAGTTCGGTCCGTCGATGACACCGTCCGTGATCTCCTCCCCGCGATGGGCAGGCAGACAATGCTCGATCAGACAGTCCGGCCTGGCCAGTGCCAAAAGACTCTCGTTGATCTGGTACTCCCTGAAAGCGGCCGCACGGATCTCTTTTTCTTTTTCCTGGCCCATACTGGCCCATACATCGGTATAGAGGCAATCGGCATTTTTGACGGCTTCACGGACATCGGTTGTCGCTTCGACAGTCGCACCGAAGACAGCCATGGACCGGGCCTTGTCGACTATCTCCTGCTTGAGCGTGTAGCCCTCGGGCGAAGCACAGACAAAATGCATCCCCATCAGAGCTGCTGCATAGGCCAATGAGGTGGCGACATTGTTCCCGTCACCGACAAAGACCAGCTTCCTGCCCTTGAGTTCGCCACGGTGCTCCATGATTGTGTAGAGGTCGGCCAGAGCCTGACAGGGATGTTCGTCATCGGAGAGCCCGTTGATGACCGGAATGCTTGCATGGCGGGCCATGTCGAGAATGGCCTGGTGCGAGAAGGTGCGCAGCATGAGGATGTCCATGAAGCGCTCCATGTTTTTGGCGACATCGTACACGGATTCACGTTCACCGAGCTTGAAATTGGTCTGGTCAAGGTAGATCGCCCGTCCACCAAGATGGAGCATGCCGACCTCGAACGAGATTCTGGTCCGGAGAGAGGCCTTTTCAAAAATCATCCCGAGGGTCTTCCCCTGCAGGACCGGTTTGTTCGTACCTTTTTTGGCACGTTCTTTTTTTTGACGTGCTGTTGTTTCGAAGATCTGGATGATATCGGCCGTCGTGAGCGACTCCATGGAGACCAGATCTTTTGTCCTGAAACTTTTCATCATAAAACTCCTCATTGCCGGTCAGAGCACAGTCCTGTAAAAAACCGGATATTCAAGATCAAACAGCCCGGAACTCCGTCCCGATTCCGCCATCCGTAAACACTTCAAGAAGAAGCGCATGGGGGGTCATGCCGTTGACAATGTGTACCTTTTCAACTCCGTTTTCGAGACACTCAATGATCGAGTTGACCTTGGGAAGCATCCCGCCCGAGATGACACCCTCCGTGATCAACGCACGGGATTCCTGGATGGTCAGGGTTGAGACCAGACTCGCGGGATCCTTTGGATCACGGAGAACACCCGGGACATCGGTCAGATAGATCAGCTTGCTGGCATGGATGGACTGCGCCACCCGGCTGGCAACCATGTCGGCATTGACATTATAGCTCTTTCCGTCCTGGCCGAAGGCGACCGGAGAGATAACCGGGATGAAGTCCCCATCCAGCATCCGGTCAATCAGGGGGGTCGAAACCGACTGGACAACACCGACCTGGCCATAGGTTCCGCCGTCTGAATCGACATAGGGAACGGCATGCAGGAGAGGACCGTCCTTTCCTGAAAGCCCGACCGCATTCCCGCCGTGCTTGTTGATCAGGGTCACGATGTCCTTGTTGGAACGGCCCGAGAGGACCATCTCGACAACACGCATCGTTTCCTCGTCCGTCACCCGCAGACCATTGCGGAACTCGCCCTTGATGTTGAGCTTTCCGAGCATCTCGTTGATGTGCTTTCCGCCACCGTGCACCACGACGAGATTGATGCCCACCAGTTTGAGGAGGACCAGATCACGGGCGACCTTCTCCCGGAGTTCGTCATTGAGCATGGCACTCCCGCCGTATTTGACGACAAAGGGCTTGCCTGAAAAATCTCGGATATAGGGCAGAGCCTCAATGAGAATCTCCGCCCTCTTGATCTTGGCTTCCATAGCGAGGGTCCCGAAACGCTTCAGATATACTGGGAATTGATTTTCACGTAATCGTAGGAGAGGTCAGTCGTGATGATGTAATCACTGGCCTTGCCGACACCGAGGTCAACAGTAACCTGAATATTGCGTTTATTTAAAATTGTCCTGCCATCGGCAGGCTTGAATCCGTTGAACATGCTGTTCTCGCAAACCTGGACACCGTTCATGAAAACATTGATCTTGTCGGGGTTGATCGCAACTTCGGTCGCCCCGATGGCCTGGATGATGTTGCCCCAATTGGCGGACTGGCCGTACATGGCTGTCTTGAAGAGTACGGAGTTGGCAATCTCCCTGGCTGCGAGTTCGGCCTCAGCCTTTGTTGCGGCACCCTTGACCGTGAGCGTGATCACCTTGGTCACACCCTCGCCATCGTTGATGATCTCCATGGCGATGCAATCGCAGAGCATGGTCAGGGCGTGTTCGAAGATCGAATAATTCACTCCGGTCCTGTTGATGATCTGGTTGTTCTGTCTCCCATTAGCCATCATCAGGACACAGTCATTGGGACTCATCTGCCCGTCAATCGTCAATTTGTTGAAGGTATGCTTGGCCGCAGAGCGCAGGGCCCGCTGCATCATCTTGGGGGCAATATTGGCATCCGTCGTGATCAGTGTCAGGACTGTAGCCATGTTGGGATTGATCATCCCGGAACCCTTGGCAATCGCTCCGATCGTGATCAGTTTCCCGCCGATGATGCAGGTCACTTTGGCCATCTTGCGCTTGGTATCGGTCATCATGATCGCATCGGCAGCATTCCGGACGTTGTTTTCGGCAATCAGTTTTCGTTTGAGTTTTGCAATACCGTAATTGATGGATTCCATCGGAAGCGGAACGCCGATCACTCCGGTCGATGCGTAGAGGATCGAATTGGACGGGATCTCGAATTCGTCCCCGATCTGCTTCCCGATCTCCCTGACATTTTGAACACCCTCACGACCGGTACAGGCGTTGGCATTCCCGCTGTTGGCCACAATCGCATGGACCTTGTTGCCGAGATTTGTTTTCGAGACTTTGAGCGGAGCGCCTTTGATGCGGTTACTGGTAAAGATGCCCGCAGCATTGCAGGCGTCACGTGAAAAGATGATACAGAGACCCTTGGCACCATTGGTCTTGATCCCGCAGGAGATGCCGTTGGCCACAAGACCGACCGGAGCCGTGACTCCGCCCTCCCCGTGATGGAGTTTGACACTCTCGAAAATCTTTTTGACTGCCATGCATTCCCCTCTTCAGACAAGTGCTGTTTCTTCGGGAAACCCGAAGCGCACATTCATATTTTGTATGGCTTGACCGGCCGCGCCCTTGACAAGATTGTCGATGGTACTGACCGCGATCAGGGTTCCCGGTATCCCCGAGGGGACAACCGTACACACACAGAGATTCGTGTGTGCCACGTGTGCAATCTCGGGAAGCCCGTTATCCAGAACCCGGACAAAAGGTTCCCCCTCGTAAAAATGTGCAAGATGCGCACGACACTCCTCGGCAGTCTTCGCACTCTTGAAATAGATCGTTGAAAGAATGCCCCGTTCAATTGGCAAAAGATGGGGCGTAAAGATCACCGGCGTTGCAAAGCTGGCTGCCAGTGCAAGTTCCTGGGCAATCTCGGGGGTATGCCGGTGCGTCCCGACCCCGTAGGCACGGAAGTTGTTGGAAATCTGCATGAAGGTTGCTTCGGGAGTCACCTTGCGCCCCATTCCCGACACTCCGGACTTGGAGTCAACAATCACCGTGTCATTGCTGCAGTAGCCACGGGCCATCAACGGAAGCATCGGGATGAGGACAGATGTCGGATAACACCCCGGATTGGCAATCAGGGATGCTGTCCGCACGGAATCCCTGTTCCATTCCGTAAGGCCATACACGGCGGAGGGCAGGATCTCTGTCGCTGTGTGTTCGTGCTTGTACCACTTTTTGTATTCGACAGGATCACTCAACCGGTAAGCCGCCGAGAGATCGATCACGACGGAGTCATGCACAAAGCCTGGGCCAGCCTCGAGAGAGGATTCGGCCGGCAGGGCAAAAAACACACACTCCGCCTTGACAGACTGTGAAGCAGGATCCAGTGGTTCGAAGACGGGATCGAATCCACCCTTTTGGGCAACGATGAAATCGCTGATCGGCCGGCCGGCATGCTGTTCGGATGTGATGAAGACAATCTCGACATGGGGATGCCTGACAAGCATTGAAAAAAGCTCAAGTCCACTGAAACCGGCAGCGCCGGCAATGCCCACCTTGACTGTCCTCATACACACACCTGATCATGCCCACAGCCGTCATCCGGCCGCGTGCTGGTTACCCATCACCCTCAGTATCCTGACTGGATGGTACTGCAGTGGCAGACAACGCTGCTTGTCCCGGCTTTTTGCCTCCGGCCTGGGGGGCTGGCGCCTCTCCAGACCTGATCTGACGCTCGATCTCGGTGGCGATCTCGGGATGGTCCACAAGGAACTGGCGCAGGTTTTCCTTGCCTTGCCCGATTCTCTCGTTCCTGAAGGAATACCAGGTCCCGCTCTTTTCGATAATGTTTCTGTCGATCGCAAGTGTCAGGAGATCGCTCTCGCGACTGATCCCCTTCCCGAAGATGATCGGAAATTCACACTGCCGGAAGGGCGGCGCGACCTTGTTCTTGACGATCTTCACACGGACAAGGTTTCCATAGGCTTCATCGCCCTGCTTGAGAGTTTCAATCCGGCGGATATCCATCCGTACCGAAGCGTAGAACTTGAGAGCATTCCCGCCTGTGGTCGTTTCGGGGTTCCCGAAAAAGACACCGATCTTCATCCGGATCTGGTTGATGAAAATCAGCGAAGTCCGAGATTTGTTGATGGTCCCGGTGAGCTTGCGCAAAGCCTGAGACATGAGTCTGGCCTGGAGGCCCATGTGGGAGTCCCCCATTTCGCCGTCCAACTCTGACTTGGGAACGAGCGCAGCGACGGAATCGACGACGATCACATCAATTGCTCCAGAACGGACAAGGGCGTCCACGATCTCGAGAGCCTGTTCCCCTGTATCGGGTTGCGAGACAAGGAGATTGTCGGTATCCACCCCAAGGGCCTTGGCGTAGACTGGGTCAAGAGCGTGTTCGGCATCCACAAAAGCCGCTGTTCCGCCGGCTCTTTGTGCTTCGGCCACGATCTGCAGGGCAATCGTCGTTTTTCCGGATGATTCCGGTCCATAGATTTCGGTGATCCGTCCCCGGGGGATACCCCCGACACCGAGTGCCATATCGAGGGAAATGGCGCCTGTGGAGATGACTGGTACAGCTTCACGGGTGTCGTCACCGAGACGCATGATCGACCCTTTGCCATGCTGTTTTTCAATCTGAAGGATGGTGGCTTCGAGTGCCTTTTTCTTTCCGTCGGCCTGAACGTCCATTTGCTGTTGCTCCTCTGGTCAAACGCATTCCTGCGCTGTAGTCCGGGGAATGCAGTCTGCACCCCCACGGAGATATACCTGCAAAGCCACCCGTATATTGCACTTTGTGAAAAAAATATACGTTGATACGTTGATAAAATCCAGTTCTCCGCTCGGTCTTGGAAAATCAAGCCCCGTCCGTCTCACATCTCCGCGTAAAAGCGGCGATTGGCTTCGAGTTCAGGATCGAGTGCCCCGCCATTTTTCGTGTACTTATGGTAATGGTTGGTAATCTCTGTGATCTTCTTGGCCCGGATGTTCTTGAAGCGGACGGCAATCTCGGTAAACATAGGTTGCTTCTCGATCTGGTCCCGCAATTCGCGGGAGAACGGACAGTGCCGGTAGAGAATATTCCGGACAACCTTGTTGAGGCGGATCACACCCTGTGACTCGTATTTGATCCAGAAACGGTAATCCGAAACAAAGATGTCGCGCATGTTTCCCCGGCAGTTCTGGATCTGGGTCTTGATCTTTGCCTTGGTTTCTTCGGAAAGGTCCCTGTTCTTCCGGTAGAACTGGATGTAATCGGTATAGTCTGCCGTAATTGAGGGCTGGGTGACATCATTCCAGGCCGGTCCCATCATCGTCTTGCAGAGTTCCCACCTGAAGGCACCGACCGCATCGATGATCAAACCCTCGAGGTCCTCGGAGGAGAGGATGGGCAGAACAATTCTCGCACGGCTCCGCTTGTCCTTTCCGACCAGTTCCTGCCACATGAACTGGCGGGACCCGAAGGTCGGCGCCAGGATGATGTCCGGAATCACCGGCATCTGGATGAATTCACGTTCGATCCCGGCATCCGGTTTCCGCAACATCACCTCACGATAAAACGCCGAAAAATCGATTTTGAGGAGTTTGCGCAATTCATCCTCGACCTTCTTTTTGAGGACAAGCGCATTCTCCATTTCCTTGACGAACATGTCTTCATGCAAAACAGGAAAGTGGACCGAAAGCTGACCGTAACACAAGCGTTGCGTAGTCTTGACCATGTGGGCAATCTCGTGATGAAGCCGTTTTTCAACGTTGTTTTCGTAACTCTCCTTGTCAGCCTCGCCTACCTCGCCACGCTTTTTCAATTCGCGGAAAACACCCATATAATCGTTTCCGAAATCGTCAATCGACGGCTCCTTTTCGCGGGAGTAGATTGTTGACAGCCATTCCGTCATCGAATAAACAGGAAACTCCGGATTCAGTCTTGATGGATCCTGGAGCTTGTAGAGACGCATGGTAGTTGCGGGATTGAGGAGGCGCTCGTCCATATACCCGTAATTGATGAACATCGTGTAGAGTCTGGAGGTATTCCGTTCCTTGTGCATCCTCTTGAAGACGGCCTCGTAGACATCGTAGAAAATCGTGGTGACGGCGCGACGGAGTTTGCGGACAGGATCTTCGGAACTGAATTTGTCCTTGAGCTTGCGGAAAGAATCCATGGCTGCTTTGAACTGGTCCGCTTTTTCCTTGGAGATCGCGGAGTAGTCGAGAATCTTTTTCAATGAACCCTTCAGCTCGTCCGGAAGACTGGAGACATCCACGATCTCCTCGACAGTCGGAGTTTCATCCGGGATGATGGCCACATCGGCACTGTCATCGACACCGGCATCATCGTCGAGGAGTGCAGCGATGTCCGGGGAGAGTCCCGATGTTTCCACGCCCTCGGCCACGGCATTGATGTCATCCTGCTGGAGTGCCCGCTCAAAATACCCGAAGTCGATTCCGGGATCTTTTCCGAACTCGCTGGCAAAACCGGACAGGAGTTCCTTTGTCCTGATGGAGAGGTAATCGATGATCTGGGAAGGAAGAACGCTGTCGCTGTTGGTCCGGATGGCATCGATCGCCGCCCGGGCGAATTCGGTAAACAGGCTCTCCTTGTGGAGATTGTAGATGGTGTCAAAGAGTTCATCATAGCGATCGACCAGGGAGCCGACATCGTCCATCAACTGGCCGAAACACCGGGAGAGATCATGACAGATATAGAGGGTCATGGCCGGGTCGGCCGTAAAAAAGGCCTTCCTCAGATTGGGGGCCAGCCTTGCAAATCTCCGGTAATACTCGACTTGCTTTTTGTTGTTTTGTGGCGGCGAGAGCCGTTCTTCTCCGTAAATGGCAGAAAAATCTTTTTCCATGAAGGGCTGGCTGAATTCCTCGGGGACAGGGATGTCCCGCAACCGGAGTGCCGCCAGATTCTGTTCGGCCTGTCTGAAATAGGAACTGTGGACGGTACTCTTGGACCCGATTATTTCCTTGAGAAGGAAATAATAGACTCCGGCGTTTTCGACCATGATCGAGAGGGTATCGTGTCCACGTTGCAGTCTGGTCCAGAATTGGGAGAGTGCGTCGATCCCGAGCATCATGGTCATGGCCATGGCCATGGCATGATCCGGTTTGCTGGCCATGATCGACTGTAATTGTTGTTCGTTTTGGATGGGTGCGATATAGAGGGAGCACGGACCCAAAGCCCGATAACTGCAGGAAGCCGGTTTGCCGTCAAAGAGATTGGGGATTCCGGGAAAGGTGTTTTGCCCGAGTTGTCCCAGGCGATAGCCCTCGGTCAGGAGGACTTCGTCGTCCGTCGAGATATCCAGGCCGGATGCTGTCTTGACGATCTCGATCTTGCCTGAGGTCAGGATGTACAGAGACTTGACCGTCTGTCCCTGACTGATGATGACTTCACCGTCACTGACCGTGATACTCCCGGTCTTGCCCGTCTCGATTCCCATGGATCCTGACTCCTCGATAAAAAGCTGCCCGGTCCCTGTATGACACAACAGCACGTTTGTCCACCGCGTGCCAGATGTTTCCCGGATAGATAAGGAAGAACGCTCTTCCAGCCACCCCGGAACAGGCCTCTACCATTGTAGCAAGAAGACATGCTTCTCCGCAATCAAAATCCTTCTTCCGGAAAAAAAGAAGCCAAGGCGCGTTCCGATCCATCCAGAAAAAGGCAACGGC
>Ga0116172_10000539_pt1 | contig 38190 bp, 31 predicted proteins | sample AD_UKC083_MetaG_FD_89799 | JGI IMG/M metagenome (GOLD analysis project Ga0116172, IMG submission 89799) | Active sludge microbial communities of municipal wastewater-treating anaerobic digesters from USA - AD_UKC083_MetaG | ecosystem: Engineered > Bioreactor > Anaerobic > Digestate | place: USA... | reverse complement strand
TGAAAAAGCGCTGATGAAACCGGAGTATTTCAGCGTGTGTTCATTGGCTTGGTATGTCCTGTGCGCTTTTCATCTGTCCAAAACTTGTAGAGCTCCTGTTTGTACCCTGTTCTTTCCCAAAAGATATCCCAAAGGGATTCCGACACCTTTGTACAGATCTCAAGATCATCGTTGTTCCGGATTATTCATCTTGTCGGAACCGGTGCAAAACCCTGAATCGTTCCGTACAGCTTGTGATCGTCGCAACAGCAGGCGTTTCAATGATTTAGGGTACTTTTCTACTTGTCTACATGCTATACTACTACTGCTTCTTTTTTTAAATTCTTTAGATTAATAGTACGTCGTGTATCCAAGGAGTCATGGTATGGTATTCAAAGCGCCTCGTGAAAAAATGGAACGGTGCATTGCCATTGCAAAATCCATCATTGCTTCAAAACCACAAATGCCTGTTTTGACCAATGTCCTCCTTGAATCCGAAAAAGACAGGATCATCGTCACAGCAACGGATCTTGAAGTTGGAATACGGACTTCTTTTGAAGCTGTTATTGAGGAACAAGGCTCCATTACCATCAATGGATCAAAATTTTTGGGCGTTATTCTTCAGCTCCCGCATGAAGACATCCAGGTCGAGATCGATCCGAATAACGACTTCAAAGTAAAAAGCTTGAACTCCCTTGTGAAGGCGAAATTTACTTTGAAAGGCGTCCCACGGGAGAATTACCCGTCACTCCCCGTTATGGAACAGTCCTTCACCAGGTTTTCCATTGGTCAAGGTGTTCTCAAGGAAATGATCAAAAAAACACTCTTCGCAATTTCTACGGAGACATCCCGCCAGTATCTGAATGGTGTATTTTTTGAAAGTATCGATGGAAAACTCCGCCTCGTTTCAACAGATGGTCGTCGGTTGGCACTTGTTGACAGACCCTGCGATATCAGCTCTTCGACAGGAATGCGATTGATTGTACCGCAAAAGGTTTTGTCCGAACTGTCCCATACCCTCGATGATGAAGGAAGTGTCGATATCATTTTTTCGGATAACCAGATCTTTTTCTCTTTCGGTGATGTTACCTATGTTTCCAATCTGATTGATGGCACTTTTCCCAACTACAACCAGGTGATACCGAAAAAACAGGAAAAAATGCTGCGAATCGGCAAGGATATGTTTTCCAATGCACTCAATCGCAGCTCATTGTTGACGGATGAGCGACAGAACAACCAGGTCCGTTTTGATTTTTCGTCAAATCATGCGGTCGTTTCGGTCAGCAATGCCGATACCGGAAGCTATCGCGACGAACTCCCCGTCGAGTATTCAGGAGATCCCCTCGAAATTGCGTTCAATATCAAGTTTCTCAAGGATTATCTCAAAGAAGTCATGAGCGATGTTATCCAGCTTGAAATGAACACACCGCTTTCACCTGTAACCATCAAGGTTGAGAGCGATGCGGAGTACATTTACGTCGTCATGCCCATGAAAGTCAACGCGTGATCATTCATTCGCTTGAATTGAAAAATTTCAGGAATCACAAGAGTTTTTCTGCGGAGTTTGATTCTCGATGCATGTTTTTTTCCGGACGGAATGGAGCCGGAAAAACAAACATTCTTGAGGCAATCTACTTTTTGACCTATGGAAAATCGTTTCGCACACATGTGATGACAAACATGATCAACCATGAAGCAAAAGAATCAATCATTACGGCAAACTACGTAGACAATTCCGGAATACACCATACGATTCTTGCAGAAATCGGAAAAAAAAAACGTTTCTTGTGGATGATAAAGAGATACGATCGCTTTCGTCCATCTTCGGATATTTCCAGTGCATGGATTTTCTGCAACAAGATTATCTGCTGATCTCCGGCGGACCAGAAGAAAAGCGGAGGTTCCTTGATCTCTCGTGCTCACTCCTGGTTCCAGGGTATTACAACACCTTACTCAAGTACAACAGAGCTCTCAAGCAGAGAAACCTCCAAATAAAACATGACCTTGAGAATTCGACGAACCATCGTCACCTCTGGAACGATATTCTGGCTAAGACGGGCATTTTCCTTATGCAGGTTCGATGCTCACTCGTCGAAAAATTGCTCGAGATGGCGAGATTGCGGATTTCGCAGATGGTGCAGACCCCGATTGATTTGCATATAGACTATGTCCCATCTGTAAGAAGGACCGATACTGAATCGGGTTTTGATGCTTTTGTCGAAAAATTGAAAGAGACACAAAGACGGGAAGATATTTTCAGATCAACAATTGTCGGACCACACAGGGATGGATTGCATTTCCTGAATTCTGGAGAGGATATGCGGGCATTTTCTTCCCAAGGTCAGATACGGATGGCAGTTCTCTCGATGAAGCTGGCTGTTATTGATTTGATGCGCATCGATCAGAATGCATATCCGGTTCTTATGTTTGATGACGCATTTATCGAGATTGATAAACGCAACACCCAGATGATATTGGATTCATTGAAGGACTACAACCAGTGTCTGTTTACTTCGACTTCGATTCCTGATATTCCATTTTTCAGTTTGCTGGACGAAACGTGTTTGTATGCGTTTCCTGAAGGGACGTGATGATCCATGAAAAAAAGGACTCCAGTAAAAAAGACAGTTCCAGAATCGGTTGCCTCGATCATTGATGGGGTATTGCACAGGACACATACACGATTGCTGTTCGAGGAAGCCCGTTTTTTGAAGAAATGTACCGAACGACTTGGACAGGATTTTTGTCAGCACATGAAACCGTACAGATTCCAGAATGGTGTCATCCACTGCATTGTCGATTCTCCCTCATGGGTCCAGCAATACCAGTTTTTGAGTGGCGAGATGAAAAAACGGCTCAATGCTCCACCGATGGAGCAGCCGATACACGGGTTTCGCTTTACTGTGGGAAGTATTCTTGAGGCTGAGTATATTAATAAAGAACAGACTGCAGAAAAAAGTATACAAACGGGTTTATCGCCCGAAGAAGCAGAAAAACTGTACAAGGTTGTAGAAACGGCACATCCCGATCTTCGGGATGTTTTGAAGAGCATGATAGAGAATTGGATTGTTTCGCAACGGAATGAAAACAGGCAGGATACAACAGATGAGTTCTGAAAACACCAACTACGACTCCAGTAATATTCAGATTTTGGAGGGCTTGGAGCCTGTCAGAAAACGACCCGGTATGTATATCGGAAACACGGCGGAAGAGGGTCTCCATCATCTCGTGTATGAAGTTGTCGACAACAGCGTCGACGAAGCTCTGGCCGGATTTTGCAAGAACATCAAGGTCACTCTCAAAAAAAATGATTACGTGGAAGTTGTGGATGACGGACGCGGTATTCCTGTGGATATCCACAAAGAGCTCAAGGTGTCTGCCCTCGAGATTGTCATGACCAAGCTCCATGCAGGCGGAAAATTTGACAATAAAACCTACAAAGTCTCCGGTGGTCTGCACGGTGTGGGTATCTCTGTTGTCAATGCGCTTTCCGACGAGTGCGAGGTGACTGTCCAGCGGGACGGGAAAATATGGATCCAAAAGTTTTCAAAGGGGTCACCGTTGGCTCCTATCAAATCCATCGGAACAACAAAGACGACCGGGACAAAAGTCCTTTTTCATCCGGACTCCAGTATTTTTTCTGTCACAAATTTTTCGTTCGATACATTGTCCGCACGATTGAGGGAGATGGCTTTTCTCAACAAAGGGATCAAGATCGAGATTTATGATGAACGCGCAAAAACCGAAAAATTCCATATTTTCCAGTTCGAAGGCGGGATTAGTTCATTCATCCAGCATCTCAATGAGGCAAAAGTATCGCTCCTGAAAAAGCCGATCTACGTTGAAGCGGAAAAAGAGGGAATTATTGTCGAACTGGGTATGGATTACAATGACGGCTACAATGAAAAAGTTTTTTCCTACGCGAATAATATCAATACCCATGAAGGTGGTTCCCATCTGATCGGATTCCGGTCTGCATTGACCAGAACTCTGAACGATTTTCTCAAGCGGTTCGGCCTTGATAAAAAACACAAGATCGCTTCGATCAGTGGCGATGATACCCGTGAAGGGTTGACGGCTGTCATCAGTGTCAAGCTTCCCAACCCCCAGTTCGAAGGACAGACAAAAACCAAGCTGGGCAACAGCGAAGTCAAAGGGCTTGTTGAACAAGTGGTTGTCGATGAGCTGACTACATATTTTGAAGACAATCCCAAGCTTGCGCAAAAGATTCTGGATAAGGCTTTGTTGGCAGCACGCGCCAGGGAAAGTGCCCGCAAGGCCAGGGAGATGACTCGCCGCAAGAGTGAACTGGATTCCATGGCAGGGCTCCCGGGAAAACTGGCTGATTGTTCCGAAAAGGACCCGGCAAAATGTGAGCTCTATCTTGTCGAAGGTGATTCTGCCGGAGGGAGTGCCAAGCAGGGCAGGAACCGCGAATTTCAAGCCATTCTCCCGCTTTGGGGCAAGATGCTGAATGTTGAAAAAACAAGAATTGATCATGTTTTGAACAATGACAAACTCTCGCCCGTGATTGCGACGCTGGGAACCAGCATCGGGAAAGATTTCAATCTGGACAAACTCAGATATCACAGGATCATCATCATGGCTGACGCGGATGTTGATGGTTCGCACATCAGAACCCTGTTGCTGACCTTTTTCTACAGATACCTTACGCCACTTGTCGAGCATGGACACATTTATATCGCCATGCCACCCCTCTACAGGGTTGCTTGCGGGAAAAAAGGGTTTTATGCCTATAACGACGAGCAACGTGATTCCATTTTGAACGAGTTCAGAAAAACAGAAAAAGAAGAGAACATCCATGTCCAGCGATACAAAGGGCTGGGTGAGATGAATCCATCCCAGTTGTGGGAAACCACAATGGACCCGGACCGTCGATCCATGATGCGGGTCCGGCTCGAGGATGCGGTAGAAGCCGATGAAATTTTTTCCATCCTTATGGGCGATGTAGTTGAGCCGAGACGGCAGTTTATCGAAGCCAATGCCCGCTATGTTTCCAACCTTGACATCTGAAGAATCGCTGGAGTTGAATTGTGGCTGAGAATATCATATCAAGAAGTATCGAAGAGGAGATGAAGGAATCGTATCTCAATTATGCGATGTCCGTCATCATGTCCAGGGCGTTGCCTGATGTCCGGGATGGTCTCAAACCGATCCACCGGAGAATCCTCTATGCCATGAGCACGATGGGATTGACTCATGAGCGGCCGTATAAAAAGTCGGCTTCCATTGTCGGAGAAGTGCTTGGAAAGTACCATCCCCACGGCGATGCAGCCGTGTATGAGACGATGGTCCGTCTTGCTCAGGACTTCTCGCTCCGGTATTTGCTGGTTGATGGCCAGGGAAACTTCGGATCAGTTGACGGAGATCCGGCAGCCGCGATGAGGTATACGGAAGCACGCATGACCCGCATTTCGGAAGAAATGCTGTTCGATATAAAAAAAGAAACTGTCGATTTTCGACCGAATTTCGATGAGTCATTGAAAGAGCCGATTGTTCTTCCGGCTGCTTTCCCGAATTTGCTCGCAAACGGTTCAACGGGTATCGCCGTTGGAATGGCGACCAATATTCCACCCCATAACCTGAAAGAACTCTGTGCCGCCATCACAAGCTATATCGAGAATCCGGAGATTCCCCTTGAGAAGCTCATCAAAAAGATTCCCGGACCGGATTTTCCGACAGGGGGCATCATTCATGGTGTCCAAGGAATAAAAGATGCGTACAAGACCGGTCGCGGAAAGATCAGCATCCGCAGCAAGTTCGATATCGAAGAATTGAAGGGTGGCCGCGAAGCCATTGTTGTAACGGAGATACCGTATCAGGTCAACAAGGCCAACATGGTTTCAAAGATTGCCGATCTCGTGCGGGAAAAGAAGATCGATGGCGTTGCTGATCTTCGGGACGAGTCCGATCAACAGGGGATGAGAGTTGTCATTGAATTGAAAAAGGGCGCAATGCCCCAAGTCATATTGAACCAGTTGTTTACACACACACAGATGCAGTCATCATTCGGCATGATCATGCTTGCTCTGGTCAACAATGAACCGAAGGTTCTGGGAATCAAAGAGATCTTCCGGCATTACGTTGATCATCGCAAGGAAGTCATCGTACGAAGAACCCGGTTTGATCTGGACAAGGCAGAGAAGCGGGCGCATATCCTTGAAGGGTTGATGATCGCACTCATCAATATTGACGAGATCATAAAGGTCATCAAAAACTCGAAGACGGTTGAAGAAGCCAGAGACAACTTGATGAGTAAATTCAAGCTCTCCCAAATTCAGTCACAGGCCATTCTGGACATGCGCCTGCAAAAACTGGTCAACCTGGAAAAGCTTCGTGTTGAACAGGAGTATGCCGAACTTCAGGAGTTGATCAAGAAATTGAAGGAAATTTTGGCCAGTGAACAGAAAGTCCTCGATCTGATCAAGACCGATCTGAAAGAAATTTCCGAAAAATTCGGTGATGACCGCAAGACGCAGATCGAGGGTGCAGAGCTTGAGGCTTTTGATATTGAAGACCTGATCACAAAAGAAGACATGGTTATCACCATCACCAACAAGGGGATTCTCAAGCGGACGCCGATCCACTCATACAAGCAGCAAAAGCGGGGTGGCGTCGGAGTTGCTGGATCAACGACCAAGACAGACGAGTTTATCGAGCACCTCTTTATTGCTTCGACGCACCATTATATCGTTTTCGTTTCCAATAAAGGAAAGGCCTATTTTCTCAAGGTGCACGAGATTCCCCTGGGTTCAAAGTCGGCACGAGGCTCCAAATCGGTCAAGATGTTGCTGAATCTGGCAACCGATGAGGAATTGAAGTCCTATGTACCGTTGGATGGGTTTGATGAAGACAAGTATATGATTCTTGCAACAAGCATGGGTATGATCAAAAAATGCAAGATCAGCGAGTTTGCCAATGCAAAGACCAGGGGTGTCTATGCCATCGCGCTTGACAAGGGAGATGATGTTGTCTCTGTCAAGCTGACGACCGGCGATCAGGAGATTGTGCTCTGCACGAGAAAAGGGAATGCGCTCGTTTTCCACGAGAAGAGTGTCCGGGTCATGGGACGTTCGGCGCGGGGTGTCAAGGGTATCGGATTGAAAAAGGGAGATGAGCTTGCCGGCATGGAAGTCGTTTCCAAAAAGGAAAACTTGCTCGTAATTTCTGAAAAGGGATACGGAAAGCGGGTTTCCTACGACGGGTTTACACCGCACAATCGGGGTACAGGCGGGCAGATTTACATCAAAGTTTCGCCGGAAACGGGTGAGGTTGCCGCTGTCCGGAGTGTTGGTGATGAAGATGAACTCTTTGCCATCACCTCAATGGGAATGGTCATCAGGACGCAGGTCTCCGGCATCCCCAAGCAGGGTAGAAGTGCAAAGGGTGTCAAAGTCATAACAGTCAAAGAACCAGATTTGGTTGTTGCCATAGGGTGCGTACGGGATGAAGAAGAATCGGATGCTGAATGAGTTCTTTTTCAGATGAAGGAGTGATCATGGAATTGCTCCTTCCTGTTGGCAGCGTTGAAGCATTATACGCAGCGGTTGAGGGTGGCGCGGATGCTGTCTATCTTGGCTTGGACAGATTCAACGCCAGAGGTCGAGCCAAGAATTTTTCAAAAGAGCAGTTTCTTCAAGCCCTGGTCTATGCGCATTCAAACAATGTCAAAGTCTATCTGACACTCAATACACTGGTGAAAAACAACGAGCTTGACGAACTTGTCGATCTTCTGGCGTTTATCGAGCAGACAGATGTGGACGCGGTTATCATACAGGACTGGGGCGTCTACTGGATAGCCCGAAAATATTTCCCCGGTATATCGTTGCATGCCAGCACACAAATGGGAATCCACAATTCCTGTGGTTCCGTGATGGCCGACCGATTTGGTTTTACGCGGATCGTGCTGGCCAGAGAACTCACATATCCCGAAGTTAAGGCAGTCTGTCAAGCAGCGCCCATCGAGATCGAAGTTTTTGTTCACGGTGCTTTGTGTTACAGTTTTTCAGGAAGCTGTCTCTTTAGTTCATGGGTTGGAGGAATGAGCGCCAATCGCGGTCTTTGCAGACAACCTTGCCGAAGAATGTTTCAAACGCAAACCTGTTCAAAAGATGCGGCTTGTTTCAGCATGGCGGATCTGCAACTGGTAGACCACCTGGAACAATTGAAAAACGCCGGGGTTGCTTCACTCAAAATTGAGGGAAGGATGAAACCGGCCGAATATGTCTATCGGGTATCCCGGGCATACAGGATTGCTCTTGACAACCCGGACCGGGTTGACGAGGGCCGCCAGATTCTCGAATTTGATTACGCCAGGGATAAAACAGGATATTTTTTTGGCGGTTCAGTGAGGAATTCTATCTCGAAGCAATCTTTTGTCGGGAAACTTGCAGGAACGGTTTTTTCAGTATCTAACGATTCAATCGAAATTAAAAATTGCGAGGACATCAGCATCGGTGACCGGATACGGGTTCAGCCGGCAAGTGGTGTTGACATGCTTCCAATAAAAGTTCAAGATGTGGCGGTCGTGAATCCCGGTACCATACGGATACGGCCACGTTCGAATGAAGAGCTGAGATACGCGTCTATCGGAGATAATGTCTATATCGTCGGTACTGGAAAAACGAAGTTCCCTTCGAGGTTCAAGGACAAGATCTATCAGCAGAAGTACAAGCGACTGTTTGGGAATCAGCGCGATTCAGTATTGGAGAGCGTGTATGGGTATGAACAGGCAGTTCTGAAGCACGATGAGATCTTGGTTCGGCTGGATTCCATTACCTGGTTGTCAAAAATCAATCCGGATCTGGTTGATGCCATTGTTTTTGATCTTTCTTTGGACGATTTGGAGCAAATCGAGTTTTCGAGACCATTTATCAGAAAGAACATGGACAAGATTGTAGTTTCTTTGCCTTTATTGGTATTTGAATCTGATGTGCCACGTGTTCGAAAACTTGTGCAAAGATTCAGGGATTCCGGGTGCTCAACGTTCATGGTCCAGCAATTATGGCAGCTTCCGATTGTGGAAGGACTACGAAATATCGGGATATGGGCTTCAGAGAATGTGTATACAATGAATGATGCCGCCATTGCCATGCTCAAGAGTTTGAATGTCGAGAGATATATTTTGCCACTCGAGAATGATTTTATAAATCTGGAGGCTTCAAGGTATACAGATGGCATTTTCCCTCTGTATTACCATCCGAAGGTCTTCACATCCCGCATGCCGGCACTCAAAAAGAACGAAGTCTGTGAAGATTCTACCGGGTCATATACGTATGATATCAAAGACGGAATCAGTTCTCTTTATCCGGTTCTGCCGGTCTCGCTTTTTCATAAAAGACAGAATCTGATGAATCTTGGGTACAGATGTTTTCTGATAGATTTTTCCAGTGAAAAAGCATCCAGTAACAGTTTTCAGAGAATCCTCAAAGCCTATCACGAACAGATACCGATCCAGCCGTCTACAACGTACAATTACAAGAACGGATTGCACTGATTGTCCCGGTATAAAGACAAGATTCCTGGAAAATCAGTGTTCGAGCGTGACAAGAGTGACAGGCCATGGCACATCGATGAGAGGAGTCCTGATGAACAGGTGTCCTTTTATTGAAATCGAGTCGAATCCGTCCGAGATGATTTTCTTCACAGCTTGTACAATGGAAGTCGAAGAGATGGTAATTTCAAGGCTCAAAGGAAAAGTTTTATCGGGGCGTAGATCCACACCAGATATCGAGGTCTGAGCAATTTTTTCATCGCCTATCATGAAAAAGAGATCAAATTTTTCGATGATGACATCCGTTCTTGTCGGGTTGGTGATATCCAGGGATACCGAAACAACTTGGCTCTTCTTTTGCAAAAGAACTTTTGAAAGTCCGCTTAAAAAATCATTTTTTTTGAACATGTCCAAAAGAGGTGTTTCAATTTTCAGATGGTGATATTTGCATGAAAACAGGTTGAGTTTGCTGTCAAGTTTCGAGAAAAAAGAGATCGTTGTCGCAAGAATGAAAGCAGCTACAAAAACCGTGGCAAAGAATTTCATGAAATAGATACAACTTAAAGAAGTTTTGGCTGGTCGTCTGGATTCAAATACTTCAAGGCCAAAGCAGGTACCCGAGACGACACCGATTGGTCGTTGCAGGCAAAAGAGAACCAGAAGAAAGATGAATGACGCATAATTCCAGCTGATGTTGGCGGCGATGTATGAGAGAATGCTTGGGACCAGTCCAGAAGCGATGGAGAAAACAGAGAATCGGACAAAAGACCTGAAACTCGTAAAGGCATGATAGAGCATTTGGAGATACGTGATTTTTCTCGGAAGAAGGGCGTATCCGATATTGTATAACCCATAAATATAGGGAGTGACCAACCAGAAGATTGCAGAATTCAAACTGCTGTTGAAATCAAAATACGAATACAAAAATATCAGAAAAAAACTGAAAATAATGTTGAAAGCCAATAATGTCACATCTTCGAGAATTTCAAAAAGTGAAGAATGATGTTCTCGTGGCGGGATATTCCCCATTGTCGCTTCTTGTGAACGAGAGAGCCTTGTATTGAAGAGCCCAGTGATAATCGAAGAAAAATTGATGGAAATACTCCAGGCAATGAAAAGAACAAGAGGAACAAGAAACGGGTGGGACACGGAAGTGCCAATTTTTAGCACTGGTTCAGGTATGAAATAGATTGAGTCACCTACAAGCTGGTAAAAAACACGGTTGACAAGCCAGTGATCGACAAACTCCATCAGAAACACTGTAGAGACATAAAAAAAAATTGCATATACCATGAAAGAAGCGATGAAATACAAGGGATGCTTCAAAAGGTGTCTGATGGGTATGATGTAATAATTGAAAAATTCTTTGATCAGTGACATGGCGATTTCTCTAGTTCAGGAGATTGTTGTTATACCATAATTGGGAATAGAGGGAATTTTTTTTCTTGAGCAATTCGGCATGTGTCCCGGATTCAACGATCCTTCCTGAATCCAGGACAAAGATACGGTCTGCTAACAGGACAGTTGAGAGTCGATGCGCGATCAGAATGGTTGTTTGACGATGCAGGATTTTTTTCAAGGCATCCTGGACATGTTGTTCACTGACAGTATCAAGGGAACTTGTCGCTTCGTCCAGAACAAGGATTGATGGCTTTTTGATGAGAACGCGGGCCAGAGCGATTCGTTGCTTCTGTCCGCCTGAAAGTTTGGCTCCGCGTTCACCAATTTTTGTTGAATACTTTTTTTGGAGCTTCATGATGAAACCGTGCGCATGGGCAGCTTTTGAAGCGGTGACGATATCACTTTCGCTACAGTCAATATTTCCATAGCGGATGTTTTCACGAATCGAACCAGGAAACAGGATCGTCTCCTGTGTCACGTACCCGATGTGACTGCGAAGTGTCTCCAACGGGATGGATGCAATATCCTTTCCATCCAGACAGATGGTGCCAGAATCAGGAGCAAACAATCTGGAGAGAAGATTAACAAGGGATGTCTTCCCGCTTCCGGATGGTCCCACAAGAGCGATTGTTTCGCCATCATTGATGTGAAAACTCAAGTTTCTCAAAATGGTTTTGGATGTCAAATACGAGAAAGTGACATGCTTGAATGTTATCGAACCAGACGAGATGGTAACGGGCGGCAAATCGCGATCCTGGTCTTCTCCTTTTTCATCCAGGATTTCAAAAACTCGCTGTGCACTTGCGGTCGCTTTCTTGTACTGGAGAACAAGGTTCGTAACCGCATTGAGTGGTTGCGAGAGAATGGCGAGGTATAGCACAAACGAAACAAGCTCACCAGGCTGCATTTTGCCGGCATCAATCATGATGATGCCTGTCCCGACAATGATAAATGCAGCAATAAAACTCAAAAATTCGTTGATTGGTGTACCAGCAGCATCCAGCATGATTTCTTTTTTTGAAAGCTTCAAATAGTGGCGAACCGATCTGTCGTATCTCTCTGTATGATATTTCTCCCGTGAAAAAAGCTTGATGATATCGATCGAAAATAAAGACTCGTGAAGTCTCGAGACTGTCTTCCCGACTTTGTTCTGGACCTTCTTTGAAATTGTTTTGATCCTGTTGCCGATGAGCTGCATTACGATCGCAATGATGATTCCGACAACAAGGAGCTCCATGGTAAACAGGAAGTTTTTATTGATCAGCATGACCAATCCAAAGAGGATGACCAAAGGATCTTTCAACAATGACGGAAGGTTTTGCGAGAAGAAGAGACGGATGATTGTGATATCATTTGTGGTTTTTGAGATGAGCTGACCCATTTCATTGTTTCTGAAAAAGCTCATTGGCAATGAAAGTATTTTTCCATGGATATCTCTTTGCATGTCGGCCGAAACAAGCTGCCCGAGCCAGTTCATGGTATACTTTCTCAAAAAGTCAGTAAAAACCTTGGTAAAAATGATGAGAATGGCAATCAGGGAGTAGAAGGCAATACTGGAGAGTTGTTTTTTTTCTATTAACGTGACAACTTCCTGACCCCATTCTGCTGGAGCCAGAGTCGCAATTGAATTGATGATGATGATGGCAAAACTGGTAAAAAACAGAGCCTTGTGTTGGACGAGATAACGAATGAGACGCTTGTGCGTATTGTTCTTCTCGCTCATGATTGTGTCAATTGCCCAGGCATTTGATGAATTCTGTTATCTCGGTAAAACGTCCTTCGATCTTGTTGCTGACTATGGTCAAAATGAAATCATCAATCAGAAGAATCTCATAGATTGTTTTATCGCACCAGGGTTCGGAAAAATCCAGACTTCGGCCGATCCTGTTTTTTGTCACAAGATAATTTGCAGCATGAAGGATGGCGGCATTTTTCCGATAGAGGATGTTTACATTGATAACCGAATGGTGTCCCCTGATGCTTTCACGAAGCGAGTCCGGAAGCTCCCACTTGAAGAAAAGATCGTCCAGGATCTTGACGTGATTGATGCCGTACAGTTCATTTTCAGCATCAATGAAGTTCAGATGGTTTTTCTCTGCGTGGGAAAAAATTTTCTCGAAAGCACCCGGAAAATATTCCAACTCGATGATTTTCCCCAGATCATGAAGAATCCCGAAAGTAAAAAGTTCGGATTCATCCCGTATGCCGACTTCTTTGGCCAAAATATCCGAAGCCAGGCCAACAGCAACCATATGCATAAGGATATCATTGAACAGGGAAGAATACCCTCGAGCCGGTCGGAGTGAATTGAAAATGGAAGCCGTGAGGGCAAGATTCTTGATCGTGTTCAACCCGAGATAGACAATCGCATGATTCACTGTTGTGACATTCCTTCTCAAACCATAAAACGCGGAGTTGACCAGGCGAAGGACACGTGCTGTCAATGAAGGATCAAGCGAGACCAGTTCAGCTATTTCGGAAGGGTGGGTCCGTGAACTTTGGGTGAGTTCAATGATTCTTGAAGTGACCGATGGTAGCGAAGGGAGGTTTGAAATAGTTGAGAGAACAGAATTTGGATCCATCTCGGCCATATTCAACCTGCCATCTCTATGATGGTTTCGATTGTACGACGAAAAAACGGGAGTGTAAAGGTTTTACTCAATGAAGGGAGATACGTAACTTTGAAAAATCATCAAACAAGGATCATCTATGGCGAATAATGAATTGGGGCAGGGAAACTCCTATGATCTGAGCAAGCTGCACGAAGTCCAGGATCAAAAGCAGTTGTTTGTCAAATTCGAGAATCCCCACCAGGATATGGATTATGTGATCACAAACACTATACAGGAGTTTACCGCAGTGTGTCCGGTAACCGGTCAACCAGACTTCGGCGTTATTACGATTGAAACAATCCCCGACAAGTGGTGCATCGAACTGAAATCATTGAAGATGTACATGATGTCATACAGAAACCGTGGGATTTTTCATGAGGCCGTTACAGGCAAGATTGCAAAAGACATTATTGCTACGATAGAGCCAAGATGGCTTAAAATAACCGGTGATTTTACAGTGCGTGGCGGAATCAAAACCATGGTTGTTTTCGAGCATCGAGCGAAATAAAGAAGGAGGAATTCAGATGAAATCTTACAAGATTGCTGTTCTCCCCGGGGATGGAATTGGTCCGGAAGTGATGTCGGTAGCATGTGGTCTTCTTGATATTATCGGTGATAAGGCCAATGTTCAGTTCGTCAAGGAATGGGCCGATATAGGCGGGATTGCGATAGACAATCATGGAGTGCCACTTCCTGAGAGCACTCTGAAAATCTGTGAAGCGTCGGATGCCATACTCTTTGGTTCCGTCGGGGGGCCAAAGTGGGAGTCATTGCCACCTGAAAAACAGCCAGAACGGGGAGCGCTTTTGCCTTTGCGCAAACATTTTTCATTCTACGCGAATCTCAGACCAGTTGTGATCCATCCGGTGTTGTCTGACCTTTCACCATTATCCCAATCGAGAATGAAGAATGGGGTAGATATGCTGATTATTCGTGAGCTCACCGGGGATGTCTACTTTGCAGAACCAAAGGGACGGGATCAGGACAGGGCCTATGATACGATGGCCTATACAAGGGCTGAAATTGAGCGGATTGCCAGATTTGCGTTTGAAGCGGCTCGAAAACGGAAAAAAAGACTTCATTCGATAGACAAAGCAAATGTGCTCACAACGATGGTTTTCTGGAGAGAAATCGTCAATTCAATAGCAAATGAATACCCGGATGTTTCCGTCATTCATATGTACGTCGACAATGCTGCCATGCAGTTCGTTATCAATCCTGGCCAGTTCGATGTTGTATTGGCCGGGAATCTGTTCGGGGATATTTTGAGTGATGAAGGTGCGGCATTGACAGGTTCTCTTGGAATGATGCCGTCTGCTTCACTGAATGAAAAAGGGTTTGGGTTGTATGAACCAGCTGGTGGCTCGGCACCTGATATTGCAGGAAAAGACATTGCCAATCCCATTGCGCAAATTCTTTCCATGGGGATGATGCTGCGGTTTTCCTTTGGAATGCACAGTGAAGCCGGGAAAATCGAGCAGGCTGTCATGAATGTCATCAACAAGGGAACCAGAACCAAAGACATCGCAAATTCAGATTGCCAGACAACGGGAACAAAAGAAATGGGGGAAAAAATAGCTGAAGAATATCTTCAGCTATGAGAAAAAAGGGCCTGTCTGCTGACAGGCCCCTTTGATGATTACAGTGCCGCAGCCATAATTTGTGAAGGTTCGTGTATCTGACTGCTGAGAAATTTTTTTCCTCTGATCAGGCCCCGGCACTCGGGTGCGCCACAGGCACAGTGGAACGGTCTGAACAGGACATCTTCGGTTGTTTCATAATCCATTGTGATAAAATCGCCTGGTGCAATATCCTTGACGGCGGTAAACGTCCGTGTTGCCATGTCACAGGAAGTATTTGGCGAGCAACTATGCAGAACTTTCCCCATTACAATCGGGTCGTGAATGTAAAACCCGGGCTGGAGCTGCAAGGTGAACAGTGTTTGCTCGGAGAGCAATGCGCCAGTGAATACGAACACACATTCACCAGCTTTGAACGGGACCAGGGCTATGACACCTTCACCTTTTTCGGGTGTCGAGACAATCTGAAGTTTGTCTGAAGTGGGTTCATTGGCGTAAGGGGGGATAAAATCGGGGTATAGACGTTTACTCATGGATCATCTCCTTGAAGATGGCGGAATGTATTTTCGCAGGCATTCAGTAGTTTTTCTCAAGAAAGGACAATTACGGGACCTGGAACATATTCCGGCTGGACCGTCTATTCCGATGACAACAAACGCCATTTTACGCTTCATGTCAGGACTGGCAATAACGCGCATTTTGTTTCCTTACAAAAATGTTCTAGCTGGGCAGAAAATACGGTTAGCATCAGGTCTTGTCAATACATATGAAATAATTTTTTTGTTATCTCGGGTTCAAAAACATATATTAATGGAAGAATCAAACTTCAGTCAAAATGATAGTTGTCTACCAAACTGCGTGACGGAGAATCGATGAAATACGTCAGTACAAGAGATAATCATGAAGCTGTCGAGTCAGCTTGGGCCATTCAGAGGGGAATGGTTCCCATGGGCGGACTTTTTGTACCAGAAGCTATTCCGGCTTTTTCTGTAACAGAAAGTATTGTCACGTACGGTGAACTGGCTTCAAAAATTCTTGGTCTCTACCTGACAGATTTTTCAAAGAATGAGCTTGATGAATTTGTATCCAAAGCGTACACGAAAGAAAAGTTCAATGATGAGAGGGTTGCTCCGGTTGTGAAAATTGGAGAAGGGACTCACGTCCTTGAGCTGTGGCACGGTCCGACAGCCGCTTTCAAAGATGTTGCCTTGCAAATACTGCCTTTTCTTTTGACAGGCTCGGTCGTCAAGAATGGTTCAAAAGACGAGATCATCATTCTGGTTGCAACATCCGGAGATACGGGGAAGGCCGCTCTGGAGGGATTCAAGGATGTTCCTGGCACAAAAGTGATTGTCTTCTATCCGAAAAATGGAGTCAGTCACATTCAGGAAAAGCAAATGCTGACGACAACCGGAAAAAACACCTTTGTTATCGGTGTCAACGGGAATTTCGATGACTGTCAGGCCATGGTCAAAGAGATTTTTTCAGACAAAGACTTTGGGATCGAGCTGAGCAAACACAACAAGGAATTGTCATCAGCAAATTCGATCAATTGGGGGCGTCTTGTTCCCCAAATCGTGTATTACTATTGGGCGTATTATCGGCTTTTAGCTGAAGGCTCGATACAGAGTGGCGAGCCGGTAAATTTTGCGGTCCCCACAGGAAACTTCGGGGATATTCTGGCTGGCTATTATGCAATGAAAATGGGTTTGCCTGTCAAGAAGCTGATTTGTGCTTCAAATAAAAACAAGATACTGACAGACTTTTTCAAGACGGGCGTGTATGATTTGCACAGGGATTTTCATAAGACATCCAGCCCGTCCATGGATATTCTAGTTTCATCCAATTTGGAAAGATTCTTGTTTGAAATGACGAACCGTGACGGGAGAGAAATCGCTTCTCTCTATGCCGAACTGGAAAAGAGTGGCAAATTTGAGGTGTCCGCGGAAGTTCTCGAGAGGATGTCGTCGATTCTTGTAGCCGGGTATGCAGAAGAGATGGACGTCCGGGAAGAGATCAGAGATGTCTTCAATAAAGACCAATATCTTATGGATACGCATACCGCTGTTGCTTCGCATGTAACGAGATCTCTCTCTGAAAGTGGTGCGATATCGGGAGAGACCGTCATTTTGTCTACGGCATCAGCCTATAAATTTTCTCAATCGGTATTCAATGCACTTGCCGGCGAGGGCAGGGCAGATGATGAATATGCATTGCTCGAGGCATTGCAGCAAATGACCGGGATAACTGTGCACAGAAGCCTCAAGGGACTTGAAAACCTTCAGGTGAGGGATGAAATTTTCATCGAGAGAAACGAATCCAGAGATATTATCCGAAAAATCCTGGATATATAACATGGAGACAATACATGGCTAAGATACAGATACTGGAGCATGAAATTCATGAGGAGACTTCAAGCACGGTCATGTCTCCCGACATCGTTTTCAAAGGAAAAATCGAGTTCAATAAATCCTTGATGATCAAGGGGAAAGTGGAAGGATCCATAAAGGCACAGGGGCATTTGATCATTGCACCGGGTGCAGTTGTGGACGCGACCATTGTTGCCGACAAGGTTACAAGCTATGGCGTTGTTACGGGCGACTTGACTCTATCGGATTGTCTGGAAATGAAAAAAGGTGCTATCCAGAAGGGAAATGTCTCAACGCCCAATATCATGGTTGACTATGGATGCAGGATTGACGGACTGGTCAGGATGGCAGGCGAATGAAGTACTTGTTGGCAGGCATTCTTCTGGTTGCTTTTATGGCATCCAATATTCAAGCAAATGTTGAGGCAGGATGGGACGCATATAGAAAAGGGAAGTGGGTCGAAGCCATACTCGCTTTCAGGAGAGTCCTGAAAGATGATCCGAAAAGCTTGCCGGCACATGCGGGCTTGGCTTCAGCCATGTATGCTCTTTCCCGGTTTGATGAAGTCATGACAGTCTTTCCGGATGAGATCAAAAAAGGCAACATCGATCTCAATAGCAGAAGTGAGGATGCATTCACAATCCTGAAAATGATTGGCTTTGCCTGTTTCAGGAACAAGCAAAGTAAAAAAGCAATTGTGGCATTGTCTGTCGCAATCAAAATCAAGGATGACGATCCGGCAATCTATAATACGTTGGGGTTGGCGTACCTGAACACGGGATCTTCACGCTTGTCGGAAATTGCTTTCAGGACCGCTGTCAATCTTGATGATAAAAATCCGGTCTATATGAACAACTTGGGGGCGTCATACATCGATCAAAAGATGTACAAGGATGCGTTGAGTTGTTTTGAAAAGGCCGTGAGACTGGATCCCCGATACCAGAACGGGTGGGATAATGTATGGATGGGGCGAGAGAAACTCGGTTTGCCGGCCATGCGGGGACAATATAATTATTCATATTTTTCGGATGCCACCGAGGATGAAAAGAAGCAGAAGTCGCAAGGTATTACCCAAAAAAGCAATGCGGATAAAAAAAGAATCGAGCCGGTGCAGCATAAAAAGCATCCGGAAGAAGCAGGAACAAAAAAAGAAGATGACCTGAAAAAGAAACAAGATGGCGAAAAAAGAAAACAGGATGCCCAGTCCGGCACTGAGCAAAGTATATCCACTGCAACAGTTCGCACAAACAGTCCAGAAAAAAAACAGAATGCTGTGGGCACTGGTATCAAAAATTCAGGAAGCACAAACACATGACATTGAAAAGTACCAATCTGACAATTGTACAAGGTTCCGGTTTCGTCTTGTCCAACGGGTTGTCACCTGTTTTCAGAATAATTGTTCTGGGTTTGATAACGGTCATTTTTATCATGACACTTTCAAGTGAATATGCCTACCGGGATGAATTCAGGATCGCGGTCATTGTCGTATCTCTTTTATTGATATTTGTTATCGGACCGAGATCGAATGTCTTCTTTATTAAGGATGAAAAAGTCATAAAAGTACTCAGCATGTATTTTATATTCAAGAGAGAGCATGAATATAAAATCGAAGATGTTGATTTGGCGGTAGAAAGAAAGAAACTGGTCATGTCTGCCAAAAACAAAACGATCACACTTGCGTATTCCGGGAAAAATATTGATTTGAATCGTATCAGGGAAATGATATTGCATTGACTGTAGATCTCGGATGCCTGTTGGTCGAGTCGAAAGTACCGGGTATATACCGGTGAGCCGTAAAAATTATTGCGATTATTCGAAAATAATCTTGGAACGTTGTTCATTAATTATTAACCGAGGTCAAGAGAACATAGTATTTTGATGATTCAGGAATCTCCCGGGCCGCTGTATAAAATGATTCCACGATGGAATCCTGATTCTTGAAGTGCATATAAAAAATCCTGGCAAATTCCGCAGACATGAAATCATCAATATCCCGAATAGTGGCTATGACATACTGAGTGCCTGCATCCAGAAATGCCGAGGCTACATCGGTTCCGATATTGCCGGCATACTTTATGGAATCGGCGGAGTTGCAGGAATTCAAGAATGCCAGTCTCATGCCGGAAAGGTTCAACTTCCGGATATCCGCAAAAGTCAAAATTTCACAGTCAGGCTGGCCGGGCACTCCGGCCAGCAATAATCCGCCATTCGCTGAATGCCCACCGAAACCATGCCCTATATAATGGAAAAATCTCGAACTTTCCAATGATAGGATGATGTTGTTCTTTGCAATTGAAGAACAGCCCACATCCACATTGTTGAAATACTTGTTGATTGACGAAAACTCATCCTTCGCGTAATCAAGATTGACATCTTGGGGTGCGATGATCGTTATTTTACGGTCAAGTGTTGTCGGGGTCTCATGCGACGGAAGAACAACAGGGCGGAGAACGATCTTTTTGGAAGAATGAATCGCAAGAGACGTCCAAGGAATTGTTGAGAGATCCTTGTTAATGGAGACATAAAAGGAATCTGAACTGATTTCATTGAAAAAGAAATCAGAAAAAGATTTGACCAGGAATTCCTGGATACTACCGGTATTCTCGCGAAAGACTTCCTTCAAAGCTTGAATCGAATTCCCGGGATCGTGATGAATTGCATACCTGGGAGTGTCAGGCGAAAATAAATACAGAAAAAGAAATTTATCCGAGAAAGAGTAGATGACGAGATGACGGGACTTGTCCGGGACGGGCCAAATGCTGGTCTGATATGAATACATGTTGAATCTCGGGATACACTTTTCGTTGTAGATGGTTTCTTTTTGAGTAATTCCGTAAACAAAAAAGGCATTGCTCAATGTCTGGAGCAACAGATCGAGATACCCATTTTTGATTGAAAACATGACAATCTTGTCAAAGAGATGATACTGTTTGTTCCAGAGACGGGAGAGCAAGTCGGGGATCGAGAATTTTTGCTGGTTGAGCCTGAACACCTCGAAGTATCGCTGTGCGAATCCGGTTATACGTTCATGATCTTGTTCGGAATTGAGCATCTCTGAAAGTTGCAGTGACAGGAGTTTCAATTCATTGGGTGTGCTTGAATTTGAGGCATTTAAAAGAGTGGATACACATGCATGGTAGGTCTTGCTCAATTCATTGTATATACCATGACAGGATACATACCAGACAATATCTGTTATCGACTGAAGATCCTTATTTTCAATAAGCTTATTGAGAACTGTATCAGCTTCACAATATTTTCCTGATTGGTAGAGATTGAAAAACAGAATCTTGAGAGAATTGTTTTTTTGCTTTTTGTCAGGAGAATGGGTAAAAGCCAGTCTTGAAAAAAATTCACCCTCTTTTGGATTGCCATGTTCTGAATGCCAGATGGAAAGTCCCAGAAACAACGTATGTATGTTTTCACATGACTCAGGATATGAAGAGTAGATCGAGTAGTTTGTGTCCAGAAGCTGTTTCCATCTGGCAACGGATGACATCTTTCGGGCAGCGATAGCTTCATATGTGTTGATACGGAAAGAAACAGAAGCCAAATAAGACATGGAGACCGATGGATCAGACAAAAGCAAATCATTCAAGAATATTCTGGACCATTCAGTAAAAACCGGGACAAGTTCAATGGTTCCGCTGGAGTGTGGAATTATTCTGGCTGCTTTCAGGCTGAAATCGAGAGCTTTGTATATATCGTCCGTTGTCAGTGACGGACGATTTTTATCATAAATGGCCACGTAGTACGAGGCGATTTCATCACAACCCGGTTTTGTTTTAGCACTCGACTGATTCTCCAATAGCCGGTTCAGTTGGCCGATGTCCATTGAAAGCCCTGGTGCATCAATGATTGATATATTGGACAACTTTGTCGATTTTGCGGTTGACGAGAAGTTCAATGGCTTTCGGCAATCCATTGCTGGTGACACGTCTGGACAGCAATTCTTTCAATGCCGAGACGAGGGATTCAACGGAATCTACGGCCTCCAGATTGAAACCATGGACATCCTGTGTAAAACCATCGATACCGAACAATTCTCTCTGGCCCAACGCAAGATTTTCCTGAAAGACATAGTTTGAAATGACCTCATGGTCGTGCTTGTCGGTATACTCGTCTATGATCTGCTTGATATCCTGTTCAAGATCAAGAAGTTCGATCTTGAGAATCTCGATAAACTTTGATTTATGGTCAAGCATCTGGAACCTCCCACGAAGTACAATCATAGTATCACAGAACAAAAGAAAATCAATGATAAGGAAGAAATACAATTATTGACCATGGTATGGCAAAAGGATATAGTGAATCTGGAAATGAATCGATGAATTTCGACCTTGTCTAACTCGGATGTGCCTATTTCATCGCCAGGGGTGAATCATGATAATCGAATGGTTTGGGAGATTATTGCGGGTACATAAAAGTGAATGGTCAAAAGTATTGCTGTTTACCCTGCTTGGTGCAATTCTCCAGGCCGGGATAGCCATCGGTGCTTCGATATCTGATTCGGTTTTTTTATCGAGAGTCGGTTCTGACAAACTACCATACGTCTTTATATTTATGCCCGTCATTATGATGATTTTTATCCCTCTCTATAATTCCTCGATTTCAAAATATGGAACTGATAAAATTTTTTCTGTTTCGATGTTGGCAATATCCGTCGGGAGCGGGTTGATTTTCGCTCTTTTTTTACTCGGTATAGAATCATTGGACGATACCGTCCAGCTCGTGCTGTATTTTTTTGTAAAAATATGGCCTTTTGCTATTCTTCTGGCGTTGTCTACCCTGTTTTGGATCATGATTGAAGGGTATTTTGATATTATTGATGCCAAACGATTATTTTCCTTTTTCAATGGTGGTTTGGCTGCCGGAGCGGCACTCGGTGGGACATTTGTTACGGGGTTTTCGGACGTCATCGGTATCGGACCAATGTTTCTGGCATGGTCGATACTCGGGCTCATGTGCATACCGATTGCAAACATCATTCGAAGGAAATGGCGTCGGATCGAGGATACGGATGTCTCCGAAGAGAAAAGTCAGATCAAAGTTGTATATGGAGCGATAAAAAAATCCAAATACGTCAAGATGTTGAATTTTTCCATACTTGCTCTGTTCTTCATTACCACATTGACAGAGTACCAATATATGGACATTCTGTCACAAAACCGATCGGAGCAGGAGTTGGCTTCGCTGTTTGGGGTTTTGTTTGCATTCGCGAACGTGTTTAATTTGATCGTCAACTTCTTCCTCTTCAACAGAATGGTTTCGTTCATAGGGGTACGGAATGTTGCGTTGATTCAACCATTCATATACTGCATCACTTTTGTTTGGTTGATTTTTGATAGAAGCTATAGTGCTGCCATTTTTGCCTTTTTTGCCTATCAAGGTTTCATGACAGCTATCGAGTTGAACAATGTCAATTTTATTTTCAACGCGGTCTCTTCAGATGTGAGACGGCAGGTGCGTTCTTTTGCTGAAGGTCTGGGTGACCCGATAGCGACGGCATTTGCCGGTGTGCTGCTGTTATTCACACTAGGAACTAAGGGGAGCGAAACGCTTTCGATCATAGGATTGCTGTTTTCGATTCTGTATCTGGTCTTTGTACTGTCGATGCGTGCCAAATACCGGATTTCTCTCCTGGAGAGTTTGCGAAAGGATTGGCTGGATTTTTCAAAAATGCCTGAAGAGTATTTCAAAATGATCTCCGAAAACGAGATTGTCAAGGAAATCGATAGTGTGGATTTGCCGAACCAGATCCTGATTTTGGAAACACTGGCGCTGAAAAATCCGATTTTTACCATCAAAGAGCTTTTGAAACTGCTCGAAAAGTATTCTTCATACGAGCAAAAATATTTAAGCACCGTATTGGGACTGATTTTGAAATCCGGCGATACCAATGTGTTGAGAGAAGTGATTATCTGGTTTCACAACAAGGAACACATTCTTGATGATTCTGTTTATGAAACATTGGCGGCAAGCGGTTTGTTGCTGCCAAGCAGTTGTAACGGCCGGATAATACCTGAACTCGTTTCCGGTTTGGTCAGCAGGAGACCGAGTGAAAATGCCTATGCCCTCAAAAAAATTGAGCAAATGAGCTTGGGTGATGAGAATGAGCTTGAAGCGGCATTGCGTGCAATCGGATTGGGCGGGAACAACCGGCATGCCTGGTGGGCTGCCACTTTTTGTTCACATGCTTCAGAAAGTGTTCGAATACGGGCAGCAGAGGCAGTAGCACTCTTGGCAAACAAGGGTGACGGCTCCCTGGCCGGGTTCCTCTTCCCGATGCTTAAAGGAAGCGAGATGGAGAGAATGAAAGCTCTGTCGGCATTGGCTGTGATCGGTGATGTTGGCATGATCTCGGGGCTCCTGGATGCGAGCAAAAACCTTTCTCCAAGAGAGAGGCGTACAGTGGCCAGCATTGTATCAACCATAGGTATCCATTCGGTTCCAGCACTTGTTAAAATACTGAAGAGTGAGGACTATTCTCTTTCAAGTCGTGGAATAGCCGCACGGGCTTTGTCACAGGTCTCATGGCCCCAATTTGAACAGATTGCACCGTCACTCATCGAAGCTGAAGTCTATAGTGCTTACCGGGCCGTGGCGTGGCAGATGGTGATTGAGAAACAGAGGACAGACTGTTCTGCCACAAGGGTACTCTCCCTGTGTAAAAGAACGGAGGCGAAGCGGAAGATACTGTTTGTTCTGGAGTTGCTTGCGTTGATCGGGAGTGTTGGCGATATCGATTTGGTATCGGCATCCCTTCAAAGCAATAATGCCAGACAAAGAGCCAATGCCATTGAATCACTGGAACAGGATATTCCGAGAAAAATATTCAAACGGATATTGCCGCTTATTGACAACAGGGATGATCATGAGAGACTTTTGGCTGGAAAAAGGTTGTACCGGATCACGATTCCGAATGATGAAGAAGTCATTTCAACGGCACTCGATTCCAATGAATCACTTCTCAAGGCAGCAGCGCTTCACTTGGTTTCACAGTCTGATAATGAACACATGGTTCAATACGGGATCAAGTTGCTCCAGGAGCATAATGACAAGGTTGTCCGCGACACATTGAGGATATTGGTCAACAGGAAAAACGACAACCAGAAACAGAATGCCTTGACGCCTGTCGAAAGAGTAGATCTTTTGTCACGAAGCGAAATATTCAGAAATCTTGGAGTTGAAGATATTTTGGAGATTGCATTGACGGCTTTGGACGGATCCGGAATTGAAGCAATCGGCAGCGAATACTGCTTTATCAATAATTATGACGATCCTGTTGTCAAGGGAATCGAGATTTTGTGGGATCAGGAAGTTTCCGGTGACAGACCGGACAGCATTCCGCCGGATGTGTTATTGGCAATGGAAAAAGACTCGATAATGCAAATCGCAAGTGTCCGGACCGGAATCGCGACACGATTGCTTGCGCTGGCAGGAGGAGCTGCATGAGTAAGAGATCGTATCGTCTCTCAACCAGGATATTGTTGACCATCATTCCAGTCATGGTCGTGATGCTGCTCGCACTGGCAGAGTTTGTCTACTCCGGTCTCTATGATACGATCATCATGGGTTTCGAGAACAAGCTCAGAGTTCTTGGATCTCTGAATTCCGGATTGATTGATGGTGATGAACACGCACAGTTGAACGATTTTGCACAGGAAACATCAGTATGCTACGATCCGGGCCGGGACCACTTGTATCTGGGGTATGCAACAGGGCCCAAAGTGGTGCGGTTTGATTACAAGAACAGGGTATTTGATGCCTGGGAAACAAGTTCTTTGCCGAATTCAGCGCATCTGGCTTTTGACATCGTGGAAAACCAGATTTTGTCAGCAGAATATGCAAGCAGCAATCTGAGGGTTTTTTCAATCCGGGAGAATTCCGTGATACAGACTGTGTCGGGTCCTGGTGAGATCCAGGGCTTGGCATGTGATGTCTCCAATATCTACGTGGTTGTCACAAACACTCTCTTTGTTACGAAAAGGACTTCCATCAATTGGCACAGGGTCGGTTCCATCGCATCTGGTTTTGTCTGGGGGATCTCCGTTGATGGGCAGAACACATTGGCTGTTCTGGATTTGCACAGTGCCGAGTTGGTAGTTGTGTCCTCGACCAATGCGAAAGTATTGGAAAAGAAACCAGTCGTGGATGAGAATAGCCAGGAATACCAAAAATACCTGCCCCTCAGGGGTGTGGCCAAAGTACCCGATGGGTATGTCGTTGGTTCGTTAATAGAGCCTTTGTTGATCAATACTTCCGAAAAAAAAATACAGACACTGGCAAGTTCACAGGACCAGCAGAGGGAAAAACGCAACATTTTCAAAAAAATTGCGATGGTTCTGGCAAAGGTCAGGGAGAATGCCGGCTTGACGTATATGCCGAGTGTTATCATAACTGACGATCTTAAGAGTCTCGTCTATGTTGTTGATACAGCGGCGGATGAATTCCACTCGCTGGACGGGTATGTTGACCCTACTATTCTGGAAGAAGGAATCATTGACAGCTGGACAAAAAACAGACCCTATATTTCAGGAGTCAAGTTTTGGGAAGACTATGGATTGATGAAGTCATCCTATTTTCCTGTACTGGACAAGAATCACAAGGTACGTGGGTTATTGGCCACCGATATCAATATTTCCATCATTCAGGATAAAACATTCTCGGCAGTGCAGAGGGTGGCATATTCCGGATCGATTACACTGCTTGCAGGCATCATTTTGGCGTTCATGATTGCACGCCGGATTGTCAAACCGATACAGATCATGAAAAATTTTGCTTTGCGTGTCGCAGCCGGAGGATATGGCGAAACCATCCATACACAGGGCGCGCATGAAATACAGAACATGATGGAGGCCTATAATAATGTCAGTGCGGTGGTTTGCCAAAATTTGATTTCTTTGAAGGAAAGCAGCAAGAGTCTTGATATATCACGGAAAACACAAGAATTGAAGAAGTCACTGGAGTCAATTTCGGGTGATGTCATCTGGAAGTCTGACGAATACCTGTTTGAAAGAAAAACATCGAGCGAGAGTTGCCTGTTTCAGAAAAATGAAAAAGTCGTCATGCTTGACGGTCTTGAATCACCTGAATCCGGTGCGGCCATGAATGTTTTCTTTGATTGTGTGCGGGATGACAGCGCTCAAAACATTCTTGGTTTGGTACACGACATGGGTCTCAAAAAGCGCTGGGCCATGGTTTATGACATACATTCCCGGGTGTTGTATTGGGATTGCGCGGAAAAAATGGTACTGAAGAAAATTTCCGAAGAGACAATGGCTGAGACTCCCATTGTTATGGAAAACATGTCTCACATACAGATTGAAAAGGGTTCTTTCTATTTGATAGGGGATGAAGAGACCGGAGAGATGAGGGTATACCGGGAAAGATTGAAGAATGTCGATTCATGCTCAGTACAAACCTGGCAAAATAATTGCCGAACCATTTTGAGGGGAACATGAATACTTTGGAGAAATTGAGTTATTTGCGAAACTGTTCACCTTTTGACAAGCTTTCACCAGCCGAGTTGATGCAGGTGGCTGATTCCAGTGATATAAAAAGGTTCTTACCGGGACAGATTGTTCTGTACAAGGAAATATCAATCACACACGTCCATATTGTCGTTGAAGGTGAGGTTCAATACAGGGAAAAGGCCATACAGGGATTAGTTGGAGCCGAGGGAGTTTTTTTGCATACTACCCTGATTGACAATATTGTTGCCGGTGATTCCGGAGCTCTGACCCTTGTCATAGGAAGAGGCAGGTTTTATACCATCATCAATGAGTGTCCGGCTTTTACAATTTCATTGGCCAGGCAGTTTACCAAGACAAGGGGCATGTATGCAAGTCTGGAGGCAGATAAATGAAAATACGAACTCAGACAAGCATGCTGTTTGTCCCGCTCTTTTTGGCATTCGTCCTGGCGAATGGTTTGTATTTCCTCTCCGGCAAGAACCAGGAAATACAATGGGGTGTGCGTGAGTCAATCCAGTCTGTCGCTGTCACACTAAATGCTATTGTTGAAGAAAATGGTTTGAGTGCCGGTCTCACCAAAGTCAAAAATATGCTCTGGAAAATGCAAGAAAGAAACAGCTATCTTGTTGGTCTCCAGGTGTACCAGGAGCGGGATCATGCACTTTTGCTGAACTGGAATGTTTCGCTTGAGCGTGTGATCCCGCTCATGAGCAAAACGGATAATTATAAAGAATTGAACATTGTCCATAACGACATCCTGGGGTCGAATTACAGCAAAATTGCCACGATGGGAACATCAACGAACGGCATGATTTTCAAGGGATTTTTTGATTACTCTGAAATCGGAAAAAGCTATGACAAGGCTGTTTTCGGTGTGATTGTGTTTTCAGCAATTGCCATGCTGGTATCGATCATAGTATCCCTGTATATATCCAGAATTATTATCCAGCCGATCAAAGAAATGCTGCAGATCGCCAATGTCATGAATAAAATGGAAATGGTTACGGCAAAAATCAACAAGACAAACATCAAGGAGTTTGACGATTTGTCCGGTACGCTGGAAACGGTACAAAGCGTTGTTTTGGATACAATTCGGTCGACCCAAAAGCAACTGATCGAGAGTGAACAGACACGGGACAATCTTGAGATAACCCGTTTTTTGAGTCATACTGTCTCGGGAAAAATCTTCGAGAACATCACACGAGACGGTTTGCAGATCAGTGTCGGCGCTTGTTTGACGGGGCTGGGACGTCCGGGACATTTTTTGGGTACCAATGGTGATTGGGTCTATGCTGGATTGGTGGCATCCAGGCCCGGGAAGCAAGTGGAGTATGATGCATTTTCGATCTCTCGGATATCCCGTGATTGCTTGAAAAGCCAGACTGTCTTCGAGAATCTGAAGCGGATCGTGCTGGACGTCTACAGAATCGAGTGGGCTTGCTTTGTTCAGATTCTAGAAAAAGAGATCCGGGTCTATCGGATTCGTCATGCCGACACAGATCATGAGTCCATCGGCCTGGTCGAGAATGAGGCAAAATATATTGTTACACCAAAGATCATGTCAGAGAGAATACAGGACGTGGTTGAGAGTTCCGAAGATACAGGCATTGAAAATGTACTTGAAGGCTGTTCTCTTGTTTTTTCGGATTGCAATGAACTGTGCATCATCGGTTTGAAAATATCAACAGAGAGATAGATTGAGATTTACGAATTTCTTTCGGAGGGGCCGTTGTATGCGGGTGTCATTTGCAGCGAAAATTGGGAGTATTCTCGGGCTGAGTGCAGTCGGGTTGACATCTGCGGCAGTTCTCTATTTTTATTCACAGACAAAAAATCTTGTCATAGATCTGATGTCGAACAGATTGCTGGATATCGGAAAAGCTAGCAGTTCAATGTTTACAAAAGATGTCAAAAAATCCATGAAACGATTGAAAGAGAACATCGAAACCAATACCCATGATTACAGTTCGAGAATCGAAGCACTTGAACCGGGAATACCGACAGAGTCCATGGCGGAGACAGTCGCCAAGAGAATCATGAACGGAAGTGAATTCCAGAGTCTGTCACAGATTCTGAGGCGGATTCGCTATTCGAGCAGAAGCCGTTTGCCGGAAGAGGGGTTTCTCAAACCGATACCACGGGATGCACCCGACCAACCGGTGATAAAATTTGCGTACATGCATTTCGCCATAAAAGAATCGACGAACTATGAAGTCGTCCGCTGGTTGGCCGATGCCGATTATGATGCGCCCGGAGAGGAGGTGGCCGTAGGAAGTTTGTACAGGGTTCCTCAGCTTTCCGTGAGAGAAGCATTTCAAGGGAAACTGGCAACAGAAAAAATGTTTGTTCAGGATAAATGGGGTCCTTCATTGACGGCTGCTTTTCCGATATCGGATGAGAGAGGGCAAGTCATTGCGGTCGTCGGTCTGGACATGAATGTGACCAATGAAGCCAACAGAGTGGACAAGTTGTGGATTATCTGTATGACGATTATTGTTTTTTCCGTGGTACTTTCCGCTGTCTTGACGTTTGTTTTTACCAGATTGCTCGTCAGGCCGATTGCCGCTCTCCGGGAAGGTGCCGAAAGAGTACGGGCCAGGGATTTTTCGACGAGTATCTCGATCAAAAACAGGGATGAGCTTGGCATTCTGGCCGAGACATTCAACTCGATGGTTATCGAAATCCGGGATTATGCAGAGGATCTTGAAAGGCTGAACAAGGCGTATTACCGTTTTGTCCCCAGAGAATTTCTTGAATTCCTCGGAAGGGCTGCGATAACGGACATCAAGCTGGGAGACCAGACACTTAAAGAGATGTCCATCCTCTTTTCCGATATTCGCTCATTCACGACTTTGTCCGAGAGCATGACACCGGAAGAGAATTTCAACTTTTTGAACCAATATCTGAAAAATGTCGGCCCGGCCATCCGCGAAAGCAGCGGTTTCATTGACAAGTATATCGGCGATGCTGTCATGGCGTTATTTCCGAACAAGGCAGCAGATGCGGTTCGGGCGGCTCTGATGATGCGTCGTGAACTGGCAAAATTCAATGCTCAGCGATCTGAAGACGGGCTCCCGGAGATCAACATCGGAATCGGCATCCATACCGGGATGATGATGCTGGGGACCATCGGTGAGGAAGAAAGGATGGAGAGTACCGTCATTTCTGATTCGGTCAATCTTGCATCCCGGCTGGAAGGTCTGACCAAACAGTTTGGCGCGCCAGTCATTATCAGTGAGCACACATACAATAAATTGGGGGAATTCGAAAAAAATATTTGCATTCGCCCTTTGGGAAGGGTATATGTAAAGGGCAAGAAAGCCTCTGTCAGTATTTTCGAGATTGTTGACAAAGAAAGCGATAAGAATGCTCTCGTAAAACTCGAGACTTTGGATGATTTTTCATTGGCGGTCAGGCTGTTTGCAAAAGGTCAGCATGGAGAGGCGGAAGAGATTTTCAAGAGAATCAAGAAGAAGTCTCCTGATGATCTTGCCGTATTGATGTACCTGAAGATTATTTCGGGCAAGGAGAAATCAGAGTTTGAGTGATGCCCTCAGAAGTTATCTCGATTTCCATCTCGATGTTTCTCGAAGAATGGAGCATTTCAGAAATGGCATGCTGTTTTCGGCCGAGCTTGAGATAACCAATGCATGCAATTTGTCCTGTAAATACTGCTACGCTTCGGCAAACATCAAAAAAACCGGCCTTGGCGCTGAAACGGTCATTGATATTCTGCATGCCATGAAAAGAACTGGTCTGGCCGAAGTCGGCTGGATCGGTGGTGAACCGTTACTTGTCAAAGAACTGCATGATTGGATGGGTTTAGCGAAAGATCTCGGTCTCACGAATGTCTTGTATACAAACGGATTGCTCATCGACCGGGCACAGGCGAAGATTTTGGCCGGGCAGTGTTCATCCGGAAGAATTGTGATGCATCTTGATTCGATCAACTATGACCATTGGGCTGCTGGTCAAATGCGGCCGACAACGGCCAATTTTGAAAAAAACAAAAATGCGCTGCTTGAATTAGTTGACGCCGGGTATCCTGCCGACCGGATTGTCATGTCCATTCCTTTGTCACGCGCCTGTTATGAAGTCATTGATGAGACGATGGAATATTTCATTTCCAATGGTGTGCGGTTTATCAACTTGATTCCGTTGACACCACTTGGATTGAGTTCGGATAAAAAGGCATTTATCACGCCGGAAGAGTTGTGGGATGCCATGGTTCGTCGTGCACAAGCACTGGACATGCCCGAGCTGATTCATCTGGGAATCTGTGAGTATTGCAAACAGTTCCAGATGACAGACATCAGCGTCAACTGCGAGGGATCTGTACTTCCGTACGTAGATTATTTTTCACCTGTCGGCTCAGTGTACAACGATGGGTTTGAAGATATTGTACTCAGGAATTTCAGGGAATTGTCACTCTCGGAATGGGTTACACCGGATACCATGGGCAACAGGATCAAGGGGTATTGTGGCATCTGTGAGCACAGTACATGGTGTTTTGGAAATCCTGTATCCCGGGAGCCGGTGATCCTGGGAGAGCCGGACAGGGATTGCATTCTGGTGAGAAGGCACGAAGCAAAGCAGAAGTGATGTGATCGCGGTTTGAAGACTGGACTGTGTGGGCCTGGTGAATCCCTGACCTCTACAGTGTTTCCATCAATATTTCATACCGGATCACGCTCGAATTTCTGATCAGTGACGATACCATCATTCCCGTGAACATCGACTCCCACGACGAAGTGTATTGACGAGAATCGTTGTGCATGGACAACTCCTTGATTTGATGGAATTTTTTTACCTGCTTCGGCGAGGCGCGCTGACTCGCGTCTTTGCTGCCTCACAATGGCCTGAGGTTGTTCCCCAAAAAGATTTTGTCTCTGCTAATTGTGCGCAAATCCCACAGTCTCGTGCTTGCCCTTGCGGTGCAGGCGCTCTTTGTCCAGTTCGGCAAGAATCATTTCTGGGCGACGTGCGGCATCGGGGAGGAATCCGAGCCTGAGATCTACGGCGCGGAAATCGCCCGGCACGAGACCGGCCATCGAGTCCAGCCTGTCACTGACAGCGGGAGGAATCGTGCCGCGGGGATGGAAATATCGTCGGAAGAGGCGCTGGCGGCCGGCTGCGTCGAGAATCTGAAACCCGACTTTCCATTGAAAGCGGCGCAGCGAGGCTGAGTCGAGTTCCTCCTTGAGATTGGTGCAGCAGATCAGGATCCCGCGGAAATTTTCCATATTGGTCAAAAACTCGTTGACGAAGGAAAGCTCCCAACTGCGCGACGCTTTGTCTCGGGTGCGCAAAAAGCTGTCGGCCTCATCAATAAAGAGGATGGCATCCTGCTGCGATGCGCTCTGAAAGGCTTCGCGTATTTTGTGCTCGGTCATGCCAACATAGGGGTCAAAGAGATCACTGGCCCGCTTGAAAATGAGCTCGCGCCCAAGCAGCCCGGCCAGATGGCGCGCGTATTCGGTCTTTCCCGTCCCCGATGGGCCCCAGAAGAGACAGTTCATAGAGAGCATCGAACCTCGAGGTTGTGTGTGTAAGGCCTCGGCAAAACCTGCCAACGAAGTTTCGAGTGCCTTGCGGTCCGTATCGAGCCTGAGGGCGTCCGCATCGTACCCTCGACAGGTCGATGTCCTATCCTGTTGCCGCGAGAGTCCCTGCAATTCAAGCTGTCGCGAGAGAATCTCGCCGATGCGCTCGAGCCTGGCCTGCGTCCCGTTGCTGTCCACCGTCGCGATACCCTTGAGGGCCGTGGCAATCGTGCCTGCATTGACAGGGTACTCCGCAGCCAATCGTTCAAGCTCGCGTTGGGGCAGAGAAATCTTCTGTTCGCGGCACTGCATGCGCCACATCGCCAGACGCTGAGTCCGTGAAAAATCACCGAACTTGAGACTGAAGCCAAAGCGCCGCTTGACCGATTCGTCGATACCGCGGGTCGCATTGGTGATCCAGATGATACGGGTCCGGGTGGTATCCAAAAAATTGTTGATCCATTCCTTGCCCGTATCTTCCTTTGGACTCTGGCCAAAAAAGCTGAAGCCCTGCTGGACGGTCTGCAAAAGATTGTCGGCTTCGTCAACGATCAGGATTCCGTCATCCCGGGCAACACGGTCGGCGGCCGCGATCAGGGCCGAGCGCTGTGTGCCGCGTCGTGGCAGGTTTTCTTCATCGCACGCGAACAGGTAGACAAGCTTGTTGCACTTGGCCGCCAGTGACCGTGCCAGCTCGGTCTTGCCCGTGCCCGGTCGCCCGTAGAGCAGGATCTGCGCGGGTGCCTCCAGTGCAAGAAGATCCCGCATGATTGAGAGTGACATCGCGGGAATCTGGAATCCGGCCAAAGGATAGTGCTTGCCTGTGTCGCGTTTGACAAAGCGCTCGCGCAGGCCGGTCTCGACCAGCCCGCTCAATAATTCATGGACGCCCGCATCGAGATCGGGAAAGCTGGAATGTCGGAGACTGTTTCGTGCATCGTCGATCAAGCCCATGGTGACAAGCCGGCTTCGGCTGGAAAGCAGTTGCCGTGCCTTGCCGGCTCCCGCACCAATAGCCTTGCCCAATGTTCCGAGCATCCCGGTCATATTCAGCCTGTCAAAGAGGTTGGAAAAATCCGACTGCTCCTCGACTGTGTAGAGAAAGAGCAGGCACTCGAGTTCGTACTGGTCGATCCGGTAGACTTCGCACAGTTCCTGCAATTGCTTTGCATATACTGTGCGCGGGTCGCTGCGGTTGGAGACGGCTTCTTTGAGAACCTGGCCCACAAGTTCCCTGACTGTGCGCTGGTGGATGGCACCACACTCGATCAGGCTCTCGACTGCAGTGCCATGTTGATCGGGCGCAGACAATTCGGACTCTTCGACATTGGCCTTCATCCGCTTGCTGTTGGGAATTTTTTCCCAGTAGGGCCGGATTTTCCCGACGAGAGTTTCAAATTCCCCGGGTGTGAGCAAGGAGACAAAGGTATCCAGGACCGTGGATACCAGATTCAGTTGGGGGAAAAGACGGGCAAACATGATGAGGGCCATTGTCCTGGTGTCGAATCCTGGATTGTCATGGACAACAATGCTGGCTGCATTGGTACTGTAATTTCTTTTTACTCTGCGCGTTCTCATGCTCGATATCCTCCGTCGTTCCGATACGGACAGGGTACGTCCCCAACCAGGACAAACTATGTCCCCCTTTGTGCTTGCGTTTTATTGCCGGGGGAGGTATCCTGACGAAGAGTATGGAGGTCGTGATGAACACTGCTGCCGCGACACGCGCCGTCGAAATCTACAACAGACTCTGTGATGCCCTGCATAGTGATACCCGCATCACCAAGCAATCCCTGGCCCGGGCCCTGAACTGTTCGGAAAAAACGATCCAGCGTGATCTCGAGACACTTGGAGAACATTTCCCCGGCGTCCAGGTGGACTACGACGAGCGGCTCAAGACGTTTTTTCTGGCCCAGGATGGGGTGACCGGAGACGAATTCAAAAAGAGTGACATCAAAATCCGCCTGCAAAACCATGACCTCTTTATCCTCTTGATGAGCACCCACATCCTCTCGCAGTACCGTGATTCGCCGGCCTTTGTGCAGATGCAGGAATCGCTCAAACGGATTGCGGCACAGATCCCCGGCAATATCGCGGTGATCACCCACCAGGCGCTCGCGCGCAGTCTGACCACGCTGGCCAAACCGCTCAGACCGGTAGACCCGGCAATCTTTGACATCGTCAAGCAGGGGATCGAGTCAAAGGCCGTGCTTGCCATCACCTACCGCGCACCCGACGGGAAGACGACAGACCGCCGGATCGACCCGCTCTATCTCGACAACATGGACGGTGATTTGTACACGATCGCCTGGTGCCACTTGCGCAAGGAAGTCCGGATCTTTGCCCTCTCACGGATGACGATCGCCAGGAAAACGGCAACCTCATTTACGCCGGACGACCACCCCGAGATCCGGCACTATCTCGAAAACCGCTTCGGCATATTCATGAACTGCCAGCAGCGTGAGTACACGATCCGCCTGCGCTTTACAGCGGATCAAACCCCCTATGTGCGCGAGCGCACCTGGCATCCCAAACAAAAACTTGTTGAACGTGCTACCGGTGAGGTCGACCTGTCTTTTCCGGCCACGCATCTGTTTGAAGTGACGCGCTGGGTCCTCTCCTGGGGCCCCGGTGTTAGGGCCCTCGCCCCGCCCGCTCTCGTCAGTGCTGTCCGTGATCAGCTCACGGCGACTTTGTCACAGTACGAAGGAAAATGAAAACACTCCTTCCTGAGCCTGTTCCGTTTTCGACTTGATCAAGTTTGCATACAGCAGCATACTGTATATAAGAAGCCAGGAGGAAATCCATGAAGGCTGAGTTGGCTGCTATTATCGAAAAAGCACCTGAAAGTGGGTACTGGGCATTTTGTCCTGAAATACCCGGCGCCAATGGCCAAGGCGAAACAGCAGAAGAGGCCAGAGAAAATCTCCGCGAGGCTGTCGAGCTGGTCATTCTTGACAGACGTGAAGACATGCTGCGAGGTGTATCTGAAGACTCAATCGAAGAAAAGATCTGTATCGGATGAAACGGAGAGATCCCAAGCAGCGGCTCAGAATGGCCGGGTGCTATTTGAAACGTGAAGGTGCTTCTCATTCACTCTGGGTACAACCAAAATCCGGGGCTATAGAAACAGTTCCCCGCCACAATGAGATCAAAGAACCTCTTGCCAAAAAAATTCTCAAAAATCTGGGTGCTGAATAGATCCCGGCAGACACAATCCCGGATACGCATGATGTTTTCATGCATATGCAATGCGAATCCGGGATAGACCTCATGGTTTTGAAATGTGCTCACAAAAAAAGCCCCTCGCGGGGCTTTTTGGTATTCAACGGATTCAATCGCTCGTACCACCGGCAAACACCTGGGTTGCCTTGATGTACGGAACATTGTTGGAATTGCGATACTGATGGCCTGCTGCACCCAGACGCAAAAATCTTTCGTTCAAGATGTTCCTTTTGTGGCCAGGTGAATTCATCCAGCTCTCCACAACAGAAAGCGCAAACGACCAATAGCTGTGTGGCGGTATATTGTCAAACGAGCTGACCCTCGTGCCTGCCCTGTACTGAATGGCAAAGGTATTGGCAATATTCTCGCCCACCGATTGCTGCCAATTGCCAAATTGCCTGACGCGGTCTGAAGGACTCGCTCTGCCAGCTATGGGACTGGTATGGCTGAAGAAATTTCGCTGTACCATGTCATAGCTGTGCATATAGGCCGCCTTGTACAATATCATCGATGGTGAAAAGAGCGGCTTATTGTTTTTTTCCCGCTCGATATTGGTGGCATAAAATATTGCAGCACCCAGGAGTTCATAGTCGATTTTGTTCATGTCAATCGCTTGCCTGGCCAGTGCAGAGTTCCCAAAGGTCTTATGTGTATAGAGCCGGTACATCGAGCTATTCCACACTGTTGCCGTGGAAGGATTCGCCGGTGTTGTTGTCGTCCCCGCTGCCGTATTCTTGATGTACGTATCCACGAGTCGGCGCGACTCAAGATCCGGTGTACCACGGAAAAAAACCGCATCCCCTTTGCTATGCGTTCCATTGCCCGGAATGGTCACTCTGCTTCCAGTGACATGGATGAAGTAGGTAATCCTGGCATCCTTGGACGCGATCTCTTTTGCAGACTCAAGGCTGATGTTTTTGGCTCGCCGAACCACATTTCTCCATCTTGCACTGGATTTTTGTGCCATTCCCTGACGCCGCTGCCAGGAGGTATCCGCTTGCTGGCTGTCAGCAGTCTGGGAACCAGGGACTTTTTCCTTGAGGGCTTCTTCCAGCACCGAGTCCCTCAGACTGGAAGGATGGCCAGTCCAGAGTATTTTGCCCGATCTCGAAATCAGCACTTCGTGCGGGATGCCCCTGAAGGAGTACGGTATCTGATTTCTGATTTCTCTGCCGGCCACCATGACGGGAAAATTGTATCCCTTGCTTCGCAGGAATGCACTGTCCTTGGCTGCCTCGCTCAACCCTACAGTAAAGATGACCAGCCCCTGACTGGCATACTTGTTGTGTTTTGCCCAGCTCCCTGGAAGGCTGCTGACGCAAGGGGGACACCATTCAGCCCAAAACTTGAGCAGGACTACGCTGCCCTTGTACTGTGCGATGGAATGCTGCTTTCCCACTGCATCCGTTGCCGTAAAATTCGGGGCCATGTCTCCAACACTCTGGGCAAAACCTGTTTGTACAACCAACATCAGCATGACAATCAAAAACACTGCGCGTACTTTCATACAACCTCCGTTTTTTCCTGCTGCCGTAAGCACCGTGCAGGCTGGATACACAGGCCAATACCAAGGGACGTGTCACTGGCAAAAAGACTGATTGTGGTCATATCCATACCTCATTGTGCCTGCTCGTCAGAAGAACCTGCATTTGTACCAGAACAACACTGGTGTGGCATGCTCACTCATGCTACACCCTTTATTTTCATGTTGCACCGCAAATGTGCATGATACCTCGAAGTATCTCGCAGAATTCGACCATGATGCGGACTGTGCAAGGACTGACCATGCGGAGCAAGGATGGGCTTGAAACCCATCCTTGCTCCAACCAAAAACAATCACTCGCCTGCGGCTCTCCTGATTTCAGTCGCATCCAGGGCACGTTGCCAGATTTGTACGCGGCGCACTGTTCCCAAAAACCATGCATTATTGTCCCTCAGGTCGCCCCCGATATAGACCACAAGCTGAATCATGGCGACGGGACACCTGCGCTTAACTACGGATCAGGCCCCCATGTGCGCGAGCGCACCTGGCATCCCAAGCAATGACTTTTCGAACGCGCCACTGGTAAGGTCGACCTGTCCTTTGGGGCCCCGCCGTCCGTGTATTGCGCCCTCCGCTCCGGTCAACTCTATCCGCGATCAACTCACAACGGGTCACGATCCAGCAAGCATGGCTTGAATATCCTTTTCCAGCAAAGGCAGATGATTCCTGATCACATCCCAAACGAGGTAATAGTCGACACCAAAATAGTGGTGGATCAGCCTGTCACGCATACCGGCAATATTTTTCCAGGCTACACCGGGATAAAGGCTCAGAACATCTTCAGGGATGTTTTTGACCGCTTCTCCGATAATTTCCAGGCTACGGGTGACAGCTCGCTTCATGACCTCATCAGCAAGAAACGCTTCATACGACAACATACCGCAATTAGCCTTGATGAAAACAAGCTCATCAAGAATATGTCTGGCGTATTCCTTATGCGCTTTCATA
>Ga0116172_10000537_pt1 | contig 38277 bp, 50 predicted proteins | sample AD_UKC083_MetaG_FD_89799 | JGI IMG/M metagenome (GOLD analysis project Ga0116172, IMG submission 89799) | Active sludge microbial communities of municipal wastewater-treating anaerobic digesters from USA - AD_UKC083_MetaG | ecosystem: Engineered > Bioreactor > Anaerobic > Digestate | place: USA... | reverse complement strand
TAAATCGCTTACTTTTCAAGTACCAGCTCTAGCAAAAGAAGGTTTGTGTTTGGTCATTACTCCTCTTATTGCTTTGATGAAAGACCAAGTAGAAAACCTGAAGAAAAGAGGAATCAAAGCAACTGCCATATACAGTGGCATGAGCTATGAAGAAATGATGATTGCTATAGATAATTGCATGTATGGGAATTATAAGTTTTTATACGTTTCTCCCGAACGACTTTCAACTCGAGCTTTTTTACTTAAAATACCTCATCTACAAATCAATCTTATTGCCGTTGACGAATCTCATTGCATTTCACAATGGGGATACGATTTTCGTCCTTCATATCGTCAAATAGCATCTATTAGAGAACATTTACCTACAGTACCTATTTTAGCTCTTACGGCTACAGCAACCCCCGAAGTAGTACGCGACATTCAAACACAACTCAAATTTGCTGCACCAAATGTGTTTCAAAAAAGTTTTGTTCGGAGCAATTTAATTTATATTGTACGTCAAACCGATGATAAACTGCAACAATTACTACAAATACTGCAAAAAGTGCCTGGTACTTCTGTTGTATATGTAAGAAACAGAAAAAAAACAAAAGAAATAGCTGATTTTTTAAACGAAAACAATATCCCTGCTAATTATTTCCACGCAGGACTTAGTAATAATACCAAAGATGAACGCCAACAAAAATGGAAAAATGATGAATGTCGTGTAATGGTATCTACCAACGCATTTGGTATGGGCATAGATAAACCAGAGGTACGTACTGTTATCCATTTAGACTTACCAGATAGCATTGAAAACTATTTTCAAGAAGCTGGTAGAGCTGGTAGAGACGAAAAAAAGGCGTATGCCATACTACTGTATAGTAATGCTGATAAAGTAAAAATTGAAAAAAGAATACGAGACAACTTCCCTGAAAAAGAAAAAATTAAAGAAATTTACGAAGCCATATCCAATTACCTGCAAATACCCGTAGAAGGAAAAGAGGGAGCTGTATATGATTTTGAGATATTTGATTTTTGTGCCAAATTCCACTTTCCAGCTTTACTTGTTCATAGCGCAATCAATATTCTAGAACAAGCAGAATATATATGCTATACAGAAGAAGTAGACAGTAATTCGCGCATTCTATTTACTGTTTCGCGTGATGATTTGTATGCAATTAACAACTCCCATATACATTCAGAAAAAATAATCCATGCTCTTTTACGCTCATACACAGGACTATTTACGGATTATGCATACATCAACGAAGAGATAATTGCACAACGTGCTGGATTAACAGTAGACGAAACAATTCAGACACTAATCTTTTTAGCTAAAACTAAAGTTATTCAATATATTCCTCGAAAAAAAACACCTTTTATTACCTACACCCAACAACGACAAGAAAAACGATATCTAAAAATTTCGAGAGAAGTATACGAAGAAAAAAAAGAACGTTATGTAAAGCGTATCGAATCAATGATTGCCTACGCTACAAATACTACCGTTTGCCGAAGCCGAATGCTATTGCATTATTTTGGCGAAAGCAACACACATGATTGTGATCAGTGTGATATTTGCTTGACACGTAAAAAAAATGATTTAGCCAACCAAGAATTTCAACAACTTTGCACTACCATAAAAACAACTTTACTAGAAAAAGCACTAACCATACACGAATTGTCAGCAAAATACAACCACCAAAAAGAAAAAATCATTAAAACTACACGATGGATGCTTGACCAAGGAGAGATATATTGTGATGATACGTTGAAATTACATCTTAATAAAACAAAATGAAAGCTGAATTAACCATATTAGGATGCGGATCTGCTATGCCATCGTATGGCAGATTTTCCGCTTCACAGGTGTTATCTGTACGCGATAAAAGTTTCATGATTGATTGTGCTGATGGCACTCTCTTTAGAATGAGAGAAATAGCTATCAAAACAAATCGTCTCAATCACATATTTATTTCGCATTTACATGGAGACCACTGTTTTGGGCTTATGGCTGTATTATCTACCTTAGGCTTGATGAAAAGAACCGCTGATATATATATTCATGCCCACCCTGATTTGGAAAATTTGCTACAACCCCACTTACGCTATTTTTGTAACGATTTAACATACAAAATCTTTTTTGTACCCTACAATCCGCTACAAAGCGAAATAATATACGAAGATAAATCACTAACAGTAACAACCATCCCATTACGCCATGGCATACCTACTTGTGGATTTCTTTTCAAAGAAAAACCTCAACAACTCCATATCAAACGAGATATGATTGATTTTTACCAAGTAGGAATAAAAGATTTGAATGCCATTAAAGACGGAAAAGATTACATAACAAACCAAGGAGAAACAATACCAAACTCCTTTTTTACAACTCCAGCCAGCCCACAAAAAAGCTATGCTTATTGTTGTGATACAGCATATTCTGAAAAAATAATACCCATAATAGAAGGGGTAGATTGTTTGTATCATGATGCTACTTTTGCCGAAAATGAAGTACTCAGAGCAAAAAAAACATTACATTCTACAGCAAAACAAGCCGCAACAATTGCCTCAAAAGCACAAGTAAAACAATTACTATTAGGACATTTCTCAGCTCGCTACCCACATGTATCCGTTATTTTAAACGAAGCTCAAACAATATTTGCCAATAGTATAATAGCCGAAGATAAAAAAACATATACTTTTTAGACAAAAAATAACACTTACTATCCAAAAATACGCCTTTAGCTAACTAATTTTAACGTAGATAGAATACCGTAAGTTCGATATTTTTTTCGTATATTTGCACGCAATAATTTTAATACCTAAATCGTATGTCGTTTATTGCAGATAAAATAGCTTTTGATGGGTTAACATTTGATGATGTACTCCTCATCCCCGCATTTTCCGAAGTACTTCCACGCGAAGTAAATCTTTCTACAAAGTTTTCTAGAAATATTGAATTAAAAATTCCTTTTGTAACAGCTGCCATGGATACCGTAACCGAGGCAAAAATGGCTATTGCAATTGCTCGAGAAGGAGGTATTGGTGTTATCCACAAAAACATGTCAATAGAGGAACAAGCTCGACAAGTAGCCATTGTTAAACGTGCCGAAAACGGCATGATTTACGACCCCGTTACCATTAAACGAGGATCTACTGTGGCTGATGCCCTTGCTATTATGGCGGAATACAAGATTGGAGGAATACCCGTAGTAGATGATAACAAAATTCTAGTAGGCATTGTTACAAACCGCGATTTACGTTTTGAACGTAATCTTGACCGTTTTATCGACGAAGTAATGACAAAAGAAAATTTGGTAACTACCAAACAATCTACCGATCTTGAATCAGCAGCTCAAATACTACAGCAATATAAAATTGAAAAATTACCTGTAATTGATAATAATGGCAAACTTATTGGATTGGTTACATACAAAGACATAACTAAAGCCAAAGACAAACCTATGGCGTGCAAAGATACCAAAGGACGATTGCGTGTTGCTGCAGGCGTTGGAGTAACTGACGATACTTTAGATAGAATGCAAGCCCTAGTAGATGCAGGGGTAGATGCTATTGTTATTGATACTGCTCACGGACACTCAATTTCTGTAATTGAAAAACTAAAAGAAGCAAAAAAACGTTTTCCCCAAATTGATATTGTAGTAGGAAATATTGCAACAGGAGAAGCTGCTAAAACATTAGTGGCTGCTGGAGCCGACGCTGTAAAAGTAGGCATCGGTCCAGGTTCCATCTGCACAACAAGAGTGGTAGCTGGCGTAGGTGTACCTCAATTAACAGCTGTATATGATGTAGCCAAAGCCCTAAAAGGAACAGGTATACCTTTAATTGCAGACGGAGGACTTCGCTATTCAGGAGACGTTGTAAAAGCATTAGCCGCAGGAGGTTTTTCTGTAATGATAGGCTCCTTGGTCGCAGGAACAGACGAAAGTCCAGGTGAAACCATCATATTTAACGGCAGAAAATTTAAAACATACAGAGGAATGGGTTCTTTAGAAGCAATGGAAAAAGGATCTAAAGACCGCTACTTCCAAAGTGGTGAGTTTGATGTAAAAAAATTGGTACCAGAAGGCATTGCCGCACGAGTTCCTTATAAAGGCTCTTTATACGAGGTAATTTTTCAGATGGTTGGTGGATTACGTGCTGGAATGGGCTATTGTGGAGCTCGCGATATAGAAGAATTGCACAATGCTAAATTTACACGTATTACTGCTGCTGGAGTAAAAGAAAATCACCCTCACGATGTAACTATCACTCACGAAGCACCTAATTACACTAGAGGAGAATAAACTAAATTTTGATTGTATGAAAAAATGGATTGTGTTTATATTTGTCAGTTTAAGTGTTAGCTACACCCTAGCTCAAAAAAACACTATAGTAACTATTGATCAAAAACCTATTTCAATAGAAGAATTTGAATATTACTATAATAAAAATAATACAAATGATTTGCAGCAAAAAATGCCTGTTGAAGAATATATGCAATTGTTTGTAAACTTTAAACTGAAAGTACATCAAGCTTATATGTTACAAATGGATACAGCCCAAACATTTAAACAAGAACTAGAAGGATACCGTAATCAACTAATAAAACCATACTTAACAGATAACGAAAAAATTGATGATCTCGTAAAAGAAGCTTACCAACATTTACTCGAAGATGTTGATGTTAGCCACATTTTAATACGACTAAATGCAAACCCAACCCCTGCAGACACCATTGCTGCATACACAAAAGCAATGACCGCATACAAAAGAGTAACAAATGGTGAATCATTCGAAAAAATCGCTGTCGAATTTTCAGAAGACCCTACCGTACAAGAAAACAAAGGAAGGTTAGGCTTCATTACAGGCATGATGGTTGTCTATCCTTTTGAAAAAACAGCATATACAACTCCTGTCGGTCAAGTCTCAGCACCAATCAGAACAAGGTTTGGATACCATATTATTAAAGTACACGACAAAAGAAAAACACAAGGAGAACGATTGGTTGCACATATTTTGAAACGTATACCAGAAGATGCATCAGAAAAACAAAAAGCAGCTATTGAACGCTCAATAAAGAGTATATACGAAGATTTAGCCAAAGGAGCTGATTTTCAACGTCTAGCTCAAGCAAACTCCGACGACCAGTCATCTGCCAACAAAGGTGGAGAAATTTCTTGGGTAGGAACAGGAAAAACAACTCCCGAATTTGAAAATGCTGTGTTTAATCTCCAAAATATTGGAGACATCTCTCAGCCCGTAAAAACAGAATTTGGCTGGCATATTATTAAATTGCTCGACAAAAGGGATATTATGACATTGCAAGAAGCATATCCCCTAATTGAACCTCGCGTGAAAACTGATGAACGAGCAAGCATTATTGCCAATAGCTTTATAGAAAAACTTAAAAAAACATACAACTTTAAAAGTTATCCTACAAACCTACATGCATTACAGACTCTACTGGCACAACCAAACGATAACATACTCGAACAAACAAAAACATACAACTTGCCTATTTATACATTTGCCGATCAGGTTATAACTCAATCAGACCTAATTGTGTTCTTACACCAACAAAACTACACAAAAAATCCTATTGACCTTTCTCTCCTTGATATATTGGCAAATCAAGTAGCAAATAACACTATTATCAAGTACGAAAATAGTATGTTAGAGAAAAAATACCCTGAATTCGGACTCCTCATGAATGAATATAAAGAAGGTATTTTATTATTTAATATTAGCAATGAAATGGTTTGGTCTAAAGCCTCAAAAGATATAGAGGGACTAACTGATTTTTTTGAAAAGAACAAAAAAAGTTATGCTTGGGATAAACCCCGTTTTAAAGGAGCTATTATTTACTGCGACTCAAAACAATCTTTTAAAACTGCAAAAAAAATAGCTAAAGCAACCCCCGAAAAAGAACTATCAACAAAACTTAAACAAACATTGAATTCAAACGAAAAAAATGCTGTAAAAATCGAAACGGGACTTTTTGCTGAACAAACAAATCCAGTCGTAGACAAACTTGTATTTAAAAAGGGGAAATTAGAAAAAAATAACGATTATCCCTATATATTTACCAGCGGGAATATCCAAAAACATTATCCTGATTCGTATCAAGATATACGAGGCATTGTGATAAATGATTACCAAAATTATCTCGATAAACAATGGATAGAGGAACTACGATCAAAGTATCCCATAGTAATAGATACTAGCGTTTTAAATAGTTTAAAGTCTAATAATGAATAAACGTTATTCCTTCTATCTCATTCTTATCACCTCCACACTATTGGGATGTAATAAGGTGAACATTACAGTCGACTCAGATCGGGTGCCTGTTATGTCTGTAAATAATGAAGTGTTATATGCAGATGAAATAGAAAATATATTACCTGCAAACATAACAGGAAAAGATAGTGTTAACTTTGTGGAAAATTATAAAAAAAACTGGGCAATCAATATTTTATTATACGAAAAAGCTGAACAAAACCTACGTTCAACAGAAGAAATAGACTTGTTAACCGAAGAATACCGAAAACAACTAATTATTAATAGATATCAGCAAGAGCTTATTTCTCAAAAATTAAAAAACATAAGCAATGATACATTAATAAACGTGTATGAACGTGAAAAAGCTAATTTCATTTTAGAAGATCCAATTATAAAAGGGGTATTTGTACAGATACCAAGCAAAGCTCCAAACCAAAAACAACTAAAAAAATGGTTGACAGAAATGAATGATAATACTTTAGAAAAAATCGAAAAATACTGTATTCAATATGCTTCTCGGTATATATTTTTTCGAGACGACTGGACTCCATATTCACAAGTTGATAAGTTATTTCCTCATCATGTAGACTGGAATGACCCAATTTTAACTCGTGGTTTAGTTGAGCAAAAAGACAGTATTTCAACGTATTTTTTGCGTATTACTGGAAAGGCTAACCCCGGTACAATTGAACCATTTGAAATCGCTCTACCTAAAATCACAAATATTCTCTCTCAAGGAGAGAAAATGAATTACATTAAAAGTTTTGAGAATTCTCTTTACAATAACGCAATTAAAAAACAAAAAATCACCTTCTTCCTTTCATCCGAAGAATAATAGCCACTATTATGTTAAAAAAAATCACCCTTCTGTTTGTTGTATGTATATTTTCAATAGGAGTATTCTCTCAAAATTATATCGTAGATCAAGTCGTATGGATTGTAGGAGATGAAGCCATATTACAATCAGAAATAGAAACCGAAATTCTACGTTTAAAATATGAAAAGCAAAAAACTCCAGAAAGTCCAGAGTGTGTTATTGCTGAGCAACTAGCCCTACAAAAATTATTTTTAGCACAAGCTAAAATTGATAGTATTACGATCTCTGAGGCTACTATAAATCAACAGGTAGAAAGTCGGATTGCGTATTTTACCGAACAACTCGGGTCAAAAGAAAAAGTAGAAGCATATTTTAAAAAACCATTATCTAAAATGCGAGAAGAACTAAAAGCAATGCTCCAAGATCAGCTGATGGTACAAGAAATGCAACAAAAAATTACGAAAGATATCAAAATTACACCTTCAGAAGTAACCGCATTTTACGAGAACATTCCCAAAGATAGTTTACCAATAATACCAGAACAAGTAGAAATTCAGCTTATTACCCTATCTCCTACTATATCTGTTGCAGAAGTTGAGCGAGTAAAAAGCAAATTACGCGAATTCCGCGAACGAATTGAAACAGGAGATATTCAGTTTTCTACCTTGGCTATTTTATACTCCGAAGATAGGGTGTCAGCCTTACAAGGGGGCGAAATTGGTTTTCGTTCGCGTTCAATGCTAGTGCCTGAATACGCAAACACTGCATTTTCTCTTACTGACCCTCAAAAAGTTTCTCGTATCGTCGAAACAGAGTATGGTTTTCATATTATTCAACTTATAGCAAAACAGGATGATCAAGTCAATAGTAGACACATACTAATGCGTCCAAAAATATCATTGGAAGATAAAAATCTTGCTTCCCAACGTCTTGATAGTATCGCTCAAGCAATACGTACAGGCTCTATAAATTTCGAAAAAGGAGTGGAAATATATTCTGATAAATCTTCTACAAAAAATAGCAACGGATTACTCATAAATACTAAGGATGGTAGCACTCGGTTTCAATATGACGAATTACCACAAGAAATTATAAATCAAGTTTCTTTTCTAAACATCGGGGAGATTTCTAAACCATTTAGCTTTACCAATGAAAACGGTAAAGAAATAGTTGCTATAGTAAAAATACATGATAAAATTAAGGCTCATAAAGCATCTATTAGTGATGACTATCAAACCTTAAAAATGGTATACACGAATGTAAAAAACACACAAGCAATCCAACAATGGATAGAAAGTAAAATTGCAACAACATATAATCAGTTGACCCCTGCATATCGTACTTGTAACTTTTCATACCCCCATTGGCTAAAAAACAGAGAATAATCACAACAAATTGATGCAAAATGCACATATCCATTGGCAGATTAACTACAAGAATATGAAAAACAATGTCTCTATTATCGTGTTTTTATATGTTATGTGTATTGTATTGTGCAACAACGCTAACGTAACTGCTCAAAATAAAACGACTGTTTTTCTAGAGAATGCTGAAACGCTATCTTTTGATCAAAATGTACGAAATAACGCTCAACTTCTACAAGGAAATGTTCGATTTAGACATGATAAAACGTTGATGCTCTGCGACAACGCATATTTTTATGAAAAAACCAATTCATTGGACGCTTTTGGTAATGTGAAAATTATACAAGGAGATACTCTTTTTATTTATGGAAATACTCTTTATTATAACGGCAATACACGTCTAGCCCAAATGAGAAATAACGTACGAATGATTAACCGCGATGCCGTGCTAACTACACAAAAACTCGACTACGACACATATTCAAACATTGGCTACTACACCGATTTTGGCACATTAACTGATAAAAAAAATGTATTAACATCAAAAGAAGGCGAATACTTAACCAAACAAAACATAATCAAATTTAAAAAAAATGTTGTGCTAAAAAACGCTGAATTTACACTCTACTCGGACACATTACACTATCACACATATAATTCACTTGCTACTATTGTTGGACCCACCACAATCATTTCTGATAGTACTCGTATTTATGCAGAAAAAGGATGGTATAATACCTCTACTGAAGACACAAAATTAACTAAAAATGGTAAAATTCAGCATAAAAACGGAAAAAGCATTCAAGGAGACTCTATCTTTTATAACAAAAAATACGCGACTATAGAAGCTTTTTCAAACACCTTGCTAAAAGATTCTGTTCAACAAATCTCCGTGTTAGGAAATTATGGGAAATATTTTGAACAAAACGAAAAAGGATACGTTACGAAAAAAGCAACCTTTAGAGAACATTCCACAGCTGATACATTATTTCTAAGTGCCGATTCTTTGTTATACGAAAGTATTAAGGGGGATTTCTCCGTTAAAGCTTTCCGAAATGTCCGTTTTTGGCAAACAGATTTTCAAGGAACATGTGATTCCCTAACCTACAATCAAACCGACTCGTTACTCACAATGTACCACAATCCAATACTTTGGAACGAAGAAAATCAAATCTCTGGAAAAGTAATTACATTAAAAATGACAGGAGACAAAGTGGATCATTTCATAGTAGAAGAAGATGCTTTTATCCTTTCTGAAGAAAACCCCGAAGAATTCAACCAACTATCTGGAAGAAAAATTATAGGTTACATACTCAACGATAAAATAAGAAAAATTGAAATAATTGGGAATGCACAAAGTATCTATTACGTTAAAGACGGAGAAAGTGCTATCGGCACCAATAGAGCAGAAAGTGCTCTATTAACTATCTTTCTAAATGATTCAAATCAAGCAGAAAAAATAGTTATGTCTCCTCAATCTGGAGGCATCTTATACCCAACTTTTCAAAAAAATATATCCATTATTCGGCTCAGTAACTTCTTGAAACAAAACAACAATAGACCAAAAAATCAGTACGATATTTATACAAACAGAGAGTAGCCATTCAACTACTCTCTGTTTGTATAAAATGAATAATTATTACTTCAATCCAGCTAAACTTTTTTCAATTTCAGCATCAGAAACTTCGTAATTACTCAAACTACCAGACAAATATTTATCGTATGCAGCCATATCTATTAACCCATGTCCAGAAAGGTTAAACAATATAACCCTTTCTTTGCCTTCTTCTTTTGCTTTAAGAGCTTCTCGTATAGTCATAGCTATAGCATGTGTTGATTCTGGTGCTGGAACAATACCCTCTGCACGTGCAAATAATACCCCTGCTTCAAAAGTCTCATTTTGCTTTATTGCCTCTGCTTCAATTAAGCCATCTTTGCGTAACTGACTAACCAATGTACCTGCTCCATGATAACGCAATCCTCCGGCATGAATTTCGGCTGGCTCAAAGTTATGCCCCAATGTATACATCGGTAATAAAGGCGTAAACCCTTCTGTATCTCCATAATCATATAAAAATTTACCACGTGTTAATTTTGGACATGACGCAGGTTCAACTGCTATAAGCCGAATATCTTTCCCCTCTGTTAACTTATGACGTAAAAAAGGAAACGCAATACCCGAAAAATTAGAACCTCCACCAAAACATCCAATCACTACATCTGGATAATCACCTGCAATTTCCATTTGTTTTTCTGCCTCCAAACCTATGATTGTTTGATGCAAAGTTACATGGTTTAATACACTACCCAATGTATACTTAGTCTTCTCATCTTTCATAGCTAATTCCATCGCCTCAGAAATAGCCATCCCCAAACTACCATTTGTTCCAGGAAACTGTTGTTGCATACGTCTGCCAACCTCTGTTAAATTACTGGGAGAAGCAATTACATTTGCTCCATACGTATTCATTACAGATTTGCGATATGGTTTTTGTTCATAACTAATCTTTACCATAAACACTTGCAAATTAATCCCAAAATGTTGACAAGCAACACTCATGGCACTGCCCCATTGACCAGCTCCAGTTTCTGTGGTAATAGAGGTTATGCCCTCGATTTTATTATAATAAGCTTGTGGTATAGCCGAATTCAATTTATGTGATCCTACTGGGCTAACACTCTCATTCTTAAAATAAATTTTCGCTGGCGTATCCAAAGCTTTCTCTAAACCTGATGCACGTACTAATGGAGTTGGACGATATATACGATATAAGTCTCTTACTTCTTCGGGAATTTCAATCCATCTTTCAGATGACACCTCTTGTTTAATCAATTCTTTTGCAAAAATTGGTTCTAAATCAGCTGGAGCAAGTGGCTGTTTTGTTACTGGATGAAGAGGAGGCATAGGTTTAGTGTGCATATCAGCCACAATATTATACCACTCTCTTGGCATATCATTCTCATTCAATACAATCTTTTTTGTTGTTTTCATACAAACATATGTTTATTAGTAAATTATTAATTCAAATCTCTTTAAATAGGAAAAGGTGACAAAATGTAGAATCACCATCGAAAAGCTATCTTCTCATAAAATAGCTTGAAATAAACTAGTATAAAACAATAATGAAGTATCATATAATTTTTTAAATAACAGAAAAAAAAAGAACCATAGGTGGATTTCCTACGGTTCTTATCTATTTTGTACAACACGCGACGAAGCATCCACCTTATTTATAAGTCAGATTGCCACCACCAATTGTTGCTGAATCTTTTTTTCATATTATATTTTTTGCAAAGTAAAAGAATATTATTGAATTAGCAAAAAAATGTACTACATTTTTTTGCTATGCTCTATATCATATCCCCATTTAAGCAATACACTTCCCCAAGAAAAACCAGCCCCAAATGCCGCTAACACCAAAATATCTCCCTTTCTTAAACGAGACTCGTAATCCCACAAACATAACGGAATTGATGCCGCTGACGTATTCCCATAATGTTCAATATTAATCAAGGTTTTTTCTCTTGGTAAACTCATTCGTTTGGCTACTGCTTCAATAATACGTATATTTGCTTGGTGTGGAACTAACCAAGCTATATCATCAGAAGTAAGTGCATTCTTTATCATAATCTCTTCTGCTACAGCTGACATATCCGACACTGCTCTTTTAAATACAGCTTGCCCTTCTTGATAAATATAATGCTCCTTATTAGTTACCGTCTCTATACTAGCAGGATGTAAAGATCCTCCAGCTTTTAAATGTAGGTTCTCCTTCCCTAAACCATCTATACGCAAAATAGAATCGACTACTCCAACATCTTCAGTAGTTGGCTCTATAAGTACAGCTGCTGCTCCATCTCCAAACAAAGGACACGTATTCCTATCTTCATAATTTGTGATAGCGGTCATCTTTTCAGAACAAACCAATATTATCTTTTTATACTTCCCAGATTCTATCATAGTGGCACAAGTATCCAAGCCAAAAATAAAACCTGAACAAGCAGCCGCCAAATCATACCCATAAGCAGAAGTAATGCCCAATGCTCCACAAATTAATGATGCATTAGATGGGAAAACAAAAGATGGGGTAGTTGTACAACAGATTAACAAATCAACATCTTTTGTGTCCAAACTAGTCTTGTCTATTAAATCTTGAACGGCTTTAATCCCCATATAAGCAGAACCTCTACGTTCTCCTAATACATGGCGAGTCTTAATTCCAATACGAGACATTATCCACTCATCGGAGGTATCAACCATCCTACTTAATTCCTCGTTATCTAATATAGCCTCAGGAACATAACCCCCAATTCCATTGATAACGGCTTTTATTTTTTTTTCCATAATATTCTGTGCTAAAAACAAAAACTGCCCTAAGTATTTCGTCAGGGCTTATTTAGTTGTATTACAAAGAAAGCATAATCAAACGTTATGCATTAACAGTTTTTTCTATCGCTAATTTGCCTCTATAATATCCACACTCTCCACAAATAGTGTGATAAATATGCATTGCACCACAATTAGAGCATACTGCCATTGTAGCTGGAACCGCTTTATCATGCGTTCTTCTCTTCGCCGTTCTTGTTTTCGACTGTTTTCTTTTTGGATGTGCCATCTCTTTTTATATAAATTAATTACTACTTATTATTTTATGTTTTTTAATGCTTCCCATCGCGGGTATATTTTTTCATTTACTACAGTTGGATCAGTACTATACTTTTGTAAATTCTTTTCCATCTCCTTATTGCATCCACCATCTTGATGTATTCGCTGAAGTGGCAATATTAATACCAAAGACTCATACAAGTACCATGCTATATTGAACACACCTTCTTTCTCTGGCACTATCACCAACTCTTCATCAACTTCTGTATACGTTTCTCCAAACTTAACCACCAACACTGAATCGTCATCTATTTGTATTTCCATTACATCCAGACATCTATCACACAAAACAGATACAAATCCGTTTAGCTTAATAGATAATTCAAACGAATAGTTCAGCTTTTTTACATCAATTGACGCCTTAACATTACCTCCTCTAATAATCCCATCTTCTGCAACAAAAGCAGAAAAAAAAGACTCTTCTAACTCATAATCATACGTCGTATTGTATGATACAATACTTTTGAGAGGAATAATATAATGACTCAAATCTGACACTGTACTAGTTTTGATAAAAGTGTGGCAAAGTTACAAAATTTTACGATACTAAAACAAAAATTACGTCTAAAATATGTTTTTTTTCTCTTTTTATTTGTAAATAGCTTATTATCAAAATTAAACAAAAGTCTAATTGCATCCTCCATAATCCATCCTTATTGGACATAAAAGATAATTCTAAAGGTGGTTCCTTTGTCTATTTCTGTATGTTGAACAAATATTTTACCTTGATGATATTCCTCTATAATCCTTTTTGCTAAAGACAAACCCAACCCCCATCCTCTTTTTTTAGTTGTAAAACCAGGATTAAAGATTTTACGACTATTATGTTTTGATACCCCCTTGCCATTATCTATTACATCTATTCTAATTTCTTTACCTTTTTGCGACAATTGAATTTTAATGATGCCATCACCACTCATAGCATCTGCGGCATTCTTGCACAAATTTTCAATCACCCACTCAAATAATGACACATTCAATTCACAATAGAGTACTTCAGTCTCTTGTATAGAAAGAGTGATTTTTTTGGAGATGCGTGTTCGTAAATAATCTACAGCATTGTGTATAACTTGATTTAAGTTCACTATTTCCAAATCTGTTTTGGAGCCTATTTGCGAGAAACGTTCTGCAATGGTACGTAATCTATTTACATCCTTTTCCATTTCACCAAACATCGAATCTTCAATGTATTTCGACTTAAAAATTTCTGTCCATGCCATTAAAGAGGATATTGGAGTCCCTAGTTGATGTGCCGTTTCTTTAGACAATCCCACCCATACTTCATTTTGTTCTGCTTTTTTGGTGCTTAAAAGAGCCCATATAACAAATACTAAAAATATAAATACTGCTATTAATTGAACAAAAGGAAAATACGACAATTGAATAAGTAACAGTGAATTTCCATAGTACAAATATTGTCGTTCTGTATCACTAAATACAATTTCGATAGGCGTATTGCTTTTTTTATATTCTTCAACTAATTGCTGTAATTTTCTAGATTCCTGCAAACGCTCTGGAATATTTTTATACGAAATAACACTGTCCTCTTGTGTAACAAGTATAACTGGGATAGTAGTATTTGCCTCTATTACTTGTTGTACAAATGAAATATCACAATACTCATCCATATTAATCAACTCTTTCGTAGCATTTGCCCATATTTGCATTTTAGACTTTTCTTCATCTGAAAGCTTTTGCACCAAACTGTTAGTTACAACAAACGAGCTTATTGCAATCAATATCGCAAGACTTGAAAAAAGCAGTTTAAAGCGTTGCCTTACTTCGTAAATGGAAGTCATAAGAATGTATATTTTGTGTACGTTAATGTAAACAACCAATACATATAACGTATATTATATAAAAAAAGTATATCCGTTTATCTGTATTTCGCATCTTCAGTCATATCCTGTAAAATACTCAAATAACTCTGGTATCGAGATTGACTTATACGAAATTCTCCTACAGCTTTTATAACAGCACAATCTGGCTCTTGTTGGTGTAAACAATTATTATATTTGCATTGATGCGAGTATTCAAAAATATCTCTAAAATAATGTGCTACCTCGTGCTTTTTTATATCTACAATACCAAAGCCCTTAATACCCGGCGTATCAATAATGTAACCTCCTGACAATGTATACATATGGGAATTAGTTGTTGTATGCATTCCCTTATTATGCATTTCTGAGATAAGCCCAATTTTAACATCTAATGTAGGGTCAATTTGGTGTATCAAACTTGATTTACCAACACCCGAATTACCAGAAAAAAGAGAAATATTTCCTCTTAAACACTCTTTCAACTCTTCGATACCCTGCATACTTACTACTGAAGTTTCTATACAACGATACCCAATATGTTGATACAACTGTTTTAAAGCATCCAAATAATTACGCTCATTTTCTATATACAAATCAACCTTATTAAACACAATTATCACAGGCACATGGTACGCATCGGCACTCACCAAAAATCTATCAATAAAACCTGTAGAAGTTTCTGGATAATTTACCGTAACCACTAATATAGCTTGGTCAATATTTGCCCCAATAATATGCGAATGTTTCGACAAATTTGATGACTTTCGCACAATATAATTCTTTCGATCGCATATATCATAAATAAATGAATGACCATTTGTTTGTAAATCAACTAGCACATTATCCCCAATGGCTATAGGATTAGTACTTCTAATTCCCTTCAGCCTAAAATTCCCCTTTATTCTACACTCAACAGATACTCCTGTTTGTAGCTGAACAAGATAAATATTTCCATTATTTTGAATTACAAGACCTTGCATTCTTCTATTTTAAAAAGCTTCTGTAGCTGTAATATAAAATTCCACATTCCCATAATTAGTTCTGGCGATGTCTGCCCGTAAATGTACCCGTGCATCGTTTAACCTAAATCGTAACCCTCCACCATACGCCATTTTTAATCGAAAAGAAGGATTATCAGTTGACACAACATCCCCAACAGAATAAAAAAGGGTTGCCTTTAATCTATTCCATATCGGTATTCTATACTCTGTTTGTAATTGAACAAACATATCATCTATGTATTTTCTCTCTCTAAATCCCCGTAAATTGTCAGATCCTCCAACAGTTGGCAACAATTGAAATGGGATATTCCCTCCCAAACGTGCATCCAAATACAATTGGCAAGCTATCAATTGACCAAACCATGTTGGTAAAAAACACCTAAAATCACCATTAAATGAAGCTACATCAAAAGTACTACCTAAAATCGAAAAGTAGTTCAATACACTTGTCTTTATAAATACACTTGTTTTCTGGGGATAAAATACATTATCTCGCGTATCGTATGTAGAAAAAAAACCTAAACCTGTCATCCAATAGGGATTCCATCCAGTAGTACCATAACGTGCGAATATAGCTTCTTTATGATTTTCAAAACTCTCACCCACAGTTATCTTTTCTCCTCTGAGTGATACATATGGACCAATTTGCCAATTATCATTTATAAAATAGCCAGATTGAAGCATCAACTGAAAGCTCTTAGATATATAACTTTCATTATATATTGAATTACTATTACCTATACCATAATAATACGTGGGATAATAGCGTAAATTTACATTCCCGTTAAAAAACCAATTGCCATCGCCTCCATAAAAACGAGGATTAGCATTTATAATAAATTGATTTCTAAATGTGTATATCACACTGCCAGATATACTACTAATTTTACGCAAGTTTGTACTAGGAAAATAATATCCACCAACGATACCCAATGCAACACTCGTTTCTTGCTGATAATAGCCCATAGGAATAGTAAACCAACTTTCTTTAATAAGCGGACAAGAGGGCATAACAGTAGCTGTATCACTATGCAATGAATCTTTTGCAGCAACTATCTCAGATACTTCTGAAATAGCATAAACATTGGTAAGCATCACATAAAAAAAAATAATTACATAAATAACAAACTTCATTAAAGAGCTTCTTTAGGTGTTGATTTACGTTATTCTGGTATAAAAAACCATTCCTCGTTGTTACAAAGAATGGTAAAATACTCGTTTATTTTAAATATTATATTGTCATAATCTCTTTCTCTTTAGCGAATACAGCATCATCAATCTTTTTTATAAACTTATCATGAATCTTTTGTATCTCAGCTTCTGCATCTTTAGCCATATCCTCTGCTAATCCATCTTTTACAGCTTTTTTTATCGCATCAATCACATCTCTACGAACATTACGGACACTAATCTTTGCCTCTTCGCCTTCTTGTTTCGACTGTTTTACTAACATTTTACGTCTTTCCTCTGTCAAAGGAGGAATGCCTAAACGAATCATTTCTCCATTATTTTCAGGAGTAATACCTACATCTGAATGCAAAATTGCTTTCTCAATCTCTTTTATTAACCCTTTCTCCCATGGTTGTATTGCAATAGTTCTTGCATCGGGGGTGGTTAATGTTGCAACATTACTCAATGGTACCATTGAACCATAATAATCGACTCTTACAGCGTCTAAAATACGGACATTTGCTTTGCCTGCACGTATATGTGCCAAAGCATCATCTAAAAACAGAAGGGTGGTTTCCATCTTCTCTATCGCTGCCGTTAAGTATTGTTTTGTTTCCATCTTTAAGTTATATTTACGTCGTTATACATATACTAATGTTCCAATTTTTTCTCCTAAAAGCACCTTTTTTAAGTTTCCAACAGTATCCATATCAAACACATAAATTGGCATTTTATTCTCCTTGCACATCGTAGTGGCAGTTAAATCCATAACTTTAAGGTTGCGATTATAAATCTCATCATACGAAATTTCATCAAATTTAACAGCATTTACGTCTTTCTCAGGATCTGCAGTATATATACCATCTACCCTTGTTCCTTTTAACATTACATCTGTCTCCATTTCTATTGCACGCAATGCCGAGGCAGTATCAGTAGTAAAAAAGGGATTTCCTGTACCAGCAGAAACAATTACCACCTCTCCTTTTTTTAAATAATCTATTGCCTTTTGTTTGCTATAATATTCCCCAATAGGCTCCATTCTAATAGCAGTAAGAACATGAGATACAACATTTATTGATTCTAATGCAGAAGCTAACGCTAAACTGTTAATAACGGTAGCCAGCATCCCCATTTGGTCTCCTTTTACTCTATCATAGCCTTTCGCAACGCCACTCATTCCTCTAAAAATATTTCCACCTCCAATTACAATGGCAACTTCCACTCCTAGATTAACAATCTCTTGAATCTGAAAAGCATAATCTTGTAATCGATTTTCATCTATCCCATACGGCTTATTCGCCATGAGCGATTCGCCACTTAATTTTAATAATATACGTTTATACACCATTGCCTAAAAATTTTACGAACAAAGATACATTATTTTTTTATACTAAAAAAAGGAACAAGCATAATACTCATTCCTTTCCTTATTCTATCCTAATTCAGAAGTCTATTCTACCGTTTCTGTTGGCGTTTCTTGTTCTGTAACAACCTCTTCTTTTGGAGCTTTTACAGTTGCTACTTTTTCTGCAACAGCTTTTGTCTTTTTACCTGCTCTACGCGTTTTAGAAGATTTCTTGGCAACTTTATCTTTCAACATATTTTCGTTGTAATCAACTAATTCAATAATACACATTTGAGCTGCGTCTCCTAATCGAAAACCTGTCTTTAGTATACGAGTATATCCACCTGGTCTATCTGCTACTTTTTGAGAAACCTCTGCAAATAAAATCGTTACAGCATTTTTATCTTGTAATTGGGCAAACACATTCCTTCTTGAGTGCGTTGTATCTTCTTTTGATTTAGTAATCATGGGTTCAACAAATTTACGCAATTCCTTTGCTTTTGCCAATGTCGTACTAATGCGTTTATGTTTGATTAGCGAAACTGCCATGTTAGACAACATAGCATCTCTATGTGCCGTTTTTCTACCTAAATGATTAAATTTCTTATTATGTCTCATTTCGTTTTACTCTTTATCTAATTTATACTTCGTAATATCCATGCCAAATGAAAGATTTAAACTCAACAATTTAGCATCAAGTTCAGCCAATGATTTTTTACCAAAATTTCTAAACTTCAATAAATCATTACGATTGAACGAGACCAATTCAGCTAATCTTTCAACATCTGCTGCTTTTAAACAATTCAAAGCTCTTACAGATAAATCCAAATCAGTTAATTTAGTTTTTAACAATTGACGCATATGAAGAGCCTCTTCATCAAATTCTTCTACACTATCACTATCAGAAATATCCAAAGTGATTTTTTCATCAGAAAATAGCATAAAATGATGAATTAAGATTCTTGCAGCTTCTTTAAGAGCATCTTTTGGATGTATTGAACCATCTGTATCTATTTCAAATACTAGTTTCTCATAATCAGTTTTTTGTTCAACACGATAATTTTCCACTACATACTTTACATTTACAATAGGAGTATAAATAGCATCAATAGGAATTACACCAAGTTCTTGGCTGGGTAATTTATTTTCTTCAGATGGTACATATCCTCTTCCTTTGTTAATAGTAAGCTCAATGTGAAAACTACTTTTTGCATCCATCGTGCATAAAACTAGTTCTGGATTTAACACTTCAAAACCAGTTAGATACTTGCCTATATCACCAGCCTTAAACACTTCGGTCTTTTCAACATTAATTATAACTTTTTCGCTATCAACCCCCTCAACCAGCTGTTTAAAACGAACTTGTTTAAGAGCCAGAATAATGTTTGTAACATCTTCGATAACTCCTGGAATTGTTGCAAATTCATGCTCTACACCATCAATTTTAAATGATGTAATAGCAAATCCATCCAATGAAGACAATAGAATCCGTCTTAAAGCATTACCAATCGTAATACCAAATCCGGGCTCTAAAGGTCTGAATTCAAACTTTCCATGGAATGAATCAGCTTCTAACATAATTACTTTTTCGGGTTTTTGAAACGCTAATATAGGCATAATATTATTTTGAGTAAAGTTCTACAATTAGTTGCTCTTTAATGTTTTCAGGTATATCTACTCTTTCTGGCATATGCAAAAACTTACCAGACATAGAAGACTGTTCCCATTCTAACCAACTATATTTTCCATGATTAAAACCTGACAATGCATTTGATATAACTTCCAACGATTTAGATTTTTCGCGAACACCCACTACATCACCAGCTTTTACTTGATAAGATGGTATATTTACGACTTTCCCATTAACAACAATATGCTTGTGTCCAACCAACTGACGAGCACCAGAACGTGTTGGTGATAACCCCAAACGATACACTACATTGTCTAATCTTGATTCTAATAATTGTAACAAAATCTCACCTGTAATACCTTTGGTTCTGTTTGCTTTATCAAAAACATTTGCAAATTGTTTTTCCAACACACCGTAGGTGTATTTAGCTTTTTGTTTTTCCTTTAACTGAATGCCATATTCAGAAGTTTTTCTTCTTCTAGTATTACCATGTTGTCCTGGAGGAAAATTTCTTCTTGACAATACTTTATCTGGTCCGAAAATAGGTTCTCCGAACTTACGTGCTATTTTTGATTTTGGTCCTATGTATCTAGCCATTTGTTTTTATTTTTATGAATTTAAACGAAGACTTTTCGTTTTGATTTTGTTGCCGCGATTACAGAGAGGGTTAAATAATGTAATTCATCACAAAAAGAAAACGAATCTGTCAAGATTATTTTTATACTCTTCTCTTTTTAGGAGGACGACAACCATTATGAGGTAATGGCGTTACATCTACAATTTCTGTAACCTCTATCCCTGCTCCATGAATTGTTCTTATAGCCGACTCACGACCATTTCCAGGTCCTTTAACATAAGCTTTCACCTTTCTTAACCCCAAATCAAATGCAACTTTCGCACAATCTTGTGCAGCCATTTGTGCTGCATATGGGGTGTTTTTTTTAGAGCCTCTAAAACCCATCTTACCTGCAGATGACCATGATATTACTTGACCATCAGAATTTGTCAACGTTACAATAACATTATTAAACGATGATGAGATGTGTGCTTGGCCATTTGCATCTACTTTTACTACTCTTTTTTTGGTAGTAGCTGTTTTTTTTGCCATATCTTGTTAGTATATTTATGCTTATTTACTCAGATTAATTATTTAGTTGCTTTCTTCTTATTGGCAACTGTTTTTTTCTTACCCTTACGTGTACGTGCATTGTTTTTTGTACTTTGGCCCCTCAATGGTAAACCAATACGGTGACGAATTCCCCTGTAACAACCAATATCCATCAATCGTTTGATGTTAAGCTGTACTTCAGAACGCAAATCGCCCTCCACTTTAAACTTTGCACTAATAATGTCTCTGATTTTAGAAGCTTGTTCGTCTGTCCAGTCTTTTACTTTAATGTCTCTGTCAACACCAGCCTCTTCCAAAATTTTATTAGCACTACTTCTACCTACTCCGTAGATATAGGTTAAACCTATTTCACCTCTCTTATTCTGAGGCAAATCTACTCCGACTATTCTTATCGCCATAATAAACTTTTATATTTGTTTTTAATTATCCTTGACGTTGTTTATACTTTGGATTTTTTTTATTAATCACATAAAGACGTCCCTTTCTCCTTACAATCTTACATTCAGGAGTACGCTTTTTTAACGATGCTCTTACTTTCATTATTCTTATATTTAATATTTATTTGTACCTAAAAGAAATCCTTCCTTTTGTTAAATCATACGGTGACATTTCCACACGCACTTTATCCCCAGGTAAAATCTTAATATAATGCATGCGCATTTTACCAGAAATATGTGCTGTTATTTCATGTCCATTTTCTAACTCTACACGAAACATCGCATTTGACAATGCTTCAATTATTGTTCCGTCTTGCTCTATTGCAGTTTGTTTTGCCATGAAATAAATTACTAATTTAATACTTCTTCAATATAATCAAACGTTGAGAGTATGTCAGCTCTCCCTTTTTTAATAGCTACAGTATGCTCAAAATGTGCTGAGGGTAAACCATCTACAGTTACAGTAGTCCAACCATCTCGTTTAAATGCAATCTCTTTTTTTCCTAAATTAATCATTGGTTCAATTGCGATTACCATCCCTTCTTTTAGAACAATGCCTTGACCTTTTTTCCCAAAATTTGGAACTTCTGGAGATTCATGTAAATGCTTACCTATACCATGACCAACCATTTCACGCACTACAGAATATCCATTCTTTTCACAATACTCTTGAACCGAATTTCCTATATCACCAATTCTTTTCCCATGTATCGCTTGTTCGATTCCTTTATACAAAGCTTCTTTTGTAACTTTCAACAAACTCTTAACGTTATTATCAACTTCACCAACTAAGAACGTATACGCTGAATCTCCATAAAATCCATTCTTACAAACTCCACAATCCACAGAAACAATATCTCCTTCTTGTAGCATATAATCAGAAGGAATACCATGTACTACCTGTTCATTTACAGAAACACACAAAGTATTAGGAAATCCACTATATCCTTTAAATGCAGGCAAAGCTCCATTTTTCCGTATAAATGCTTCTGCTATAGCATCCAACTCAAGTGTTTTTATCCCTACTCGAATATTTTTAGCTACTTCTGCCAGCGTTCTACTCACTAATAGATTGCTTTCTCGCATCAGCTCTATTTCATCATGTGTTTTTAAATATATCATCAAACAACGTTGTTTCAACAAACCAGTGCTAGTAAGCAGCTATTGATCCTGTTCTTCCTTTAATTTTACCGTTTTTCATCAAACCATCATAATGCCTCATCAACAAATGGCTCTCTATCTGTTGTAAAGTATCTAATACAACGCCTACCAAAATGAGTAATGACGTTCCACCAAAAAATTGTGCAAAAGAAAAACTAATCCCTAACAAGCCAGCAAAAGCAGGCAGAATCGCAACAATTGCTAAGAAAAAAGACCCAGGCAAAGTAATACGAGACATAACAGAATCTAAATATTCTGCTGTTTTTTTACCTGGTTTAATGCCAGGAATAAATCCATTATTACGTTTCATGTCTTCTGCCATTTGAGTAGGATTAATCGTTACAGCAGTATAAAAATAAGTAAATGCAATAATCATAAGAGCAAATACTAAATTATACCAAAAACTTGTATGATCCATAAATGCTTGTGCAAAAGCACTGACATTTCCATCTGTAGCAAATAGTCCTGACAATGATGCAGGCACAAACATAATTGCTTGTGCAAAAATGATTGGCATCACACCAGCGGCATTAACTTTTAACGGAATATACTGACGAACGCCCCCATATTGTTGATTTCCAACCACACGCTTTGCATACTGTACGGGTATCTTTCTAGTTCCCTGTACAAGTAAAATACTTGCAGCAATAACAACCAATAAAAAGACTATCTCTAATAAAAACATTACTAAACCACCAGAAGCATCATTTAATCGAGAAGAAAATTCGCCTATTATAGCTCCTGGAAACTTCGCAATAATCCCAACTAAAATAATAAATGAAATACCATTTCCTAAACCTTTTTCTGTTATTCGTTCTCCTAGCCATAGAACGAACATACTTCCTGCAGCTAAAATAATAACAGAAGAAAATATGAAATACCAACCCTCAGGAAACACATTTCCCATTTGCATTTTAAGATTTCCTAAGTAAGCAGGACCTTGTACTAAAAGAATACCAACGGTTAAATAACGTGTAATTTGGTTCATTTTCTTTCTTCCACTCTCTCCCTCTCTTTGTAATTTTTGGAAATAAGGGAAAGCCATGCCAAGTAACTGCACTACGATAGAAGCAGAAATATAAGGCATGATACCCAATGCAAATACAGAGGCATTTGAAAAAGCTCCACCTGAAAACATATCAAGCAACATCATCAAACCACCTTCGGTTTGTTGACTTAGTGCAGATAAAGCATTCACATCAACACCTGGTAGAGCTACATATGAACCAAAACGATAGATTACCACTAACAAAAAGGTTAGTAGTAATCTAGATTTTAATTCTTCAATCTTTAAAATATTTTTAATTGTCTCTATGAACCTTTTCATGTTCTTACATTTTAATTACAGAGCCACCAGCTTTTTCAATAGCTTCAATTGCAGATTTTGAGAAAGCATGAGCAGTTACCTCAATTTTTGCTGTTAAAACACCGTTACCTAAAATCTTAACATTGTGTTTACGTGCAATAAAGCCCCCTTCTAACAACTCTGCTATACCTATTTTTTCTAACTTCTTTTCTTCAGCTAATTGTTGCAACGTTGCTAAATTAATAGCTTTATATTCAATTCTATTTACATTGTTAAAGCCAAATTTTGGTAAGCGACGTTGAATAGGCATCTGACCTCCTTCAAACCCGACTTTTTTAGAATATCCAGAACGAGACTTTGCTCCCTTATGACCTCTAGTAGATGTACCACCCAAGCCTGAACCTGAACCACGTCCAACTCTTTTACAGGTTTTAACAGAACCTCCTGCAGGTTTTAAATTACTCAAATTCATTGTTATACAGTTTTTTATGTTGTTGATAAAGGATTATTATTCCTCCACAACCACCAAGTGCTTAACTTTATTAATCATTCCTAATATTTGCGGTGTAGCTTCATGCTCAACCACTCTATTCATTTTTTTTAATCCCAAAGCATCCAATGTCAATTTTTGAACTTTTGGACATTTAATTCTACTTTTTACTTGCTTTACTTTTATAGTTGCCATAGTGTTTGTGATTATTAACCTTTAAAAACCTTTTCTATTGAAATACCTCTATTTTGTGCAACAGTATAAGCATCTCTAAGCTCAGTTAATGCTGCAATTGTAGCTTTCACAAGGTTGTGAGGATTTGATGAGCCTTTTGATTTTGCAAGAACGTCTGTTACACCAACACTCTCTAATACAGCACGCATAGCACCACCTGCTACTACCCCTGTACCTGTTGATGCTGGTTTAAGAAATACCTCAGCTCCACCAAATTTAGCAAATTGTTCATGAGGTATTGTCCCCTTTAAAACAGGAACTTTTACCAAATTCTTTTTAGCAGATTCTACTCCTTTTGCAATAGCAGTAGTTACTTCATTTGCTTTACCTAATCCCCAACCAACTATACCATCTTCATTTCCTACAATTACGATAGCTGAAAATGTAAACGTACGACCACCTTTTGTAACTTTTGTAACGCGATTAATAGCTACAAGTCTATCTTTCAATTCGATGTCGTTTGTTGTTTTAACTATATTATTTTTTTCTGCCATATTATTTAAAATTTAAGCCCACTTTTACGAGCAGCTTCTGCTAATTCTTTAATTCTACCGTGATATAAAAACCCATTTCTATCAAAAACAACTGTTTCAATATTCGCTTCCTTAGCTTTTTTTGCAATAACTTCACCCACTTTAGTCGATTTTTCTGTTTTTGTCATTTTCTCTTTAATATCAAGAGAAGAAGCAGAAACTATGGTTTTTCCAGATCCCTCGATTGCTGTATCATCAATAATTTGCACATAAATTTGTGAATTACTTTTAAAAACAGACATACGAGGTTTTGTAGCAGTGCCGGAAATTTTTCCTCTTACACTAGCTTTGATTTTTAATCTTCTTGCTATTTTTTCTGTCATGATTGTTTCCTTTTAAAATTACTTAGCACCTGCTGATTTACCAGCCTTTCTGCGAATTTGTTCACCTGCAAACTTAACACCTTTTCCTTTATAAGGTTCAGGTTTACGGAATGAACGTATTTTTGCACATACCTGACCTATCAATTGTTTGTCACATGACTCTAATATAACGATAGGGTTTTGGTTTCTCTCACTTTTAGTTTCCACTTTTATTTCATTTGGAAGCTTTAGAAAGATTCCGTGAGTATAACCTAATGAAAATTCAAGTATTTGACCATTATTAGAAACACGATATCCCACACCAACTAATTCTAGTGTTTGTTTATATCCTTCTGAGACACCTATTACCATATTATTAAGCAAAGAACGATACAATCCATGCATAGCTCTATTTTCTTTGTCATCATTAGGTCTAGCAACGGTTACTACTCCGTTATCTATGGCAACCATAATATTTGGATGAACAGTTTGTTGAAGTTCCCCTTTAGGACCTTTTACAGTTACAACATTATTTGCAAAAGTAACAGTTACCCCTTTGGGTAATGTTATCGGTAATTTTCCTATTCTAGACATTGTTAATCCTCCTCAAATTAAATTAATACACATAACATAAAACTTCTCCACCAACATTCATTTCACGAGCTTCCTTGTCTGTCATAACTCCCTTTGAAGTAGAAATAATTGCAATGCCTAAACCATTTAAAACTCTTGGCAAATCAGTATGTCCAACATACTTACGTAAACCAGGCGTTGAAACTCTGATAAGTTTCTTTATTGCGTTTACCTTATTAACTGAGTCATATTTCAAAGCAATTTTAATAGTACCTTGATGACCTGTTTCTTCGAACTTATAATTCAAGATATAGCCTTTATCCAACAATATCTTGGTAAGCTCTTTTTTTAAATTCGACGCGGGGATTTCTACTACTCTGTGATTTGCTTTAATCGCATTTCTTAACCGTGTCAAATAATCTGCAATTGGATCTGTCATATTTTATTAAAGTTAAATTAATCCGGACCGTCCGGACAATATTTAAAAATTGAAATTAGTTATTCGTTTATTAATTACCAACTTGCCTTACGTACACCTGGTATTAAACCTTTTGATGCCATTTCGCGAAATTGGATACGAGAAATACCAAATATTCTCATATATCCTTTTGGTCTTCCAGTAATTTTGCAACGATTGTGTAATCTTACTGGAGAAGCATTTTTTGGTATACTTTGTAATGCTTCATAATCGCCATCAGCTTTCAATTGTGTTCTTTTTTCAGCATATTTAGCTACCATCTTCGCTCTTTTTACCTCGCGAGCTTTCATTGATTCTTTTGCCATATTCTAGTATTTTTGCTCAATTATTTTTTAAAAGGTAATCCAAATTCTTTTAGTAATGCATACGCTTCCTCATCTGTTTTTGCAGATGTTACAAAGGTAATATTCATTCCCAATATTTTATTGATTGAATCAATATTTATTTCAGGAAAAATAATTTGTTCTTGGATACCTAGCGTATAATTACCCCTTCCATCAAGTTTACTATCAATACCTTTAAAATCACGTATACGAGGTAAAGCTACACGAACAAGTCTTTCGAGAAATTCATACATTTTTTCTCTTCTTAAAGTTACCCTAACACCAATAGGCATTTTTTTTCTTAATTTAAAATTAGAAATATCCTTTTTTGAATAGGTAGCTATAGCTTTTTGACCAGCAATAGCAGTCATTTCATTAATTGCAATTTCAATAATTTTTTTATCAGCTACGGCTATACCTAAACCTTGATTCAAAACTATTTTTTCAAGAACTGGAACCTGCATTGCAGATTTGTATCCAAACTCTTTCTTTAAAGCAGGAGCAATACGCTCTGTATACTCTTTTTTAAGACTTGCTTTGTTACTCATTATTTAATTTCCTCCCCAGTTTTTTTAGCGTAACGTACCAATTTACCATCAACTTGTTTGCGTCCTACTCGTGTAGGTTTATCTCCTTTTACAGTAGGATTTAAGTTTGAAATATGGATAGACGCCTCTTTTTTAACAATACCACCTTGTGGATTTTTTGCATTTGGTTTAGTGTGCTTAGACACCATATTAACACCTTCTACGATAGCTCTTTGTTCTTTTACCAAAACCTCAAGCACACGAGCGACTGTACCCTTGTCATCACCTGCATTTACGTAAACGGTGTCTCCTTTTTTTATGTGTAATTTAGTCATTTTGTATATTGTTCAAAGGGTTATAAAACTTCTGGTGCAAGCGATACAATTTTCATATTTGCTGTACGCAATTCACGTGCTACGGGACCAAATATACGACTACCTCTCATTTCACCAGCAGCATTTAACAACACACATGCGTTGTCATCAAAACGGATATAAGACCCGTCGGCTCTACGTACTTCTTTTTTGGTACGTACAATGATTGCTTTAGAAACAGCACCTTTTTTTACATCACTTGATGGAATTACAGATTTTACCGCTACAACAATAACATCTCCAAGTGTAGCATATCTTTTACCTGTTCCTCCTAATACTCGGATACAAAGAACTTCTTTTGCACCGCTATTGTCTGCGACATTCAGTCTACTTTCTTGTTGTATCATGTTATTTTGCTCTTTCGATTATTTCTACTAATCTCCATCTTTTAAGCTTGCTTAAAGGACGAGTTTCCATAATTTTTACTGTATCACCAATTGTACACTCATTTTTTTCATCATGAGCATGGTATTTTTTTGTTTTATTCACGAACTTACCGTAAATAGGATGCTTTTCTTTCCACTTGATAGCAACAGTAATGGTTTTATCCATTTTATTGCTAAAAACCACGCCCTGTCTTTCTTTTCTTAAATTTCTCATATCAGGTCAAGTTTAATTTTGTTTCATTTCTCTTGCACGTAGTTCTGTGTTCAGACGAGCAATTGTTTTACGGACTTCTTTAATTTGATTTGGATTATCTAATGGAGAAATACTATGATTCAATTTTAATTGAGATAATTTTTCTTTTTCGCCATCAATTCTTTCGATAATCTCTTGGTTGGATAATTCCTTTACTTCAGCTATTTTCATACCTCATTATGCATTAGGAGATTCATAATCATAATCACGTCTAGTAACAAATTTGGTAGTTACTGGCAATTTTTGTGCTGCTAAGCGTAATGCTTCTTTAGCAATTTCGAAAGGAACACCTTCCACTTCAATAATTACACGACCAGGTGTAATCGGGGCAACAAAACCCTCAGGGGATCCTTTTCCTTTACCCATACGCACCTCAGCAGGTTTTTTAGTTATTGGTTTATCTGGAAAAATACGTATCCAAATTTGACCTTGTCTCTGCATATAACGCGTAACTGCAATACGAGCAGCTTCTATTTGCCTTCCTGTAATCCATTTGGATTCTAAAGACTTTATTCCGAAAGATCCGAATGCCAGCTGATTGCCACGTTGGGCATTACCCTTCATACGGCCTTTTTGCTGTCTTCTGAACTTTGTTTTTTTAGGTTGTAACATGTTTCCTTATGTAAAATTCGTTAACAGATTATTTTTTTCTTTTTTTAAAACCTTTGCCTGCGTTTTCAGATCGATTGGCATTTCCAAATTGAGGACGAGCACCTTCTTTTTGGGTTGCAAATTGCGGTGTCAAATCTTTTTTACCATATATTTCGCCACGACAAATCCACACTTTAACGCCAATTATACCTACTTTTGTTAAAGCTTCAGCATGTGCATAGTCAATATCTGCTCTAAAAGTATGTAAAGGAGTTCTACCTTCTTTATACATTTCCGAACGAGCCATCTCTGCACCATTTAAACGACCAGAAACCATTATCTTAACTCCCTCTGCTCCTGCACGCATAGTTGATGCAATTGCCATTTTAACTGCTCTTCTATAGGCGATTTTACCCTCTATTTGACGAGCAACATTATTTGCAACAATCACTGCATCTACCTCTGGTTTTTTGATCTCAAAAATATTGATTTGAACATCTTTATCAGTAATTTTTTTAAGCTCTTCTTTGAGTTTATCAACCTCTTGACCACCTTTACCAATTATGATACCAGGACGAGCTGTACATACTGTAATAGTGATGAGTTTTAGTGTGCGTTCAATAATGATACGAGAAACACTAGCCTTAGCTAAGCGAGCTTCTAAATATTTTCTAAGTTTAAAATCTTCTAAAATTGTATCACCATAGTTATTTCCACCATACCAATTAGAATCCCAACCTTTGATGATTCCTAAACGGTTACTTATTGGATTTACTTTTTGTCCCATCTACTATTAATTTTTTGTATCGTTAGTATTTACAGTGTCTACATAAATGGTTACATGGTTCGAGCGTTTACGAATTCTGTATCCTCTACCTTGCGGAGCTGGACGAAGTCTTTTAAGCATTCTACCTGAATCCACATGTATGCGACTAACTATTAAGTTAGCATCTTCTGCTTTTTGTTCTGTTTTTTGTTCCCAATTAGAAATTGCAGAGCGAAGAAGTTTTTCTAAACGACCGGCAGCTTCTTTGGTGGAAAATTTTAACAGTCCAAGCGCTTTGTGCACTTCCACGCCTCTTATCATATCTGCAACTAAACGCATTTTACGTGGAGACGTAGGCACATTATTTAGCTTTGCGAAATAAAGACCCTTTAAAGCTTCTTTATTTTCTTCTGCTGATATTTTTTTTCTAGCACCCATTTTTATACTTATTATTTATTCCTAATTTATATTCAACGGTTATTTCTTTTTATTTCCACCATGACCTCTAAAATTACGAGTTAGCGAAAATTCTCCTAGTTTATGTCCTACCATATTTTCGGTAACATACACTGGAATAAATTTATTTCCGTTGTGTACAGCAATTGTATGACCAACAAAGTCTGGAGATATCATAGATGCTCTTGACCATGTTTTGATCACATTCTTTTTGTTAGCCTCGTTTAAGGCAGTCACTTTTTTATCAAGTTTAGCGTTGATAAATGGACCTTTTTTTAATGAACGACTCATATTATTATACTTCTCTTAAATTAATCAAATTACTTTTTCTTTCTCTCGATGATATATTTACTTGAAGCTTTTTTTGGAGCACGTGTTTTATACCCTTTAGCTAACAAACCTTTACGTGATCTTGGATGACCTCCAGAAGCACGACCTTCACCACCACCCATTGGGTGATCCACAGGATTCATGACAACGCCACGAACTCTTGGTCGTCTACCTAACCATCTTGAACGACCTGCTTTACCTGAACGTTCCAAAGCATGATCTGAATTTCCTACTGTTCCGATTGTGGCTTTGCATGTGCAAAGTATCATACGGGTTTCACCAGAAGGCAATTTAACAATTGCATATTTACCTTCTCTCGAAGTCAACTGTGCAAAAGTTCCCGCAGAGCGAACCAAAGCAGCTCCTTGGCCAGGATTCAATTCAATGTTGTGTACAATTGTTCCAAGAGGAATATTTTGTAAAGGCAATGCATTCCCAATTTCTGGTGCAGCATCCACTCCTGACAAAACTGTTTGACCTACTTCTAGACCATTAGGTGCGATAATATAACGTTTTTCTCCATCTGCGTAAAATAGCAATGCGATACGTGCCGAACGATTTGGATCGTATTCAATTGTTTTAACTACAGCTGGAACACCGTCTTTTTCTCTTTTAAAATCAATTACTCTAAATTTTCTCTTGCTTCCACCGCCAATATAGCGCATGGTCATTTTACCTTGATTGTTTCGTCCACCTGATTTATTGGTACCAAACACAAGAGATTTTTCTGGAGCATTTGCAGTAATTGTGTCAAATGTTCCAATAATTTTATGTCTCTGCCCCGGTGTTATGGGGTTTAATTTACGTACAGCCATTTTCTTTTATTAAATGTTGCTATAATAATCTATTGTATCACCTTCTTTTAATGTAACTATCGCTTTCTTAAAGTCTGATGTTCTTCCAGCAATAACACCACTTTTTGTAAAGCGTGATTTTGCTTTCCCGCTATAATTCATGGTATTAACTGATTCTACTGTTACATTATATGTTTTCTCAATCGCTTGGCTAATTTGAATTTTATTAGCATCTTTATTTACTTTAAAAGCATAGCGATTAAGCTTATCAGTAAGCTTAGTTGCTTTTTCTGTTACTATGGGTTTGATAATAATTTCCATAAAACGTTCTCCTATGCATTAAAGTTTTTAACAAGATTCTCTACTGATCTCTCTGTAAGCATTAAATACTGAGCATCTAGTATTTTATAAGTGTTTAATTCTGAAAGAATTATCACTTTTGACTTTTCTAAATTACGAGCCGACAAATATACACTTTTATTTGGTTCTGGTAAAACTAAAAGTGATTTTTTCTCATTAACATTCAATTTTTTTGTTAAAGCGACATAATCTTTTGTTTTTGGTGCCACAAAAGAGAAATCTTCTAGCACGATTAACTGTTGGTTCTTCACTTTATATGAAAGTGCAGATTTACGTGCTAACTGTTTAACTTTTTTGTTAATTTTAAAGCTGTAATCTCGTGGAGTTGGTCCAAAAATGCGACCTCCACCGACGCGAACAGGAGATTTAACATCACCAGGACGAGCACCACCGCCTCCTTTTTGTTTACCTAATTTGCGCGTACTACCAGCAACTTCACTTCTACCTTTGGTTTTGTGGGTTCCTTGGCGTTTATTAGCCATATGTTGTTTTACGTCCAAATAAATGGCGTGGTCATTTGGCTCAATTCCGAAGATTGTATCATCTAACGAAATTTTTCTTCCGGTATCTTTACCTTCTATATTATAAATACTTAGTTCCATTATTTATTTACAATTACGATTGAACCTTTTGCTCCTGGTACAGATCCTTTCACTAAGATTAGATTATTTTCAGGAATCACTTTTAACACTTCTAGGTTTTGAACCGTTACACGATTACCACCCATACGTCCGCCCATACGCATACCTTTGAACACTTTTGCAGGATAAGAACAAGCTCCTACCGAACCTGGTGCTCTTAAACGATTATGTTGTCCGTGCGTTGACTGACCCACTCCGCCGAAATTATGGCGTTTTACTACTCCTTGGAAACCTTTCCCTTTTGATGTTCCAATAACATCAGCCCATTCAGTGCCATTAAACATATCCACTGTAAAGACATCTCCTAATTTGACATCATTTCCAAGTCCCTTGAACTCAACCAAGTGTCTTTGTGGAGTAACGTTTGCTTTTGCAAAATGACCTTTTTCAGGTTTGTTAGTAGCTTTTTCTTTTTTCTCAGAAAAACCTACCTGTACAGCCTCATAACCATCATTTTCAAGCGTTTTGATTTGCGTAACTACACAAGGACCAGCTTCAATAACAGTGCATGGAACATTTTTTCCATCGGCACTGAAAACGGAAGTCATTCCGATTTTTTTTCCTATTAATCCTGGCATTTCAATTTAATTAATTATTATTTACTATTTATGTTTGATTATCTACAAATCAAACTTTGATTTCTACTTCTACTCCACTTGGTAACTCTAATTTCATTAAAGCATCTACTGTCTTAGACGTAGAACTATAAATATCAATTAGTCTTTTGTATGCACACAATTGAAACTGCTCTCTCGATTTTTTATTCACAAAAGTAGCACGATTCACTGTAAAGATTCGTTTATGAGTAGGCAGTGGAATTGGACCACTCACAATTGCTCCAGTAGCTTTTACTGTTTTTACGATTTTCTCTGCCGATTTATCGACTAAGCTGTAATCGTATGATTTAAGTTTGATTCTAATTTTTTGACTCATCGTCTTTTATTTTAATTAAGTTATTTAAAAAAGGTATTGATTAAGAATCATTTGCTAATCAACACCTTATTATTTCTTATAATAATTCTACTTTTCCTTTTGCTTCTGTAACTACGGCTTTAGCGATAGAAGATGAAACCTCAGCATAATGAGAAAATTCCATTGTAGAAGTTGCTCTACCTGATGAAATCGTACGTAAAGATGTTACATATCCAAAAGTTTCAGCTAAAGGCACTTTTGCTTTTACAATACGAGCCCCAGTACGGCTTGAGTCCATTCCTTCTACTTGACCACGACGTTTGTTTAAGTCTCCAATTACATCTCCCATACTTTCTTCTGGAGTAATAACTTCCATTTTCATGATTGGTTCAAGTAATACAGGTTTTGCTTTGGCACACGCATTTTTAAATGCTAACTGAGCACAAATTTCGAAAGATAATTGGTCAGAGTCTACTGTGTGATAAGAACCATCGACAACAACAACCTTTAATTTATCTACTGGATAGCCAGCTAACACTCCGTTACGCATAGCCGCTTTGAATCCTTTTTGGATAGAAGGGATAAATTCTTTTGGGATGTTTCCACCTTTTACTTCGTCGATAAATTGTAAATCTCCTTCGAAGTTATCGTCAACAGGACCAACTTTAAGCATCATATCAGCAAATTTACCACGACCACCTGATTGTTTTTTATACACTTCTCGTAGCTCAACGGTTTGAGTTATTGCTTCTTTATAAGACACTTGCGGTTTACCTTGATTACACTCTACTTTGAATTCACGTTTAAGACGGTCAACAATGATTTCTAAATGAAGTTCACCCATACCACTAATGATAGTTTGACCTGATTGCTCGTCTGTTTTCACAGTGAAAGTAGGATCTTCTTCAGCCAATTTAGACAATCCATTTCCTAATTTATCAATATCTTTTTGGGTTTTAGGCTCAATAGCAATACCGATTACTGGTGCGGGGAAGTCCATTGACTCAAGTGTCATTTGATTATTCTCGTCGCACAAGGTATCACCAGTACGAATATCCTTAAAACCAACACCTGCACCTATATCTCCAGCTGAGATTACATCAACAGGATTTTGTTTGTTAGAGTGCATTTGAAAAATACGTGAAATACGTTCTTTCTTTCCAGAACGTGTGTTGTATACATACGAACCTGCATCAATTTTACCTGAATACACGCGGAAGAAGCACAAACGACCTATGTATGGGTCGGTAGCAATTTTAAATGCTAAAGCACAAAGAGGTTCTTTTGCATCAGGATGTCTTACTACTTGTTTTTCAGCATCATTTACATCTTGTCCGATAATTTCGGGAGTATCTAATGGGCTTGGCAAGTATGCACAAACAGCATCAAGCATAGTTTGAACACCTTTATTTTTGAAAGAAGACCCGCAAATCATAGGATTGATTTGCATGCTTATTGTACCTTTGCGAATAGCTGCTTTGATTTCATCTTCAGTGATAGTGCTAGGATCATCAAAGAACTTTTCCATAAGAACATCATCAAATTCAGCAACCACTTCGAGCATTTTTTCTCTCCATTCTTTGGCTTCGCTCAACAAATTAGCGGGGATTTCTTCAATATGATATTGAGCTCCCATCGTTTCATCATGCCAAAAAAATGCCTTCATTTTTACAAGGTCTACTACACCTTGAAATTTCTCTTCAGCACCAATTGGTATTTGAATAGGACAAGGAGTTGCTCCTAATACCTCTTTAACTTGACGAACAACGTCGAAGAAATCGGCACCAGAGCGGTCCATTTTATTTACATAACCGATGCGAGGCACTTTGTATTTATCTGCTTGACGCCATACTGTTTCTGATTGAGGTTCAACACCTCCAACAGCACAAAATGCTGCTACAGCTCCGTCTAGGATACGCAACGAACGTTCAACCTCTACGGTAAAGTCAACGTGTCCTGGGGTGTCAATCAAATTTATTTTGTATTTTTCATTTTGATAATCCCAACTAGTTGTAGTAGCTGCAGAAGTAATCGTAATACCTCTTTCTTGCTCTTGATCCATCCAGTCCATGGTCGCAGCACCCTCGTGTACTTCACCAATTTTGTGGGTTAACCCTGTATAAAATAGAATACGCTCGGAAGTTGTTGTTTTACCAGCATCAATATGAGCCATGATACCGATATTCCGATTGTAACTTAAATCTCCTTTTGCCATTTTAGTATATCTTCAGATGTTAAATATTAAAAACGAAAATGGGCGAAAGCTCTGTTTGCTTCAGCCATACGATGCATATCTTCTTTACGTTTGAAAGAAGCACCTTGCAGATTGAATGCATCTACAATTTCGGCAGCTAATTTATCAGCCATCGTTTTTCCTCCTCTCTTGCGAGAATAGAGTATTAAGTTTTTCATTGAAATGGATTCTTTTCTTTCTGGACGGATTTCAGTAGGAACTTGAAATGTAGCTCCACCGATACGGCGAGATTTCACTTCTACTTGAGGGGTGATGTTTTCTAAAGCTTTTTTCCAGATATCAATAGACGACTTTTCTTCGTTAGGTAATTTACCTTTAACGTTTTCTAAAGCTGTATAAAAGATAGTAAATGCGGTGGTTTTTTTACCATCATACATTAAGTGGTTAACAAACCTTGTAACCATTACATCTCCGAAAATTGGATCAGGTAATACGATCCGTTTTTTTGGTTTTGCTTTTCTCATTTTTTTTAAAATTTTTCCGTTTTGTATTTGGTTGCCATTGTGTCTTCAAAAAATTACGCTTAATTTTTTTACTCAACCGATAAAATGTCTAAATCCAAAATATGCAAAACAGTAGTAATTAACTGTTGTTTGTTTTTCTTTTAATTTTCACACCGAAGGATTATTTCTTTTTACCTCCTTTAGCTGGTGCAGCAGCTGGTTGACCTGGTTTTGGGCGTTTAGCTCCGTATTTAGAACGTTTTTGTTTGCGACCATTAACGCCAGCAGTATCTAATGTTCCACGTACAATGTGATAACGAACCCCTGGTAAATCTTTAACACGACCACCACGAATTAGCACAATTGAGTGTTCTTGCAAGTTGTGTCCTTCACCTGGAATATATGAGTTTACTTCCTTTTGGTTAGTTAGACGAACTCTTGCTACTTTACGTAAAGCCGAGTTAGGTTTTTTGGGAGTTGTTGTATACACCCTTACGCACACACCACGACGTTGAGGACAAGAGTCCAACGCTGGAGACTTGCTTGTGTCGATCTGTTTAGCCCTTCCTTTTCTTACTAATTGCTGAATTGTAGGCATTTTACTTGTTTTTGTTATAAATTATTAGACTTCTTTTTGAACCCATTTTTTGTAAATTCGGGTTGCAAAGATACACAAACTTTTGTACTAAACAATATTTTAGTATAAAAAAATACAAATTTATTTGAGAAACAATTATTTAATAGAAGCATACGAACTATGCTTCTCCTTTCATCCCACCAAAATTCATGGGAATAGGGGGATTTTTTTGTTCTGAAAGGATTATTTTCCCGTTTTGTTTTTCAAATTTAGTAATATTTTCTTGTAATGCTAGTAAAAGTCTTTTAGCATGCTCGGCATTTAAGATAATGCGAGATTTCACTTTAGCTTTGGGGGTATTGGGCATTAATCGAGCAAAGTCTATTACAAATTCGCTGGTTGAATGTGCTATAATTGCTAAATTTGAATACACACCTTCTGCAATGTCGTCTGCAATTTCTATACTAAAACCATTGTTTGAATTTTCCATTCTATTTTGTTTTAAAATTATGTAATTAAGAAAGATGTTTTTTCTAAAAAAACCTTATGTTTCTACTATTTTGTATCAATTTTGACACATTTTGTATGGTTTCATGTTAATTAACAGACAAAAGTACGATTTTTAAATTAAATCATTGAATTCTCAATTAAAATATTTACATTTGCTTGTTAATTTTGTAGTATTTTCTCTGAAAAGAAGAGAGCGTTATGGGAGCAAATGAAGGTCTGAGTAAAAAGGCAAAAATATTTAATGAAATTATTAAGGATCTCCAGTATATTTTGGCGATAGGTATTATTGTAGTATTACTTCCCAGCGATTTGCAATACAAATATCAATATACTGAAGGCAAGCCTTGGCAGTATGATTTACTTACGGCTACATTTGATTTCCCAATTTATAAAACAGAAGTTGAAATCAGTAATCAGCGTAATGATATAATAAAAACGCACAAACCTTATTATGTACTAGATACAAGCCTTAAAAGCAAGCAAATTGCATTCTTAGAATTAATAGTACAATCGTTATTCGCAAAAGACACAATTTCGCCAGTTTCTACCCATGTAATTTCTGAACTAAAAAAATCGTTAATAAACTTATATGATACTGGAATTTTAACATCACAAGATCAATCTGCATTACTTGCTAAAGAAGCTAAATACATTGTGATTATGCAAAATAATCTAGGTCAAACACGGAGGGTAGAAGACATTATCACAGAAAAAGAGGCTATCAGATTGTTTTTAAAAGATGCAAGTCGTATACTTCCAGAGTCTACACTTAATAAACTACCTATTAATGAATTAATAATAGGCAATTTGGTGTATGATGCTGAAACGACAAAAAAAATAAAAAATGATGAATTGAATAATTTATCGCTCACTTCGGGCCAAATACAAGCTGGAGAACGTATTATTGATAGGGGGGAAATTGTAACTTATGAGAAACAAAAGATCTTAGACTCCTTGAAAAAACAATTTCACCAAGAAGAGAGAAAATCGAATAATAATACAATTCTTTTAGGAGAGATTTTGATTGTAAGCTGTTTAATTTTATTGTTTTACCTTT
>Ga0116172_10000530_pt1 | contig 38540 bp, 33 predicted proteins | sample AD_UKC083_MetaG_FD_89799 | JGI IMG/M metagenome (GOLD analysis project Ga0116172, IMG submission 89799) | Active sludge microbial communities of municipal wastewater-treating anaerobic digesters from USA - AD_UKC083_MetaG | ecosystem: Engineered > Bioreactor > Anaerobic > Digestate | place: USA... | reverse complement strand
GTTTGATTCCCAGTTGTCAAATACCCTATTGGAGATAGATGATCTATTTTCAAAGTTCCGTTTGTCTGAGGCTTTGATGACGGTTTATAAACTCTTTTGGGATGAGTTTTCTTCCTGGTACTTAGAAATGATCAAACCTGCTTATCAACAGCCAATAGATAAAAAAACTTACGAAACTACCCTTCGCTTTTTTGATGCCTTATTGAAAGCACTGCATCCTTATATGCCTTTTATTACGGAAGAATTGTGGCAGGCTTTAGAAGAAAGAAAAGAAGGTGAAAGTATCATGGTTTCATTGATGCCTAAAGCTAGGCCGGTTGATGAGTTGCTGATTACGCAATTTGACAAAACCAAAGAGATTATTGCCGGTATCCGTACGATACGTTTACAACACAACGTTCCCAATAAGAATTTACTTCAGTTGGAGATAATCGGTGAACATAATCCGATTTTCGATTCCATTATTCTGAAACTTTGTAATTTGGAGCATATTCAAACTGTAAACGAAAGATCTCAAAATTCAATTTCATTCCTCGTTGGTACTACGGAATATGCGGTGCCTATGGATAATTTGCTTGATGCAGAAGAAGAGATCAAAAAGATGGAAGATGAAATTGTTTATTTGGAAGGTTTTATCGAATTGGTGATGAAAAAACTCGGCAATGAAAAATTTGTAGCCAATGCAAAACCACAAATTGTGGAGGCAGAACGTAAAAAACATGCCGATGCCCTTAGTAAAATCGAATCTTTGAGGGAGTCGATGTCCCATCTGAAAGGAAAATAAACGTAATTATAATTACTGATTACATTAATATAATTAATCATTAAAATGTCTTATTCAATTCTTTGCAAACAAACCTGTGAGATAGCCAAAAAGGCAGGCAATTTTATTTCTGAACAAAAAAAAGGTTTTAATCAATCGTTTGTGGAATATAAAGGTTTACACGATTTGGTAAGCTATGTTGATCGGGAAGCCGAGAAACTGGTTATTGCCGAGTTGCAAAAATTGTTGCCCGAATCCGGCTTTATTGCAGAAGAAGGCACTCAAAATGTTCGCGGGGCAAAGTACAATTGGATTATTGACCCTTTAGACGGGACCACCAATTTTATACAAGGCATTCCGAATTATGCGGTGAGCATAGCTCTGATGGAGAATGATGATATAGTGCTTGGAGTAGTCTATGAAATCGGACAACAAGAGTGTTTTTATGCCTGGAAAGGAGGCGGTGCTCACTTAGATGGTGTCAAAATACAGGTTTCGGACAAGTCCGATTTGAATACATCATTGATTGCAACAGGCTTTCCTTATACGAAATTCGATTTACTTGACCCATATCTGGCTTTTCTGAAGTGGGTGATGCAAAATTCAAGGGGTGTACGCCGGATTGGCTCTGCTGCTACTGATTTGGCTTATGTGGCTTGTGGACGATTTGATGCATTTTGGGAGTATGGATTAAAGTCTTGGGATATGGCTGCAGGTGCACTGTTGATTCAAGAAGCCGGGGGGATGATTACCAACTTTGACGGCGAGGAAGATTTTCTTTTTGGAGGTAATGTCGTTGCGACTAATGGCACCTTGCATCCCGTTTTTCTTCGTACCTTAAAGGATTTTATCAGTTAGTTATATGGACAAACTATGGACAAGGAGCTTCATATGCGCTTGTATTGGAAATTTTTTGTTGTTTTTCGCTTTTTATTTATTGTACCCTATCTTGCCTTTGTATTTGATTGATACTTTTTCGGCATCCAAGACTTTGATAGGATTTATATTGTCATCATACACACTTGCGGCATTGCTGGTTCGTCCTTTTTCGGGATTTTTATTGGATTTATTTCGCCGAAAGCCACAGTATCTGATCGCTTTCTTTCTCTATGTTATCTTTTTTATAGGCTATCCTATTGTAACCAGCATCAATTTGTTTCTTCTTATCAGGATGATTCACGGAGCCATTTACGGTTTTGTTACCACTGCCGGAAATAGCCTGGTAGTTGATATACTTTCTTCTTCCCGAAGAGGAGAGGGCTTGGGGTACTTTGGAGTTTCCAATAATTTGGCGATGGTTGTGGGACCTATGACTAGTTTGATGCTTCATGAAAATGGCTCATCCTATAATACCATTTTTTATCTTGCTTTTGTTTTCGGTTTATTGGGGTTTGTGTTTGCTTCTTTGATAAAAGTTAAGAAACCGTTCAACCCGACACCGGATCGAGTTTTTGCTTTTGATCGTTTCTTCCTGTTTAAGGGTTTTAAAGCCAGTTTTTCTTTTTTTCTAAGTGGTATTCCATATGGGATGTTTATGACTTATTTAGCCATATATGGGAAAGAATTAAGTATCGAAGTCGGTTTGGGCCTATTCTTTACTTTATTAGCTTGTGGGTTGGTGTTTTCACGCTCGTTTTCCGGGAAGATGGTTGACAAGGGAAAACTCACCCAAGTTATTAAAATCGGACTATTTATTAGTCTTATAGGTTTGTTCTTGTTAGCTTTTCTTCAAAGAATAAACATGTATAATCATACAACTGTAATAGTCTTGTTCTTGCTAATCCCGGTAATTTTGGGTTTGGGTTATGGCCTCATTTTCCCTGCATTCAATACCTTGTTTGTCAATTTAGCACCTAATAACAGACGAGCTACTGCCAGTTCAACTTTTATGATAAGCTGGGATTTGGGATTAGGTTCCGGATTTATTTTAGGAGGCTGGCTTGCCGACTCTGTAGGAGGATTGTCGCTTGCGTTTTTAGTCGGCGCTCTTTTATTGTTGTTTTCCTTTGTATATTTTACCAAAAGTGTTGAACTGCACTTTCAACGCAATAAATTGAGATAGATTCGTGTTCGGAAGTTTTATAGATTGATGATGTCGGGATGAATGAAATTGTCTCTTTGTCCCGAGGTGTCTCCTTCATTAAATGAGGTAACCCAGTGGATAAATTCTGTCATCTTTTCGGGTTTGGTTTCAAAAACATTACCTACAACCACTAAGTCTGCACCCGCATTAAAAGCTGCTTCTATAGCTGCTGTAGAGCATATGCCGCCACCTACGATGAGTGGGATTGATGTCATTGACCTGACATGACTGATGATTTCGGTTGGTACGGGATGGTTAGCTCCGCTTCCGGCTTCAAGATAGGTGAGGTGCATGCCCAACAGTTCGCCGGCAATGGCAGTAGAACATACAATTTCTTTTTTATCTCTCGGGATAGGTTTGGTATTACTGATATATTCAACTGTACTCATTTTTCCACCATCTATCAGCAAATAGGAAGTTGGTATTACTTCTACACCAGACTGTTTGATGGCAACAGAAGATTTGATATGTTGACCAATCAGATATTCAGGGTTTCTGCCTGATAGCAAAGAGAGATAAAGCAGCGCATCGGCATGTTTCGAAAATTGCGAAGCATCGCCGGGAAACAGTACAACAGAAGTATCTATCTCTTCTTTGATGATTTCAATGATGCTGTCAGTCGAATTAACTCCGTGACTGCCACCAATAAAGATAAAATCAGGTGGACAAATTTTTAAAATAGCAATGATTGATGCCAGATTACGCAGATCATTTTTTTCCGGATCTATCAAAACGGCTAACATTTTTCTGCCTTTCTCCCGGTTAACCAGTATTTGTTTGTAAATATTTTTCTTATTCATAATCTGTTGTTTATTCTGTTTGCTTTTAAAGTTTGATTTTTTTATCGACGCCAACTACCATGGTGTATGTTGCATTTTGAAAATAATGCAATCTGTATATTCTTGATCCTGAAACATGTAGAACATGCAATACCCCTGAGTCGTTCAGTTGAAACGGAAAAATTTCTAATTCCGTCGAAAAGTCAAACACTTTCTTGCCGATTAGCTTGTATAGGACTTCTTTCGCCGACCAAGCAATTTCTAAATAACTGTTGTCTTTTTCGTTGTAAAGATATTGTTGTTCTGCCGGATTTAAAAAACGTTTGTACACACGCTTCACTTTCTCAGTTCTCAATTCTAAATCAATACCGACAGCATGTATCGGATGTACCATAACAGCAACATAATTTTTACTGTGGCTGATGCTAATTTGCTCCGAAGCATTTTGCAGATAAGGTTTGTTGTTCTCATCATAACAAACTACAACCTCACGACCAAGTACTTTGTTAAGCAATAGCCTGGCTGCTAAAAATTCTTGTTTTCTTTTGGTTGTTGATAACTTTTCAAATTCAGCTTCATACACCTCAAAGTTGGTGAGCATGGACTTTAATGCTTCTACATCTTCATCAAACTGTCCGATCAATATTTCCCCTTCTTGATATGTAATGTTTTCGATTTTCATTTCCAACTGAAACTCTCCATCAATCTAATCACATCTTTTTTTATAAAATCAGCCATTGGGGCAATGGAATCTTTGTTAGGCACATGATTAAAATAGACCGCTCCCCTGAAAAAATGTCGGATACTATCGGTCAGCGTAAACTGTGCTACTGAGGCAACATCTCCTTGTAGGTCATAATAAATACCATATACATCCTGTTCCGGATTGCTGAAAAATCTTTCCTGTATATCGTCTGCTCGTACCAAATGCTTGTAAACCGAGCGATGTGCGTCCTCCGACAAATCGTACAATTTACCTTTTACCTCCTTATAACTACAATGAATAGCAGCGTTTAAAGTAGGATAAACGATATCTATCCAATACTTTTCTTGAGGTTCGTATTTGAACGCTATTCGGGCATGCGACGACATGTCAAAGGAATAAGGTAACAAAGTGTCCATTCTGACATAAGTGTTCTTCGGTAAATCTACCCTAAAATATCCATAAGGCTTAGGATAACCGGTTTTTCTACAAGAAACAACAAACAATAATCCTACGAGTACTCCGACCAATAGGCAGTTTGTTGATTTCCTGTACGTATATTTACGCTTCCTCATCCTCTTGTTCTTCTTTGATGATGAGTTTTACTTTTTTGATTCTGCGATTGTCAACTGATAGCACCTCAAACAGATACTTTCCAAATTTTATTTGCTCATTTTTCCGGGGAATTTCACCCTTAAGCTCAAGGATAAAGCCTGCAAGTGTCTCAACTTCTTCGGTAGCTTTTGCTTCGATAAAGTCATCCTCGTTGATTTCTCCAATTTTAAAGAAATCATTTAATTGTATTTTTGCTTCGAAGATGAATGTGTGGTCATTTATTTTGGTATAAAGTGCTTCTTCATCATCGTATTCATCACTGATATCACCGATAATTTCCTCAACTATATCCTCCAGGGTAATCAGTCCTGAGGTGCCTCCATATTCATCCACAACAACGGCCAAATGCACTTTGTTTTGCTGAAACTCACTGAGCAAATCATCAATCATTTTTGTTTCAGGCACATAATAGGCCTGGCGGATTAAGGTTTGCCACCGAAAAGAATTCGGTTTATCCAGGTGCGGCAACAAATCTTTGCTATACAAAATACCTTTGATATTGTCCGGAGTACCCGAATATACAGGGATGCGTGAATATCCGGATTCAACAATGACGGCAAGTAGGCTTTTGTAAGATGTTTTTATGTCAACACTGACCATATCAACGCGCGAAGTCATGATGTCAACCACTTGAATATTAACAAACTTAATGATTCCCTCAAGAATCTCTGTGTCTTCGTCATCATTACCGGATGTAAGTTCAATAGCGTGCGACAGTTCATCCATGGAAATATTGGGTTTGTTATGACGCTCTAACCGCTGGTTTATAGTTGAAGTTGATTTTACGAGAAGGTGTACCAAAGGTTTGAAAATTTTATAAAGTACTATCAGGATAGGTGCCGTGAAAGTAGCTACTCTTCTTCCCTCACGGGATGCAAAAATTTTGGGAGTAATTTCTCCAAAAAACAATAATAAAAATGTAATTAAGACAGTTTGGAAAAGAAAAGCAATGATGAGTGCATTTCCAAAATTGATTAGTTAATGGGTTACAAAAGTCAGTATCAATATTATGGATACATTGACAAAATTATTACCTATCAAAATGGTAGCAAGCAACTTTTGAGGGTCTTCCAACAAACTGTGGATGCGTTGATCGGATTTTTTATGGCTATGCTCTATTTCGTCAAGTATCTGCGGAGAAAATGAAAAAAATGCCACTTCAGATGCTGAAATAATTGCAGATAACATCAATAAAAATACACTGATGATCAGAGCAAATATTTCGTTGATTGTAATTGGATTAAAACTTATGCTAAGAAAAATAGACGTCGGGTACACAGTTTTAGTTTAATTGATAGTTTTGTTTAATCTATGGATTATTTTTCCATACAAAAATAGATATTTTTCATCAATTCGTCCCTATTCCTAACAATATATGTTATATTTGTGGTCAGATACCATTAATTTTCTCTCAAAAATATTGCTTTATGGAAGATAAATTAGTTACGCTCGCAATACGTACTTATCATCGGGCACAAATGATAAAAGCTGTGTTGCAGGAAGAAGGAATAGAAACCGTCATTCACAATTTGAACCTTGAACAACCGGAAATGGCTGTTGGGGTGCGTGTGAGAATTAAAGAAAGTGATTTGCCCCGTGCACTTATCATCGTAGAAGAAATGGAAAAGGCGTGGGAAGAAGAAAAGCCTGTAAAAGAGAATCGTATGGTATTAATTCCTGTGGATTTTGCTGATCAGATTCCTAAAACCATTGATTTTGGCTTTCAAATGGCTAAGAAAATAGGTGCAGAGGTTGTTTTTCTGTATGTTTATTTCACTCCTGCTTTTACCATCTCGATGAATAATGATGTCGGAACATACAGCATTAGCGACAGTGAGTTACTTCGGAGGATTATCAGTTCTGCCAATGCAGATGTAGAGAATATGCGTAATCTTATAGACAGAAGAATCAAAAAAAAGGAGTTGCCCAAACTTAATTTTAAATTTGAATTAATTGAAGGGGTGCCCGAAGATCAGATTCTTGATTATTGCAAGAAATATAAACCGGATGTGGTGGTGATGGGATCACACGGCAAGAAAATATCCAATGAACCTTTAGGTAGTGTGGCAGCTGAAGTCATGGAATTATGCGAGGCTCCCGTGTTTGCGATTCCCAGCATGACCAGTCAGGAAAAATTCGGTGATCTTAAAAAAATTGCTTTTATTACCAACTTCGACCAAAAAGATTTAATCGCCATTGATAAAGTGATATCAACCTTTATCAACCCTGAAATGGAGTTATGCTTTATTCATGGATCGGATAAAGAAGAACCTTGGAATGAAATTATGCTGACGGGTATCAAATCTTATTTTGCAAACCAATATCCCGGTGTTAAAACTAATTATGCTTTAGTGGAATCAACCGATTCTCCCGAAAAGGTAAATGAATTCATAGAGCAACTTCAAATTGATGTACTTGCTTTCAACTCCAGACGCAAGCGACTGTTTGCACGTATTTTTAATCCCGGTTTGGCTTATAAGATGATTTACCATTCAGACATTCCGCTGTTTGTTACGCATGTTTAGTTTGTAATCGTTTAACTATTTCAGATATTAACTGACGACTGTCAGATTAAATCGGAACTAATTCAACTTATATATAAATTTAAATTAAGAAATACTTAGTAAAACTTTATTCTCCCTTTTTTAAAATCTGAAAAGGAGTAAAGTTATCCTTTGAAATTGTTCGTAAAAAATATGGAAAAAACTTGGCGATGGTTTGGCACAAAAGACGATATAACGCTTGATATGCTAAAACAAATTGGCGTAGAGGGAATTGTAACATCTTTACATGATGTGGAATGTGGAGAAATCTGGACATCTGAAATGATTGATACGTGTAATCAACACATCATTTCAAATGGGTTGAAATGGTCGGTAGTTGAAAGTTTGCCGGTACACGACGCTATAAAATATGCTGGAAAAGAAAGAGATTTCTTAATTGAAAACTACAAAATAAGTCTTGCTAACTTAGGAAAATGTGGCATAAAGACTGTTTGCTATAATTTTATGCCTGTAATTGACTGGGTAAGAACAGACCTGAACAAGGAGATGAGCGATGGAACGGGAACTTTGTTTTTCAATAAACTTTGTTTAGCTTATTTTGATGTCAAAATTTTGAAAAGAAAAAATGCTTGCCTTGAATATTCTGATAAAGAGTTGAAAAAGGTTGAGTATTTAGATAAAACTATATCTGAAGAAGAAAAAACAGAATTAATAGACTCGATCATTGTTAAAACACAAAAATTTATCAGCCGAGGTATTGTAGGTGCAAATCAAAACCCGGTGGAAGCATTCAATACACAGTTACATTATTTTGATGGGATTGGGAAAGAAGATTTAAGGCAAAATCTGAAGTATTTTCTTGAAAAAATACTTCCCACAGCCGAGAAATATGGGATAAAAATGTGCATTCATCCGGACGATCCGCCTTTTCCAGTATTTGGTTTGCCACGTATTGTTTGTAATCAGGATGATATTGAGTGGATTTTGAATTCGGTCAAAAGCAGTAGCAACGGATTGACTTTTTGTGCCGGATCATTAAGTGCAGGGTTGCATAATGATGTGGTTGAAATGGCTCAAAAATTTGTGTCAAAAACTTATTTTGTCCACTTGCGAAGTACGCATGTGTATGAAAACGGAGACTTTGAAGAGGCATCACATCTTTCAGGACGAGCCAACCTGATAGAAGTCATTCGAATATTTGAAAAAGAAAATCCGAACTTACCCATGCGAGTTGATCATGGGAGGTTAATGCTTGATGATAAAGACAAAAATTACAATCCTGGTTATTCATTGCTGGGAAGAATGTTTGCATTAGCACAAGTGGAAGGGATGATGGCGGTAGTGAAAAATGAAATTACAAATAAGCTCTATGAATGAGTTGTTTAGCGTAAAAGACAAAGTATTGGTAATCACAGGTGGAAAATATGCCTTTTCAGAATATCGAGATTTAAGCAAAGTTTCTAATAAATAATGACTAAAACTCTTTTCATAAACTTAGAGGGGGTGATCCGAAGAATTCAAAATCATAGTGTGTTTTTGTGAATCCAACAAATAACTACAATTGGCCCTGCCGGGCAAGTAATTCTTGCGAAAAGAGATTTTTTATTCAAAAAAAACTTCGTATATTTGCAGCCGTTTTTTGTGAAAAACGCAGTAATTAATTTTAAAAACTTAGTAAACAGTATGTTAAATCATTATGAAACCGTTTTCATATTAACTCCCGTTTTGTCTGACGCACAGATGAAGGAAGCGGTTGAAAAGTTCAAAGATGTTTTGAAGGATAGCGGTGCGACTATCACCAATGAAGAGAACTGGGGATTGAAGAAATTAGCTTATCCCATCCAAAAAAAATCGACAGGTTTTTATACTTTGTTGCAGTTTGATGCTGAGCCTTCTGTGGTTGAAGCTTTAGAAACCGTTTATCGTCGTGACGAGCGTGTGTTAAGATTCTTGACTTTCCGTTTAGACAAATATGCTTATGAGTATGCGGAAAAGAGAAAAGGTTTAAAATCTAAAGAAAAGGAGGGCTAAAACATGTCAACAAATCAAGGTAAAATCAGGTATTTAACACCACCTACAGTAGATCTGAAGCGTAAAAAGTATTGTCGTTTCAAAAAGAGCGGCATCAAGTATATCGATTATAAAGATCCGGAGTTTTTGAAAAAGTTTTTGAACGAGCAAGGTAAAATTTTACCTCGTCGGATAACCGGTACTTCTTTGAAGTTCCAGCGTAAGGTAGCTCAAGCTGTTAAGCGAGCACGCCATTTGGCATTGCTTCCTTATGTAACTGATATGATGAAATAAATTTAGGAGGAGGAAATCTTATGGAAGTAATTTTAAAAGAAGACGTTGCCAATTTGGGCTTTAAAGGAGATTTGGTAACTGTAAAAGATGGCTACGGACGCAACTATTTAATACCTCAGAAATTAGCTGTTTTGGCTACAGAGTCTGCTAAAAAAATGCTGGCTGAGGATATGAAACAACGTGCACATAAATTAGAAAGGATCAAAAATGAAGCACAAGAACTTGCTGATAAATTGCAAGATTTTACTTTAAGTGTTGGAGCAAAAGCCAGTACAACAGGTAAAATCTTCGGTTCCGTTGGTCCTATTCAAATTGCAGATGCCTTTGAAAAAGCAGGTTTTACTGTTGATCGCAAAACTATCGTATTGAAAGAGCCCGTAAAAGAGCTTGGTTCCTATAAAGTAACCTTGAAACTACACAAAGAGATTACAGTAGAAATTGCTTTTGATGTAATTGCCGAATAATTTTACTGAATATAATTTCAGATATATTTTTCAGTCAATTTAAAATCGACATAGAACCGATACCTTGACAGGTGTCGGTTTTTTATTTAATTTTGTCGCTTGTTTTATACTTCACAAATAAACTTACACTTATGGCTGTTATTAAACCTTTTAAAGGTATTCGTCCACCCAAAAATATCGTTGAAAAAATAGTATCACGTCCTTATGACGTATTGAATTCTGAAGAAGCCCGAACTGAGGCTGAAGGCAATCCCATGTCATTGTATCATATCATCAAACCTGAAATTGATTTTGAGCCGGGAACGGATGAACATGAAGAAAAGGTTTATGCCAAGGCTGTTGAGAATTATAAGAAATTCAAACGGGAAGGGTGGTTACGGCAAGATGAGCAGGAAAATTATTATGTGTATGCCCAAACCATGCATGGAAAGACGCAATACGGCTTGGTGGTGTGTGCTCATATCGATGATTATGTGAATGCTCGCATCAAAAAACATGAGTTGACCAGAAAAGATAAAGAAGAAGACCGGATGAAGCATGTGAGAATTAACAATGCAAATATAGAACCTGTATTTTTTGCTTATCCACATATGCAAGAACTGGATAACATTGTGAATAAGGTGATTCAAGAAGAACCGGAATATGATTTTGTTACTTTGGATGGTTTTGGTCATCATTTTTGGGTGATTGAAGACCAAACAACCATTCAGGAAATCACCCGTTTGTTCGCACAACTACCTGCTCTGTACATAGCCGACGGACATCACCGAAGTGCGGCAGCTGCCCTGGTAGGTATAGAAAAACGGAATCAAAACCCCCATCATACCGGTAATGAAGAGTATAACTATTTTATGGCGGTTTGTTTTCCGGATAATCAGTTGACCATCATTGATTATAATCGAGTGGTTAAAGATTTGAACAACCTGACTGATGAAGAGTTTTTAGCAGCTTTGTCCAAAAACTTTGATATCAGAAAAGTAGGTTCTGAAATTTATAAACCTAATAAACTTCATAATTTTTCGTTATACTTATCCGGAAATTGGTATGATTTGACGGCAAAGCCGGGTACTTATGATGATAAAGATCCTTTAGGTGTATTGGATGTGACTGTTTCATCCAATCTAATTTTAGATGAAATTCTGGGAATCAAAGACTTAAGAACAGATAAAAGGATAGATTTTGTGGGTGGTATCCGTGGACTTGAAGAGTTGCAGCAGCGTGTGGATAGTGGAGAAATGCGAGTTGCCATCGCTCTCTACCCTGTTTCTATGAAGCAATTGATTGATATTGCAGATTCGGGAAATATCATGCCGCCAAAAACAACTTGGTTTGAACCTAAACTCCGATCAGGATTAGTTATTCATGAATTGGAGTAAATGTGTTATCACGAATAGTCTCCGTTGCAGTATTATTTTACAAATAACATCACTCGGTTAATAGTAATAGCTATCGTTGTGCAATTACTATTGGTAGGCTGTGGGGTAAAATCTCGTTTAGCTACCGCCGATAAGAAGTTTGAAGCAGGAGAATATGCCGGAGCGGCTGAATTGTATGCACGAGCCTATTCAAAAATCCCTTCTAAAAGTCCTGAACTAAGAGCCAGGGTTGCTTATAATCAAGCCGAATGTTTGAGGAAGCTGAATTATACGCGCGCTGAAATGATGTATAACAGGGCTGTGCGATCAAAATATCAGGACAGTATCGTCTATCTCAAATTGGCACATGCTCAGCACCGAAACGGTAAGTACGGGGAAGCTGCAAAAAACTATAATATTTACCTGGAATATGACAGTACTAACGTGCTGGCTAAAAACGGACTTCTTGGAATCCAGCTCGTTGCTTCCTGGAAAGCAGAACCTGCCGGATATGTTGTCAAGCGGGAAAACACCTTTTATGCCCGAAATAAAAACGTTTATAGTCCGGCTTTTCAGGGCAGCGACTACAATCAGCTTTATTTTACTTCCAATAACTTCAAACCTAAGAAAGGTGCCATCAACAATGCCGTAACCAATTTGCCCAACAGCAACATTGTATTTGTAAAAAAAGATGCAAAGGGCAAGTGGAGTAAACCGGAGCCGGCATTGTCTGAGGAGTTGACCGAAGGTAATGAACTTGGTAATTGCACCTTTTCTCTCGATGGGAAAACCATGTATTTTTCCTTGGCTCCGCAAAAAGAAGATAGCGATGCCAGTGTGGAAATTTACTCTTCTTCACGTGCTGGCGGTGATTGGACCGCCCCTCAAAAGATTACATTTTTCAAAGATAGCAGCATTGCAGTAGCTCATCCTGCCATTGCGCCGGGTGGAGAAACGATTTATTTCGTTTCGGATGCCCCAAACGGCGAAGGAGGCAAAGACATCTGGAAAGGTGTTTTAGAAGGAGCTACCTGTAAATACATAGAAAATTTGGGACCGCAAATCAATACGCCGGGCGATGAAATGTTTCCTTATGTGAGGGCAGACGGGACTTTGTATTTTTCTTCCGATGGTCATCCCGGTGTGGGCGGATTGGATATCTTTAAAGCTGTACCCATTGTTAAAGAGGATGCGGAAGAAGATGAGAAAACAGAATGGACGGTGACCAATATGGGGATGCCGATTAATTCCAACCTTGATGATTTTGGTATTACTTTCGAGGGTGAAAAAGAAAAAGGATTTTTTTCTTCTAATAGGGGGCAAACCAGAGGTTTTGATGCCATATGGTCTTTCGAACTTCCTGAAATGGAAGTGCTTGTGGCCGGAAAGGTGTTGGATGATAAACTGAATCCAATCCCTGATGCCACGGTCAGATTAATCAGTAATACAGGTAAAAATATTCGTGTAGTGACCAAAAAAGATGGATCTTATCGCATCAAAATTGACACAGACATGGATTGCGTGATGCTGGGTACTGCACGTGGCTTCTTGAATAAAAAGGCTGAACTGTCATCTCGCGGAGTCAAAAAAAGCGAAACCTTTACGGTTGATTTGGTGTTACCGGCAGTGTTCAGACCGGTTCAGCTTGATAATATCTTTTTTGAGTTTGCCAAGTGGGATTTAACACCTGAATCAGAAAAAGGTTTGCAAGAATTACACGCCATGCTTACAGATAACCCGAATGTTGTTATCGAAATTAGTGCTCATACGGATTACAAGGGAGATGATGATTTTAATTTGGATTTATCGAATAAAAGGGCAAAGTCGGTAGTGGACTATTTAATTACTGCCGGCATTTCGGAAAACCGATTGGTTTCTGTCGGACACGGAGAGGATAAGCCTTTTGTTGTTGACGAAAGTTTGCATAAAACATATCCTTTTCTACCTCTTGATACCGCTTTATCTGAAGAATTTATATTGACTCTGGAGCCTGAAGAGCAGGAAATAGCGAATCAAATAAACAGAAGAACTGAGTTTAAAGTCATCAGAATGAGATTAAGATCAAGATAATTTAACCATAATCGTATGAAAATAAATCCGTTTTTATTGCTGTATCAATATCTGATTGTGTTGCCTATTGTGCTGGTGTTGACGATAATTACAGCCTTGTTAACCATCATTATGTCTCCTTTTTCCCCGAATAGTCGGGTAACCAATTATCCGGCGAGATGGTGGAGCAGGTTGATTTGTTATTTGTTTTTTATCCGTGTAAAAGTCAGTGGTTTAGAAAAAGCCAATCCTACCAAATCCTATATTTTTGTGTCCAATCATCAGTCTATTTTCGATATTTTTGCCTTGTATGGTTGGTTGCCGAATTTGTTCAAGTGGATCATGAAAATGGAGTTGCGAAAAATACCCTTGGTTGGACAGGCTTGTGAATCTGTCGGACATATTTTTATAGACAGAAGTAATCCCATGGCTGCCCAAAAGAGTTTGGAAAAAGCTGAAAATAGATTGGTTAAAGGTGTTTCTGTGGTTGTGTTTCCCGAAGGAACACGCACCAAGACCGGCAAGGTAAGTCAGTTCAAAAGAGGCGCTTTCCGTATTGCGACCGACTTAGGATTACCACTTTTGCCTATCACCATCAAAGGCAGTTTTGAACGGTTGCATCCCGGTAAACTTTTCTATGTTCATCCCGGAACCATAGAAGTTATCTTGCATGACTCCATAGACGTTAAATCCTATGGCAATGAAATCAATCCGGAATTAATCCGGCATACTTGGGAGGTGATCAATGGAGGGATGGAGTGATTATTCCTTCTTGAATTCTTTTGTATGGATATAATTTTCCGGAGTCATTACTCCAATTTCACTGTTCCTGAAATCCTTTGTGTTTCGTGTTAGTATGACGTTGATTTTACCGTGACTTACAGCAGCATAATGTTGTAGTGCATCTTCAAAGTCATTAAAATTGGAACTTAAAGCAGATTTTACTACTTGACCATCCATTTGAATGATATCTACTATGGATAGAAGTTGTGATAACTTACTCATAACTTTTTCATGCGTGGCTGTTTGTCTGAGTAAATAATAAGTATTGCTGCAAATGACCGGGGTGATATATCCTACTATTCTTTTTTCTTCACACCACGATAAGATGGTTGCTGCATGTTTAGAAAAAGGTTTGCGGTCGAAGAAAAAATCTACAATAACATCTGTGTCGATGAGAACTATGTCCATTTTATTTGAGGTATTTTTCGGTTAACTGTTTATCTAATTGGTTTTTGTAGTCGAAGTCATGTGGTTGCTTGAAGGAGCCTTTTAACGACTTGGTGATGGGGGCAATTTCCATATCATTGTTTGCTTTTTCAACAGAGATGGCTCTTAAATAATTTTCAACAATGTTTGAAAGACTACGCCCTTCACTTTTAGCATAACGCTTGGCTTTAATGATAACTTGTTGATCTATTGTTAATGTTAATTTTGTAGTCATGATTTCGTCCTTTCTCGTTTGATTAAAACCACACAAAGATAAATATATATTTTTATACGTGCAATAGAAATATAAAAAACACGTGTAAAACCCATGGATAAATGTCAATAATTTCGCCTATTTCCACTTAATAACCTTTAAAAACTCCGGTTTGACTCTTAAAAAATATTAATTTTTTTAATTGCTACATTTGTTTAATATCCTTATATACAGTTGTTTAATTCGTTTTTAATAGCCGGTTTATTTTATTTGTACAGTACTATGTATTGCAAGGTACTATATAGTTATTTACTTTTGCAGGGAATTTTTTGATTGAACGATGATAAAGCTAATCAATCTTCATAAGACTTATTATACGGAAGCAACATCTTTGCACGTATTGAAAGGAATAAACCTGACAATAGAGCAGGGCGAGTATGTTGCCGTCATGGGTGTTTCCGGTTCGGGAAAATCAACTCTGCTTAATATACTTGGTATCTTAGACAACTATGATGAAGGCGATTATTTTTTAAATGGTAAGTTGATTAAAAATTTGTCGGAGCGACAAGCAGCTAAATACCGTAATGAGATGATAGGCTTTGTGTTTCAGTCGTTTAATTTGATAAATTTCAAAAACGCCTTGGAAAATGTTTCTCTGCCTTTGTATTATCAAAAAATCAGTCGCAGGAAACGCAATATTATAGCCATGGAATATTTGGATAAGATGGGTTTGAAAGATTGGGCGTATCATATGCCCAATGAAATGTCGGGCGGACAAAAGCAGAGGGTGGCAATTGCTCGTGCCTTGGTTTCCAAACCAAAGGTATTGCTGGCAGATGAACCAACCGGTCAGTTGGATAGCAAAACCACAGAGGAAGTAATTCAGTTGATCACGGACTTGAATCAAACCGGACTAACTACCATTTTAGTTACTCATGAAAAATCAGTAGCAGATGCGACTAAGAGAATCATTCGTATCAAGGATGGAATTATCGATAATGATTAATGTTTAGCAACTGTCAATGGATATTCTTCAAGAAATATGGTCAGGTTTAAAACGCAATAAGTTGCGAACGGTGCTCACAGGCTTATCGGTGTCCTGGGGGATATTCATACTGATCATTCTGTTGGGAGCAAGTAATGGATTGAAGAACGGCGTAATTTCCAACTTCAGGGGGAGGGCTACGAATACGGTGCAGTTGTGGACAGGCGTCACTTCTATGCCTTTTAAAGGTTATCAATCGGGCAGATCGTTGAGCTTTACTGAAAAAGAATTAGAATATGTGAATGAGTATTTGCCGGAGGCAACCGATCCGACACCCATTATCAACAGGACATCGAACATCAGTTATCAAAATGAATACGGAAGCTATAGTATCAGGGGAGTTTTGCCTTCCTACGAACAAATCTTCCGGCTGAAATTTGAACCGCATGAAGGTCGGTTTATCAATGAAGTGGACGTTCGTGAAAATAGAAAGGTGATGGTGATAGATAAAAAGATTGCAGAGGTCCTGTTTAAAGATGAATCGCCTTTGGGCAAGTACGTCAATGTCAATCAAATTATGTATCAGATTGTCGGGGTCAATTCCAAAAAACAAGAATGGGGAGATGGCTATGCTTATATTCCTTATTCTACGGCGCAGATGGTTTATAATCCGAACAAGAAATACCATAGCATGGCGATGGTAGTACAAGACTTAAATACGAAAGAAGCAAATGAAGAATTTAACACGCGTTTAAGGACCAATCTGTCGCAGACCATGATTTTTGATCCTAAGGATACGCAAAGTTTGTGGATAAGTAACACACAGCGTGATTATTTGCAAGCCATGAGTATTTTTAGTGCCATCAGCCTGTTTGTAATGATAGTGGGTGTTTTAACCCTGATTGCCGGAGTGGTGGGAGTGAGCAATATTATGTTGGTTACCGTAAAAGAAAGAACCCGCGAAATCGGTATTCGAAAAGCTATCGGTGCTCCACCTACCCAAATTTTGTTGACCATCATCATCGAGTCAATTTTAATTATGGCGGTATTCGGGTACATAGGTATGATGGCGGGAATCGGTGTCACGGAAGTGGTGAATTTGGTGATGGAGCAATCGGCAGCAGGTAATCCGGGCGGGATGACGGTTTTTAAAGATCCGACCGTCAATTTGTACTACGTGTTCTTTTCTACCATGATTATGATTGTTGCAGGAATAATTGCAGGTTATATTCCTGCCCGGAAAGCCGTGAAAATAAAACCCATAGAAGCCATGCGCAATGAAAACTAACTACTAATTACTTAACTTCTTTAACTTCCCTAACTTCTTTAACTTCCAAAACAAACTACTAACTACTAAACAATGCCTTTCATAGATTTAGATAAGTATCACGAAGTATGGAATACCATCACAAGCAATAAATCACGCAGTGTGTTTACGGCTTTTGGGGTGTTCTGGGGCATGTTTATGTTAGTCGTTTTGGTAGGTGCAGGCACGGCATTGGAACGCGGTATTTCGTCACAGATAGAAAGCTTTTCAGCCAATTCCTGTTTTATGTGGACACAGCGTACTTCATTACCTTATAAGGGTTTCAGAAAAGGACGTAATTGGGATATGAAAAATGGAGATATACAACTGATACAATCGACAGTTCCTGAATTACAGTATATTGCTCCTATGATTTTTAGAGGAGGTGGTGGTTCTAATAATGTCGGTCGTAACGACAAATCAGGTTCCTATCAAATTAAGGGTGTAACTACGGATTATGCGTTGATAGATAGACCCAGACAGATATTGGGAAGGTATATCAATCAAGTTGATGTGGCGGAAAAGAGAAAGGTTTGCGTGATTGGAGAACGGGTATATGAAGTGTTATTTCCTCATGGAGAAGATCCGATTGGCAAGAATATTCAGGTGAGCGGCATTTATTTTCAGGTGGTGGGTGTATCGGGTAGTTATGGAAATGTCAATATCGGCGGAAAGGCTGAAGAGTCTGTGGTGCTGCCTTTTTCAACCATGCAGCAAGTTTTCAATATGGGAAATGCATTACATTTCTTGGCACTGACTACCCAACCCGGAGTGAAGGTAACGGTTTTAGAAGATAAGGTAAAAGCTGTTTTGAAAACAGCTAATAATATTGCTCCTGAAGATGATTCTGCAATTGGTGGAATGAACATGGAGGAAATGTTTACCATGTTTTTCTATTTGGGAATTGGCATTGTTTCGTTGATGTGGGTGGTTGGCATGGGTACCCTGTTTGCCGGAGCAGTAGGAGTCAGCAATATTATGTTGGTAACCGTGCGTGAACGTACCAAAGAAATAGGCATCAGACGGGCAATTGGTGCGACACCAACGGCTATAGTCGGACAGATATTGATAGAGAGTGTGGTGTTGACATTGATTGCCGGCGTTGCAGGATTGATGTCGGGTGTAGGAGTTTTATCCTTGGCAGGAGAATTCCTGGAAGGAACTGCTGCTGAATTAATACAAAATCCGCAAATAGATTTTGGGGTAGCGATTGGTGCTTTGGTAGTATTGATGATTATCGGAGCATTGGCCGGTTTAATCCCCGCCAACAGGGCAATGAGGATTAAGGCTATTGAAGCGATAAGGGAAGAATAAAAATGATTAATATAACAACAATAATATGAAACGAAGATGAACTGATTTAATCAATTGTTTCGCTTATGCTAATGATTCAATGAGTTTATTGAGAGTTCCATACGACAACTTAAAAACAAATTACAATCGTATGAAAAAAGTATTCAGATTTATTTTTATTGCAATTTTAGTTGCGGGCGTGGTTGGCACCTTTGTGTTCTTGTGGAAGAAATCCCGCCCGAAGGTGGTTCAATACGAAATTGTTGAAGTATCACAAGGGAACATAGAGAAGAAAACTGTGGCAACAGGCAAGGTGGAGCCACGTAATGAAATTCTCATCAAACCGCAGATGTCGGGTATCATCTCCGAAATTTTCAAGGAGCCCGGTGATAAAGTAAAGGCAGGTGATATCATTGCCAAAATTAAATTAATCCCTGATATGGTTTCTTTGAATAATGCCGAATCAAGGGTGATCAGGGCGCAACTGGCATACGATCAAACTGCCAATACTTTTGAAAGAGATAAAAAGCTTTTTAAAGAAAAGGTGATCTCGAAGGAAGAGTTTGAAAAAAGCGAGTTGCAATACAATAACGATAAAGCCGAACTACGTGCTGCAAAGGATAATCTGAGTTTGACACGCGACGGTATCACCGGTGATAAGACCCAACTAAGCAACACCCTGGTTCGTTCTACTATTGATGGAACAATACTGGACATTCCGGTGAAAGTAGGTAATTCCGTGATTCAGTCGAATAATTTTAATGATGGGACCACCATAGCATCCATCGCCAACATGAACGATATGCTGTTTGTCGGCAAATTGGATGAAACCGAAGTGGGAAGAATTCATGCCGGTATGCCCATGGACATCACCATAGGCGCAATGCAAGGTGTGCGCTTAAACGCTGTGCTTGAATTTATTGCACCCAAAGGTGTCGATTCGGGAGGTGTGATTATGTTTGATGTGAAAGCAGCTGTTACTGTCCCCGAAGATATTTTTATCCGTGCCGGATATAGTGCCAATGCAGAAATTGTTTTTGATAGAGCCGAACAGGTCTTGCTGATCCCTGAAAGCTGTTTGGAATTCAGTAAGGATACGACTTTCGTTTATACATTGATTACGGAAGATCCACAAGAATTTGAGAAAAAACAAGTCGAAATCGGCTTGTCTGACGGTATCAACACAGAAATTAAAAGTGGACTTAAATTGAATGAAAAAATTAGAGGAACCGCGAAGAGCGACGAGAAAATAATGGTGAGTGAGGAACGGGAAATAGACTGATAAGAATGTTTAATGTTTAATCGTTTTTAATTGAGAACAAAGAGCAAAGACAAAAGAGCAAAGACAAAAGAGCAAAGACAAAAGAGCAAAGACAAAAGAACAAAGACAAAAGAGCAAAGACAAAAGAACAAAGACAAAAGAACAAGGACAATGAATAAACCAGACAACGCGACCCCGCACCTCGGAACCCGTAACTTCTCTAACTTCTCTAACTTCTCTAACTTCTCTAACTTCTTTCTACTTAACTTCTTTAACAAAAAAACAATCATGCATAAATCATCATTAATCATCATAACCTGCATACTCACAACTTTGACGGTAAAATCTCAAACGGTGTTTACCCTTCAGCAATGTATTGATACTGCATTGTACCACAATCGCAACATCAAGCAACAGGAGTTGAACCGGCAATCGCGTGAAATAGCTTATGAACAGGCGAGGATGAATCTGTTGCCGAATTTGAATGCTTCCGCAGGTCAGTACTTTACCTTAGGACGTTCGCTGACTGCCGACAATATTTATGAAAGTATCAATTCATCACGTAGTTCTTTTAATTTATCAAGTGGCATCACCTTGTTCGACGGCTTACAAATGAAGCACAATATTGATGCGCGTAGGGCAGAAATGAAGGCGTCGGAAGCTGATTTGGAAAAGATTAAATCAGATATAGAGTTGAATGTGACGGTTGCCTTTTTACAAGTGTTGTTGTATAAAGAGCATGTACAAATGCAGGAAAGTCAGTTGGAATTGACGCACCAGAAGATTGAGCAAACATCCAGGTTGGTAGATGCCGGTAAACAAGCGGAAGGGGTGTTGTTTGAATTAAAAGCACAATTAGCCAAAGAAGAATTGAATCTTACGCAGGCTCGGAACAATCTTAAATTGGCTTTGTTGGATTTGGCTCAGATCATTGAAATTGAGGATTTCGAACATCTGGATGTGGAAATGCCGGTTGATATGTTGATGGACGAACCTTTGCTGACTTCTGCTGATGAGATATATAATGCTGCAGTTCAACATCGTCCCGAAATTCTCGGTGCCGAATACAGATTACAAAGCAATGAGAAAAATGTGGATATCGCCCGTTCAGCTTTCTATCCTTCATTGAGTTTTGGTGCTTCTTTGGGAACAGGATATTATGATATGAAAAGGGATGTTCCCAATGATGCATTTACAAAGCAATTGAACGATAACTTGAGCACCAATTTTGGCTTCAACCTGCAAATTCCCATTTTCAATAGATTGGAAGTTAAAAATCGTGTGAGTTCTTCGAAATTGGCTGTGGAAAACAGCAAGTTAGAGATAGAAAACGCCAAAATGGACTTGAGAAAAAGAATTCAGCAGGCCTATCAAAATGCGTTGGCTGCACAGGCCAGATACTTTGCGGCCAAAAAATCTGAAGAAGCCTCGAAAGAAGCATACCGGTACGCCGAGCAGAAATACGAAGCTGGGAAAGCATCCGTATATGAATTGTATCAGGCAAAATCAAACCAAACGCAAGTGTTGGCAGAACTTTCCCAATCAAAATATGAATATATGTTGAGAATAAAAGTATTAGAATTTTTAAAATGAATGCAGAAAAGATAAAAACCCAATTACGCAGAGGCTTTTTGGAATATTGCATTTTGCTGATTCTGAAAGAAAAGCCTTCTTATGCGTCCGATATTATTGAAGCATTGAAAAATGCCAAGATGATAGTGGTAGAGGGGACTTTATATCCCTTGTTGACGAGATTGAAAAATGCCGATATCTTGGATTATCGCTGGGAAGAATCTTCGTTGGGTCCTCCCCGAAAGTATTATGAAATGACGGAAAAAGGAAATGAATTGCTCAATGAATTAGAGCAATCATGGGAAGAGTTAAATTCAGTAATTGAAAAATTAAAAAACAAATAAGATTACGTTGCTATGAAACGAACATTTACAGTCAATTTGAACAACACAGTTTTTAACATTGATGATGATGCTTATGAAGTATTGAAAAAGTATCAACACGATGTTGAAGAACGTCTTTCTCTTGAAGAGAGGAAAGAAGTAATGGCTGACATTGAAAGTCGTATTGCCGAACTGTTCTACGAAAAATTGCAAAAAGGGAAAACGGTTGTTACCTTAGAAGATGTCGAAGCTGTCATCAACATCATGGGCAACCCCAATCAATTTGAAGATGGAGACTTTGATGAATCCGCAAAATCTTCCGGATCTGATAAAAATAAACGTAAAAGGCCCAGGCGGAAATTATACCGTGATGGAGAAAACGCTATTTTGGGTGGTGTTGCTGCCGGATTAGCCGCCTATTTAGGCTGGGAGGCAATTATTATCAGGCTAATTTTAATTATACTCCTTTTCCTTGGATGGGGCACGCTTATTCCTATTTATTTGGTGATGTGGTTGATAGTGCCCGAAGCCAAAACTATTTCCCAAAAATTGGAAATGCAGGGAGAAGAAGTGACCATTGAGCGAATAAAAGAGGAAGCTCAAAACATCAAGAATTATGTCGAAAGCGAAGCTTTTAAGACTTCGACTGCTTCGATTGGACAGAGGTTGGGTAGCATTTTTTTGCTGTTGGCAAAAATCTTCCTGGGCTTTATTGCTGTAGTAGTGGGCTTTGTAGGCTTAATAGTAATAGGAGCCTTGATGCTAACTTTATCTTTGATGATTTTTGAACCATCCATGGTGATAGGTGCTTTCCCCGGATGGGAATTTCTTTCTCCGCTTCGTACCGCATTGATGATTTTAGCATTGCTCCTTGTCATCGGTATTCCCATTTTTATGGTGGTATTTGGGGCAGTACGAACCATCAGGAAGAAGAAAACTAAAACCGGAGCTTTCCCTTGGGTAATGTTTGTGCTGTGGTTAATAGGCGTGTTTATGGCTATAGGGTTGGGGGCTAAGACTTTTTTCCTTTGGAGTCAAAATGATTTTGATATACCGGGTGTTTATTGGTCGGATAATATGGATGATGATTTTGTTGATGAGGTGAGGACTGTAAATGCGTTTCAATCTTTAAAAACCGGTGGAGCATTGAAAATTGTTTTGGTACAAGACACAGTACAGTCAGTTGTTGTGCAGGGTCATCCATCAGCATTGTCATACCTTGTTACAGAAGTTGATGAAGACGGAGTTTTGAATTTGTACAGACAAAAAGTCAATTTGAACCCCGGTGTCAATCGTCCCATTCGTGTCAGCATCGGAACCAATCAAATTGAAACCATTGATTTAGCAGGAGCTTGCTCGTTGGAAACCACGGAGAAATTTCAGGCTGAAAACATGAACTTGATCCTGTCGGGTGCTTCATCAGCAGATGTCAACTTAGCCATTTTTCAAAATTTGAAACTTGATCTTTCCGGTGCATCCAAGGCTGAGCTTGAGGGACATAGTTATCGGTTGGACGCTGATGTTGATGGTGCTTCTAAATTGGATGCCGAAGAATTCATCGTAAAAAATGCAGATATACAGGCTTCCGGTGCCAGTTCAGTCAAAGCCGATGTAAGTGATTCATTAAAGATTCGTGTGAGTGGTGCCAGCAAGTTCAAATCCGAGCGCAAGCCCTTGTATTTGCAGAAGCATGTAAGCGGTGGATCAGTAGTGAGGGTAGAGTAATCGTTACCAGAGCACATAAGAGAACCCAAGAGCTGACTTGAAGTTAGTCCTGGGTAACTTTATGAAGATATAAGAAGATATAAGTGTGAAACAGATGTAGGTTTATATCATCAAGAAAAAGTTCATAAATCCCATTTTCATTCCTTAAAAAATAATTGTACCTTTGTGTCCGCAAAACGGTTATTCTTACCGTTTAATATATCAAGGAATAAATTCATAAATTTATAATTGTAAAAACATGAGTAGAATTGAAAAAATCGTTGCTCGCGAAATTTTAGACTCACGCGGCAATCCTACTATCGAAGTAGATGTGTTGTTGGAATCAGGTGTTATCGGTCGCGCCGCTGTTCCATCAGGTGCTTCAACCGGTGAACACGAAGCTTTGGAGCTTCGCGATGGTGACAAATCCCGCTATTTGGGTAAAGGTGTATTGAAAGCTGTTGCCAATGTAAACAAAGTGATCGCTCCCGCATTGGAGGGTGTGGATGCTTTGCAACAACGTGCTATTGATATGCAAATGATTGCATTGGACGGTACTAAAACAAAATCCAAGTTGGGTGCTAATGCTATTTTAGGCGTTTCTTTGGCTGTGGCTAAAGCTGCTGCTGAATATCTTGGTTTGCCATTGTATCGCTACATCGGTGGAACCAACGCATTTACATTGCCGGTTCCCATGATGAATATTATTAACGGAGGTTCTCACTCGGATGCTACCATCGCTTTCCAGGAGTTTATGATTCGTCCCGTAGGAGCAAATTCTTTCAAAGAAGGTATCCGTATGGGAACAGAAGTTTTCCACGCATTGAAAAAGGTATTGGCAGAAAAAGGTTTAAGCACTGCAGTGGGTGATGAGGGTGGTTTTGCACCGGCATTGACAGGTGGTACTGAGGAAGCTTTAGAGTCAATTCTTACTGCTATCAAAAATGCGGGTTACAAGCCCGGAAAAGATATTACGATTGCTCTTGACTGTGCTGCTTCTGAATTTTTCGTGAAGGGGATTTACGATTATACAAAATTTGAAGGTGCAAAAGCTCCAAAAAGAACATCTGCTGAGCAAGCTGCATATTTGGAAGAATTGATAAGCAAATACCCAATCGATTCAATAGAAGATGGTATGGACGAAAACGACTGGGATGGTTGGAAAATCCTTACTGACAAAATCGGTGATAAATGCCAGTTGGTTGGTGATGACTTATTCGTGACCAATGTTGATTTCTTGAAAAAAGGCATCAATTCCGGTTGTGCCAATTCTATCTTGATCAAGGTAAATCAAATCGGTACTTTAACTGAAACCCTGGATGCTATTGAAATGGCTCACCGTGCAGGTTATACTTCAGTTACTTCTCACCGCTCCGGTGAAACCGAAGATGCTACCATTGCCGATATTGCTGTGGCTACCAATTCGGGTCAAATCAAAACCGGTTCGGCAAGCCGCTCCGACCGTATGGCTAAATACAACCAGTTGCTTCGTATCGAAGAAGAGTTGGGTGATTTGGCGGTATATGGTTACAAGAAATAAGTTCGCTGACATAATTATATGTCGTTGAATTATAAAAAAAGGGGCTGTCTCAAACGAGATGGCTCTTTTTTACAAAAAATCATTAGAATTTACAATGGATAGGCTGACATTTCCATAATATTTTTTTAATTTTGGGAATTAAATTCAAACGCTCTAAAATCGATAATAATATGAATTCCAAAAAGAATTTTATCCTTGATACTAATGTAATTTTGCACGATTACAAATGCATCCATAATTTCGAAGAAAATGATATTTACATTCCAATGGTTGTGTTGGAAGAGTTAGACCGCTTTAAGAAGGGGAATGAGCAAATCAACTACAACGCCAGGGAGTTTGTACGCGAATTGGACCTTTTGGCTAATGAGCAATTATTCAAGGATGGTGTTGAAATAGGGGAGGGGATGGGTAAACTTTACATTCATATTATTACCGAATACCCTCCAATCATTTCCAAGGCATTTCTTGAAAGGACTCCAGATCACAGCATTTTGGCAGCGGCTCTGCAGTTGAAAACCGAGAAAAAAGATATGAAAACCATCTTGGTATCCAAAGATATCAATTTGCGGATGAAAGCGCTTTCATTAGGTATTCCTGCGGAAGATTACATCAACGACAAGGTCACCAATCATAATATTTTTGATAAGAATCATGAGGTTTATGAAAATGTGTCTTCTGAATTAATCGATGAATTGTACGGTCCCGCCGGAGAAATTTCAATTGACTCATTAGAATTTGCTTCAGATATTGAACCGCAAGAATGTTTTATACTGAAAAGTAATCGTTCCAGTGTATTGGCGAGATATGTGTCACAGACGGGCATGATTCGCCGGATCATGAAAGAGAGATGTTATGGAATAGAGCCACGAAATGCCGAACAGACTTTTGCCTTGAATGTGTTGACGGATGATGAAGTTAAATTGGTGGCACTTACCGGTAAGTCTGGAACGGGTAAGACTTTGTTAGCCCTTGCAGCAGCTTTGCAAAAACATGAAACTTATAAACAAATTCTATTGGCACGACCGATCATTGCTTTGGCTAATAAGGATCTTGGGTATCTTCCCGGTGATGAAAAACATAAAATTGCTCCCTATATGCAGCCATTGTTTGATAACCTGAATGTAATTAAAAATCAATTTTCCTATCAGGGAAGGGAAGTTCGTCAGATTGAAGAAATGCAACGCAACAACCAGTTGGTCATAGAAGCATTGGCATACATCAGAGGTAGAAGCTTAAGCGAAACTTATTTTATTGTTGATGAAGCGCAAAACCTGACGCCTCACGAAATAAAAACCATCATCACCCGTGCAGGAGAAGGGACAAAGATTGTCTTTACCGGTGATGTTCATCAGATAGATTCTCCTTATTTGGATATGTATTCCAATGGCTTGGTGTATATGATTGATCGTATGCGCGGGCAAGATATTTTTGCGCACATCAATTTGATCAAGGGTGAAAGAAGTTATTTGTCGGAATTAGCAAGTAATATCTTATAGTTTTTTCATTTACACAAAATATCCAAAAACACAAAAAAGCCAACTAAATCATTGTGTGTGAGACAGTTGGCTTGATTTTATTAATTAATTCTTAAACAATCATTCTGTGGTTTCAGGCTCCTGTTTATTATTTATTGCAGAATTATCAATTTCATTTTTTTCAGCTTGAATAAGCTGTACCGGTTCAGATGCAGGTTCTTCTTTCACTTCAATCTTCTCAGAATTAACTTCCCTAACTTCTATAACTTCCTTAACTTCTTTAACTTTTTCAATCCCACTAACTTCACTATTTTCTATAACTTCTTTAACTTCTTCAACTTTCTCAACCCCACTAACTTCACTATTTTCTATAACTTCTTTAACTTCTTCAACTTTTTCAAGCCCACTAACTTCACCATTTTCTATAACTTCCTTAACTTCCTCCACATTTTCTTCAAGCCCAACAACTTCACCACTTTCCTTAACTTCCTTAACTTCCTTAACTTCTATAACTTCCCTAACTTCTTTAACTTCCTCAACCTCCTTCACCTCTTCAACAGCTTTATTAACTTTCTTAATTTCTACTCTCCCATCAGTTTCAGTAAAAGCAAACGGCCTATAAGGTGGTTTAGGTTTCTTTCTGCCCAGACCAACACTCAATCCCAATTGTATGTTAGTATTGGCTTTCGTCAGTGGTATGAATTGTGGATTGTATCTTAGAGGAATGTAATCACAAGCAAGGAATATATTAGCAACAAACAGGTTTAAACCCAAACCAAGACCTATGGATTGTCCCATGCCATTTGTCACTGTGTAGCTGGTTGATAAATTAAACATAGATATGGGCTTAAAATTTAGCATACTTGTAATTTCTGTAATATTGTTGCGTGGTGTAAATCTGTTGGAGAATAATAGTCCAAAACTGATCTTATTATTTAAAATGCCTGCTTCAGCCCCAATGTTCAACATAGGGGGCAAGCCTTCAACTAATTTTTCTTGCTCATCAGAAATAATAGGTTTTGTCATATTTAACATCTGCTCTTGTATGGCAGCAAAGGGATCGTCACCTTCTTCCATCCCTTCGAGGTTAAAGTCTTCTACACCGGTATATTCAATTTTTCCTTGTGCCCGTGCTATTTGATTGCTGTTTTTATTCCATCCGACAGCACCCAGATCAAGGAGACTTGCCGACACATTGATGCTAAGCGGACGAGATGTAATAAGTGCGTAAGTTGCACCTAAGTCGAATGTCGCACCCATACCGGCTAATCCCGCTTTTGTAAAATTAAAGTCTTCAATGGCATTGTCAGCATCAGGAACCAATTCGAGTCCTGTCGCATGAATATCCAACACAGCATTCGATTCAACTGTCCATTTATCTTTATTCATGTCAATCAGCAATTGATTGATACCAACTCTTGCCCTGGCTCCGCCTAGTAAAAATTTACCTTTCACACCTACCCGCAATCTGTCCATTACCTCGAAAGATGATCCTAAAGATATTTCACCCAACATGCGGGCTGAGAAATCAAGATTTTGGATGTTGTAAGTATCTCCTTCTTCTGCAGTCATGCCTTTCTTGAAAAATTCAAAAAATGGTTTCGGTATAGTCATTCTGGAATAGATGCGAGTAGCTACTTCGAAATTCCAAAATGAATTTCCTACAAAGAAACCGGTACTTAACAGGCTCAGGCGATTATTTAGTCCAATATAATTATTATCCTTTAGCTTACTTAAAAACTGGTCCGGCGTAACATCCGGGTGCATAAAAGTCAATAAAGGACCACCGTTTGGATCCGGAAAAATAAAACTGGTAAAACCTAAATTTGATTGTAACTCAATCACTGTAGAACCGACTCCAGGATAGGACAAATATCCTCTTGCAGGAGTTAATGCCGGGTTCAACAAGTGGTTAAGCGGGGCATTTTCCATGAAATAACCGATTCTCGCTACAGATTGTGTATGTACAGGTTGCAGTGTCAATAATATTGCTGCAAGACTGATTAGTGTTTGATATTTTAACTGTTTCATATGCATGTGATTAAATATTTATATGGTTTTAAGGTCAATTTTTATAGTGTTATGTTAATGCCTCCAAGTACACGTGCCTTCAGGCTTGCTTTGATAAAGTTTGTAGGTTTGATGGGTGTTCCTGCAACCGTTTCATTGGAGCTTGCCTTAAACACAAGAGCCACTTTGTTCAAATCTTTTAGCTTTTCTAAATTATCAGCCAATTTTATTTTAATGTCTGACTCTACTCCGCTTCCGTCGGATGCACCCGCAAGGATTTTTTGTTCCGAAGAGGTAGCTAAAATTTTGTTATTGGCATCCATCATGATCAAATCCATATCAAGATCCAAAGGAATAGAATTGGTTATTGTGGCTAAAATTTCCAAAGCACCTGTTTTCAGGTTTAAATCCCCAAGTTCCAAAATGACATTTTCGATGGTATCCCTCAATAATATGTTCAAGTCCTTTCCAAAAGATAATGGTATGATGATGTCATATTTTACCTTCAAAGTATAATCAGCATCCAAATCAATTATATGTTGTGCATCTGTATTGATACGAGGTACAAACTCAACCAGTACAGAGTCCGGTACGGGTTTGAACAGATTCTGTAGATGTGTTTCCGTAAAAGTGTAATTGTTAGGCATACCTGATTTTTTAGGAGCGTACCAATAACCCGTTTGTATGATTTCATCCGGAGAATTAACTTTTGGCAGACTGAAATTCAAAGAAATCTTTTCATCTGTAAGTGCATTTCCGTCAATGAATTTAGTCAGTGACAATTTGGTATCGAACGGAATACCCAGATTACTTTCTGTTTTGAGTGCCAGGATAGGATTCAGTACATCAAGCACCGCATCCTTGTTTCTCATAAATTCCGGGAAATTATCCAAAGGAACATTCGGAATTTTCATTTGATCACCAAGATCAATATCTACCTTGCCATACACTGATTTAAATTCAAGTCCTTTGAGTTTTATAATCACATCGGCGGTAATGTTTTCACCTTGTAAGTCTTCAGTGTTGATAGTCGGATTGTTAACCGATATATCCACATCAAAACGAACCTTATCATTGACTGTCAACTTGCCACTCAGTTCAGAGGCATCAAATTTAAATCCTTTGACATTGATTTTTTTGATTAATTGGTTGTTCCTGTCAAATGGTTCGTCAATAATCAATTCGTTTTTATCATTTGTTATTCCGGGTTCAAGAATCAACATATCCGGAAATTTGAGTATCATATATGCATGTAACAGACTGTCTCCCAGATCAGGCATGTTGTTGAATACCATCTCAAGCTCCATTTCCCCTCCATCCTTAAACAAAATACTATCCAATGCTATAATTTGTGATGGTATATCTTCAATTTCCATTTCCATAGAGGTTGAATCTACATTGTGTGCTACCAAAGTATTCATTTCAATGGACGTGGCCGTTATATTCATGTTTGAGACGCTTGCTTTGAAAGTTAAATTTTTATCTTCTAATGAAGATATTGCCGTTGAATTTACGATACCCTCAGTCAACAGAATACTTCCGGTGATATAGAAAGTGTCTTTCAGTGATAAATAGCCTTCATCCAAATCCCGATTGATACGGAAAGCCTGCAACTCTAATTCGATGTATTCGGGTATTGCACCTTTGATGTGATATTCGTTGTTATCGTTCAAATGATCATGCGGGTAAAACATGTAGAGATCACTGAATCGCAGGACTATTTCATCGCCTTCCAGTGGGAGTGGCAAATCGGGCTGCATAATATCAATACGAAGTTTACATCCGGATTCAAGATTCACTATCCCTAATCTTCTCACATTTTCAGAAATATTAATTTCATATTCAAGAGCTACCGGAGTGTCTTCTATGTCCTCTTTTATGGGGTTAGTAACTACCGTTGCATGATTTAACTGAACGGCTGTTTCAAATTTCAGGTTAATAGCGGGGTCAATTGAAGTGTTGATGTCTTTGCTGTTAGCTCGCCCATTTATACTAATTTGACCGGTATATGATACTTCTCCCGACCATTCGAGGGTTTGATTGATTATCGGTGTATCTTCAAGATTAACCTCTTTCAAATTCAGTTCAATAAGATAGCCCTTTTCAGTATCAAAAGGAATATTTTGTACTGAATACACATTGCCCGATAAATTGGGTGTATTTTCATCAAAAATACAATTATCGGGAAAGGTGATGACTAAATTGTCAATTTGGTAATTAGAATTTGTCAGAGGTGGCAAATCATCGGGATCAGTTGTTACATGGATGATCAAATTCTCATTATAAGTAGTACCTGGTGTTTTTTCCAAATGTAGGGATAGGATTTTTTTGATTTCAACCGGCATTGTATTGTCAAAAATTACAAAATTCGATTGATCTGTTAAATTACTCGTAAACGTCGGAATGTCAAAATCCATGTTTTTAATTTTAAGATTGGTTAATTTGACATGAACGATCAAATCTATTTCTTTGGCTGATTGTATTTTATGGGGTTTAACGTCACCCTTCGCTGATATAGAGCCACTTACATTAACGTCTTTACTGAGGTTAATCAGGCCGTTTACTGCAGTCGGGAGGTTGTGGAATGCATCAACTGTTAATGTTTTAGTTGATGTAAAAAGGTTGAAATCATTTAATTCTTCGGTAAATACTATCTTACCACCCGTCAAAGGTGCAAAAGGGTCGAAAACAAATAAATCTGAAGGATCAACGGTGATGTTAGGCGTAAATATACCCCCTTGTATGGATTGCTGAACATCACCCAATTCAACTTTAATTTCTAAGGTGCCACCTGCCTCTAAATCTATTTGATGAATATTCACAACACCATCCGGTACATCAATCTCATAATTGATTGTTACAGCAGGAATACCATCAAGAGGAATATCGGGCAGATCAAAGCTTACACTTGTTGGATTATCCATTTCTCCCGGAAATGTATTGAAAGGATAAGAATTTGCCAGTAAATTATCTTTATTGGACTGTCTGTCAATGGCATCTAACTCCAATTCATTTGCATTTAAAGCATAATCAGAAAAACCGATATTGAAATTAGTGTTCAAATCTACGGTAGGAACAATGTTTCCAATTTCAATGAGAGGTATGTTCATGTCAGTCACCTGAGTCTTGTTGAAATCCGGAATGGAAAAATCGCTTATGTCAATATCACCAAAATCTATTTTGGTAATTTGTGAAAAAGTCTTATCATCAAACTTCAACTTACTAACATCCACATCTCTCAACAGATCGTCTAAAGTCACAGAATCGGAAATATTTATACTGTACCCGCCATCTTCCATGGTTTTAAGAAACTCCAAATCATTAGAATTTAGAAAGTCGCCTAAGCGCATAGTGTCAGTAGTTCCAATGGGTAAAGCCAAAGAATCACCGCCCACCTGTATCTCGGTATTTATACCTTGTGCCATGTCATACATAGGGTCAATACACGAATTGACCAATAGACCGGTTGTTGACAGTATCATGATACCCAACAACATTTTTTTGATTTTTTCTATATTACTGCTCATTGTAATTAATATATATAAATGCGATTAAAATTAATTCTTTCCGATAAAAATAATCTTATTGTTATCTGTTTATTTTACTATCAATTTAACTGTATAATTCAGACAGGTATCTTTCTGCTTCAATAGCAGCCTGACATCCACTTCCTGCAGCGGTAACTGCTTGTCTATAGTGAGAGTCGGCTACATCACCGGCAGCAAATACGCCTGGTACGTTGGTTATGGGTGTTCCGGGCTTGGTTTGAATATAACCCACCTCATCGGTTTTTATCCATGGTTTAAATATTTCTGAATTGGGCGTGTGACCAATAGCTAAGAAAAAGCCGTCGATTTCGATGTGTACTTTCTCTTCGTCAGCTTCACCCATTCTTTTTATTAAATCGGCACCTTGCACCACTTTATCACCTGTTAATCCAACGGCGTTGTGTTCGAACAATACCTCTATCTTAGGATTTTTAAACACACGATCCTGCATGATTTTGGATGCCCGCAAATAAGGCTTGCGCACAATCATATATACTTTTGAAGCCAAACCCGATAAATAGATGGCTTCTTCGCAAGCAGTATCTCCTCCGCCCACTACCGCAACTTTCAAATTGCGGTAAAAGAATCCATCGCAAGTGGCACAAGCAGAAACCCCGGATCCGGCATATTTGGTTTCATCGGGCAATCCTAAGTATTTGGCTGTTGCACCGGTAGAAATGATGATTGTATCTGCCTCAATGACTTTTTCCCCATCAATGGTTACACGATAAGGAGCTTTGGATAAGTCCGTAGCGGTAGCTTGCCCGAACCTGATGTCCGTTCCAAAACGCTCGGCTTGTTTTCGTAAATCAGCCATCAACTCCGGTCCGGTAGTTCCATCAGGATATCCCGGGAAATTTTCTACCTCAGTGGTTGTTGTTAACTGTCCACCGGGCTGCATGCCTTCATACAACACCGGAGACAAATTGGCTCTTGAAGCATAGATGGCGGCTGTGTATCCTGCAGGTCCTGATCCGATAATCAAACATTTTACTTTTTCCGTCATACTATTTTGTTTGGTAATTAGCAGTTTTTTCTTTTATCTTAAATCATTCAGAATAACTCCTTCAAATTTCGATGCATCAAAAATAAACATTTTTGTATGAATAGATGCATCTTGTTGGTAATTTGTAACAATAATTTCATGTGTTGTGGGAGTTTTTCCTTGCAGTTTGATGGATTGTAACATGTTGTCTTTTTTGTTGAACTTAACAATCAGCTCTTCAAAGTTTTCGTTTTTAGGCGTCATTTTTATCGTATAATGATGAACATCTGCTTGATTGATCAACTGCAAAGTGAATTTTGACGAATATCCGGAAATCGCTATCATGGGATTGGTTTGGGCTAATTCATCTGCAGTCGGCGTTGTGATATTCACTTCATGAGTTTCTTTGAAATATACCCATTGCGTAGTTCCGTTAAACCACAAACTTAATTCTTCCGTATCAAAATACAATTGATTGCCCTTCATCACTATATCACCTGAAATTTCTTGCGAAATTAGATTTTTTCCTTCAAAACTTTTGATGGTGAATTTTGCACTGATACCCCGGGATTGAATGATTTGAATCCACCTGTCCATAAGCTGCTTAGCATTAGCATTACCCTGTGCATTCAATGTAAAAACAGAGCATATAAACATGCATATGGATAAATTGTATTTGATGTATTTGAACATTGATACTTCAGGTTTTATTCAATTTTTTGTTGGATGTTTTTATTGCAATTGTTTTAATATTTGTTCAAGTTGATATTCATCCATCACCAATACTTGCCGCGGCTTGCTGCCTTCACCCGGACCGACGATACCTGCAACCTCCAATTGATCGACGATACGCCCGGCACGGTTGTACCCTATGGATAATTTACGTTGAATATTGGATGTTGAACCTTGTTGGGTGCTGACTATCAGCCTGGCTGCTTCTTCAAACAACGGATCTCTTTTGCTCAAGTCAACTGCACCGGGAGCCAATCCTTCTTCATCCTCATCTGCACATTCAGGCAGCGCAAAAGTAGTCGGATAGCCTGGTTGATCACCAATGAAATTCACTATGTTCTCTACTTCAGGGGTATCGACAAACGCACATTGCACCCGAATTAATTCATTTCCGGAAGTGAAAAGCATATCACCTCTACCTACCAATTGATTGGCACCCGAACCGTCGATAATGGTACGGGAGTCAATCTGGGATGAAACACGGAAAGCCACCCGAGCCGGAAAGTTCGCTTTGATAACACCTGTAATGATGTTCACGGAAGGACGTTGTGTTGCAATAATGATGTGAATACCGATGGCACGGGCTAACTGTGCAATGCGGGCAATCGGAAGCTCAATTTCTTTTCCTGCAGTCATGATCAAATCTCCAAACTCATCAATGATAACCACAATATAAGGCAGGAACTTATGACCTTTGGTAGGATTCAATCTTCTATTGATGAATTTCTCGTTGTATTCTTTGATATTACGGGCATGTGCTTTTTTGAGCAGTTCATATCGTTCATCCATTTCTGCTACAAGAGACTTCAGTGTTTTGATTACCTCTTTGGTATCAGTAATAATGGCGTCTTCTCCATCCGGTAATTTTGCTAAAAATTGCTTTTCAATGGAGCCATATACATTAAATTCAACCTTTTTGGGGTCAATGAGTACTAATTTTAATACAGATGGATGTTTTTTGTATAATAAAGAAGTGATAATGGCATGCAATCCCACCGATTTCCCTTGTCCCGTAGCACCGGCAACCAATAAGTGCGGCATTTTGGTCAAATCAACCATGAAGATTTCGTTGGTGATGGTTTTTCCAAAAGCGATGGGTAAATCAAATTTCGATTCTTGAAATTTCTTCGAAGCGATGATTGAATGAATAGAAACGATGTGTGGTTCGGCATTGGGGACTTCAATACCAATGGTTCCTTTTCCGGGTATGGGTGCGATGATACGAATACCCGTTGCTGCCAAACTCAACATGATATCATACTCCAGATTACGTATTTTCGATATTCTGATGCCTTCCTTAGGTACGATTTCATATAAAGTAATGGTGGGTCCGACTGTTGCTTTGATTGATTTAATGTCAATGCCATAATTTTGAAGCGTAGTGATAATGCGCTCTTTGTTGGCAGTTTGCTCCTTCATGTCTATCGGAGTTTCATTGTCAGTTTCATAAACCTTCAATAAATCCAATGTAGGAAACTGGTACCTTGACAAATCCAATGTCGGATCATATTTACCCAATTTTTCTAAATTGTAAAACGGGTCTTCATTTTCATCCTGTTTGCCAAAATTATTATTGATGTCAACGGGTGCACTTCCTTCTTCATCAACAGGCTGTTCTATCTCAAATGCTACATCACCGGTAGCAGATTCTTCTTCGGGTTTTTCATCAGTCTTTTTCTCTGAGTCGACTGTGTCGGTTTGATTAATCCAATCTTCAGGTATGATTTCAGTGCCAACGGCGACTGTAGCTTCTTCATTTTCTAAATCAATGACAGTATCGGATTCATTTTTAGATGAGAATATTTTTCCTAAATACTTGATGGTTTTGGCTGATGCAATGACTGCATAGATTAAAAACAATCCTCCCAAACCCAGCAAAACGCCCAAATTACCTATATAAGAAATCAGCCAGTTGGCAACGCCAACACCATGGGCTCCACCCAATCGGAAAAATAAAGGCGTATCCAAATAGATGTCAACCAATCCTAAACTTAACGACAGCCAGATTAACCAAAAAGAAGCATGAAAGAAAACTTTCCAAAGAGAACATAGCTTTTTCTTCATCAACCGGAATGACAGGATGATGGTGAAAAAGGGAATGGCAAAGGCACCGATTCCAAAACCCTGATCAATAATTCGGTGGGCAAATAATGCACCGATAACAGAGGTGATGTTTTTGATGCCGGCTCTCTCTTTGAACAATTGATTCAGCCCAATCTCCATTTTACTCAAGTCATCGGCACCTACAAAAAAATAGGAAATCATCCCGATAAGAAAATAAACGGATACGATTAAAATTGTGATACCAAGTGCAAAATGCAAGCGCTCATTTTGTAAGAAATTCACCAATTGTCTTCCCCAAGTTTCGTTAGTGTTTTTATCAGTCTTTGTTTTAGTTGCTTTCTTTTCTGATACTTTTAGGGGAATGGTTTTAGTTTGTCCTTTATTTCTAATGCGTGTGATATTAGGTTTTCTAGGAGGCATATATACAATTGTTTCAATTTCGTGTAAGTATTATTTGCAAAAATAGTAAAAAATCGTGCTTAATCGCTATATTTGATATAATTTTACAGGAAATTATTTAGTAAGTTTTTATTTTATCATAAAATCTTATGGCCGTTTTAAAAACAGACTCACTTACAATTGGTTATATTAATCGCGGTAAAATCAAAACGGTACAATCCAATTTGAATATTTCTGTCGATAAAGGGGAATTGGTATGTTTGATAGGACCAAATGGCAGCGGCAAAAGCACTTTATTACGTACTTTAGCCGGATTACAACAGCCTTTATCCGGCAAATCTTATGTCAACAACAGGAATGTTCAGGATATTTCCTTGAAAGAAAGAGCGCGCTTGATAGCTTTGGTACTAACCGACAGAATTGAAATTGAACATGCTACTGTCCGATCGGTCGTAGCCATGGGAAGGCATCCGCATACCAATTGGTGGGGCAATGTACGTGGCGATACCTTACAGTTTGTGGAAAAAGCGCTGGACATGATGCACCTGCAAGATAAAGCTGCACAACTGATGACGGAATTGTCAGACGGAGAGCGTCAGCGCGTGACCATAGCCAAAGCATTTGTACAAGATACTCCCATTATTATTTTAGACGAGCCGACTGCTCATCTTGACTTGCCGAATAGGGTGGAAATCATGCTGTTATTGCATAAAATGGCTCACGAAACAGGAAAAACCATCATTTTATCCACCCATGAATTGGATATGGCTTTGCAGGCTGCCGATAAAGTTTGGCTTATGACATCAGGAGGCGGAGTGGAAGTTGGCGTGCCCGAAGATTTGGTCTTGAACGGGAAATTTAATGAGGCATTCCAAAGCGATAATTTTGTTTTTAATCCGACTAATGGTAATTTTTCGATGAATTATAAGTCTCACAAACAAGTATCGGTTGAGGGCAACAAAATGAGGATGTATTGGACGCTACGTGCCTTGGCGAGAGCAGGTTATGTAGCAGTAGAAAAGACCAATCCCCTCGTCATCATAGAAGATGATTGTTGGAGAATTGGTCCTGAAAAATATAAATCTATAGAGGAATTGCTGATCGGCTTATCGAACACCGTGCATCATGCGGACTAATTTTTTGTTCAGCGCAATCATTACTATGCCACACAACATCACAAAGAGAGCTACGTAGAGGAAAATTTTCCCTGCCCCCATGGCTTCAACGGAAGAAGCCAGGAATCCGCCTATAATGTTGGCCACAAAAGAAGATAACAACCAAACTCCCATCAGTAAAGAAGCATATCTCGGTGGTGAAAGTTTAGTTACTACCGACAAGCCTACCGGTGATAGACACAATTCGCCTAAAGTATGCAGCAAGTAAGTGAGTACCAGCCATATCAGACTTGCCTTAACATTTACATCATCCACATCTCCTCCTCTTTCGGCCACAGCCCCTAACATAAAGAAGAATCCGAGCCCAAGTACAATCATACCGGTACCCATTTTAATGGGCGTTGTCAGTTTTTTACCAAATTTAGAAACCCAGAGCATTCCGAAAAGTGGTGCAAATGATACAATGAATAATGGATTTACCGATTGAAACCAAGGGGTTGGAATTTCGAATCCAAAGACAGTACGATCAATATATTTATCGGTATATAAACTCAATGAAGAACCGGCTTGCTCAAAACCTGCCCAGAAGAAAATAGCAAAAACAAATATGACAAAAATCACAATGATTCTATCTTTTTCCTCTTTGGTTAAAGGTTTTTTATTATTAGTTGCCAATTCTTCTGCAGTCGTTCCTTTCACCACAGAACCTCCCGGTTTTACACCAATTTCTCCAAGGTATTTATTCCCAAGGGTATTGAATAGCATTTGACCGATAAACATACCTACGGCAGCAGCTAAAAATCCGTATCGGTAGCCATAGCTCATCACCACTTCTCCAAACTCATTGACTTTGTTAGCAGCAAAAAGATTGTCCGTTAAGAAACCGACTACCAGAGGTGCCATGAAAGCCCCTAAATTAATCCCCATGTAAAAAATTGAGAATGCTGCATCTCTTCTGTCATCTCCATCTTCATACAGGCCTCCTACTAAAGTGGAAATATTGGGCTTGAAAAATCCGTTTCCTATAATGATCAAGAAAAGACCGATGTACAAACCTACGTAATTATTGACGGCAAACAACATAAGTTGCCCTGCCATCATGGTAAAACCACCAATGGTTACGGCTTTCCTTTGTCCCAAAAATTTGTCTGCCAACCAACCACCGATGATGGGCGTAAAATATACG
>Ga0116172_10000524_pt1 | contig 38673 bp, 29 predicted proteins | sample AD_UKC083_MetaG_FD_89799 | JGI IMG/M metagenome (GOLD analysis project Ga0116172, IMG submission 89799) | Active sludge microbial communities of municipal wastewater-treating anaerobic digesters from USA - AD_UKC083_MetaG | ecosystem: Engineered > Bioreactor > Anaerobic > Digestate | place: USA... | reverse complement strand
TTATACCGTCCTTGACGGCAGGACCGTCAACGGTCAGCAGGTGGACGCCTCAGCCTATCTCAGATACGCAGAGGATTTCTGGGACATGGTAACCACTCACCACACATACATCACAGGCGGCAACAGCGAATGGGAGCACTTCGGCAAGGACGATATCCTTGACGCTGAGCGCACCAACTGCAACTGTGAGACCTGCAACTCTTACAATATGCTCAAGCTGTCCTGTGAGCTGTTCAAGATAACCCACGACAGCAAGTATATGGACTTCTATGAGAATACCTACTACAACTCCATACTCTCCTCCCAGAACCCCGAGACAGGTATGACCACCTACTTCCAGCCTATGGCTACTGGATTTTTCAAGGTCTACAGCACACGCTGGGACAAGTTCTGGTGCTGTACGGGAAGCGGCATGGAGAGCTTCACAAAGCTGGGGCGACACCATATATATACACGAGGATAACACCCTCTACGTCAACTTCTACCAGAGCTCCATACTGGAATGGGCTGACAAGAACGTCACCATAACCCAGGAGAGCAATATCCCCGAGGGAACTTCCGCGAAGTTCACCGTAAGCGGCAGCGCCCCGCTGGACCTCAGGTTCCGTATCCCCGACTGGATAGACGGCACCATGGGCGTTACGGTCAACGGCAGCAGGTACAGCTACAAGACCGTGAACGGCTACGCCGATGTTGCGGGAGACTTCTCCGACGGCGACGTTATCGAGCTGACCGTTCCCTCAAAGGTAAGGGCTTATCCCCTCCCCGATGCTCCCGATGTATATGGCTTCAAGTACGGCTCCCTGGTACTCAGCGCAGAGCTGGGCAAGGAGGATATGAAGACCGACAGCACGGGTATGTGGGTAACTATCCCAAAGGAGAAAAAGGTTTCAAGCGAGACCATAAGGATATCAAAGCAGGGACAGTCCGTAACTTCCTTCATGGCTGAGATAAACGACCATCTGGTCCGCAGCGGCGACGGTCTCACCTTCACCCTCAACGATACCAATACAAAGCTGGTATTCACTCCTCATTACAAGCAGTATCAGCAGCGCTACGGCATCTACTGGAAGTTCGTACCCAACGGCACAGTGGTAGAGGAAAAACTGCCCCGCGCAAAGACTACCATCACCGATACGGTACAGCCGGGCTACGGTCAGTACGAAAGCGACCAGCTCCACGCAATGGTTGAGACAGGCACGGTAGGCGTCACCAATGACAGCACCTACCGCTATGTGGAAAAGGACGGCTGGTTCACCTACAGAATGGCAGTGGACGAAAACGCTCCCCTGCTCCGTCTCCACATAAAGCTCCGCAAGGCTGACAACGGCAAGTCGCTGAGAGTCCGCGTTGGCGACGCTGTCCTCTGGGCAGGAACTCTCTCCTACAGCGGCAATAAGGACGTTTATGACCTGCTGCTGACCGTTCCTCAGGACGTCCGTGACCGCTGCACCTACACCACAAGCGACGACGGCACCGAGAGGAGCGTCCTTGACGTTACCTTCTCTCCCGATAAAGAAGGAGCAGGCTCCGCAAAGGTCTGCGACTTCATCTATATGGAGGCAGTTACTCCCGTATACGAATACAACAATGACATCGCCTATTTCGTCGACTGCGGCGACCATAACTCAGGCACACTCACAGGCAGGGACAGACTTGGTATGTACAACAGCGTCACCGAGCAGCTCTACGGCGAGGACGAGGTAAGCGGCAAAAAGTGGGGACTCATCGATGACTCCACCGACCAGTACAACGGCTCAACAAAGAGCGGCGGTCTCTACACTGCCAATACCTGGTGCGACGAGGCGAACACTGCTGACGGCGCAGACAAGTCCAACAGCTTCCGCTACACCAAGAACCAGTACGAGAACAATATAGCCCGCCACCTGGACTACAGCTTTGAGCTCCCCAACGGCACCTATTCTGTGGAGATGTGCTTCTGTGACCCCTGGGGCTGTTCAAAGTCTCCTACAGTCTATGCAAACTACGGCAAGAGCTCCGAATCGGTCATCGTAAAGAACGCTCCCACCGACAAGACTGCCGTAAGCGGAGAAGCAAATGTCACCGACGGTGAGCTGACGGTGAACCTCCGCTCCGAGGACAAGGCTATAAACCTCTGCTACATCATTATCCGTCCCCTGGAGACAGAGGGCGCTTCCACAAAGGGCAGAAAGGGCGATATAAACCTTGATGGTGAGGTCAATGTGTCCGACGCAGTGCTCATGCAGAAGTATATCCTGGGCGGCTCCGCACTCACTGGCGAGCAGGCTTATGCAGCCGACATCGCTGCGGACGCAGTTCCCGACGTATTCGACATGACAGCGCTGAGAAAGCTGCTCATAGCAGGCTGATAAATACCGAAAGCCATAGTATCTTTCATGGGGGGATACTATGGCTTTCTTCATTTTTATGATATTCAGAATGACTCTATCTCACCTTTGAGGAAGCTCACAAGGAGCCTCAGGTCATTCTCGTCAATTGCGCCGTCCATGTTTATATCAGCGGCGTCGAAGCGCTCTGCATCGCCGTTTACGGCTGCTCTGCGCATACCTGTCATGTCATACACATCAACAGCACCGTCACCGTTCACATCGCCAAGTAAGTACTCCTCCGCAGGCTTTACGGGTCTCCACCAGTTCACGTTGTAGAGGTAGCCCTCGCCGCCCCTGAATACGAAGTAGACATCGTGCGCCCCCGAGGTGGGAGTTATGGTGCAGCTCTGGGTGTTCCAGGTCTGCCAGCCGCCTGTGCCGCTGACGTCCATGGTGCCTATGAGCTTTCCGTCGGGACTGTCCAGTCTCACCTCAAGAGAAGCCTCTGCGCCGTTTGAGCCTATACGGAAGTCAATACCGCTGACATCGGTAAGATCGATACCCTTGAAGCCAATATAGTCGCCGTTTTCGATATAGGCAACATCGCTTCCACCCTCGGAGCAGTTCTCTGTGTCAATACCCGACTTGTAGTCGCAGCGCTCAGCCTCGATGACGTCGCCGCCGCTTGCCGTGCCTTTAAGTCTGAGGATATGGGAGGACTTGCTCAGCACCTTGCCGTCAGCGCCGAGAACGTATACCCTGTACTCCCCTTCCTTTGAGGGAGTTCTGACCGTACCTGTGCTGCCACCTGCTCTGGTCATATCGGCTCCTGCTCTGAAGCTGTCGGTGCCGTCGGGAGCTATCCATACAGTGCCCTCAGTCTTTCTCACGGGGAGCCTGCTTCCGCAGGCTGTCTCGCAGCTTGCAGGGAATACCCAGTCCGCAGCAGACTTCAGCCATGAGGGCATGAGACTGCGGTTATCGTCGGAGATACCCGAATTCAGGCAGACCTTGTACTGCCCGAAGGGCCATACATTATCCGAAACCACGATAGGAGTGTCTATGTCGCTGGAGGGCGGGTTCTTGCCCATTTTATTCACAGTGGCATAGGTGCGCTTTATCTTCAGGTCGTGCTTGTCGCCGTACTCCTCGCAGTTGATGGTATAGGTAACATTGGGGCTTATCTCAAGAACGTTGTCATTCTCCTCGATATAGGCAGTTCCCTCATCGTTGTGGAGTCCGTAGGTAGGCCAGCCGGGACCGCCTGCGGGAATGCCCTGAATGTAGTTCTCGTTGATGATAGTGCCGGGCATCTGACCGATAGTGTAGATACCGCCGCTGTCGTGGAGACGGTTAAGGGAGTTTATCACCCTGTTATAGCATATCTGATTGTCGCGACAGGTGGTGCTGTCCTTGAAATTGCACCAGCCCCAGCCCAGATGTATGCCGTTATATGCGGTCTTTTCGATGGTGTTGCTGAGTATCTTCACAGAGTCCACATAATAGGCGGTAATGGCTGCACAGCCGCCGAAGCCGTGAACAACGCTGATGTCATAGAGAAGGTTCTGGGAAACTGTATCGTTCTTGCACAGTCCCTCCACGCCCCTGGGAAACTTCTCGTGATTATTGGCAGCAGCATCGCCGATGTAGATATGCTGAGGGTGACCCACGGTGATACCGCTGGAGGTTATATCGGTGATGAAGTTTCCGCTTACGTCGGAGTTTATAACGTCATTGGTCATGGAAATGCCGTCAGCGCCCGTGTGCTTGACCACATTCCCCGTAAGGCTGATATTGTCGCTGCTTGTGATATGTATGGCAGCAGGGAGAGTATCCGCCATTTCGTATTTCTTTGAGTGCCAGTTTGAGTCCGCAAAGGCAGTGTAGCTCTGAGCTGCCTGGCAGGTAGCTTTTCCGTGAGAGCCTGCCACCTCGGTGAGCTGAAAGTCCGTATTTGCAAAGGTAATGCCGCTGAAGCTGATATTCTCCACCCGCTCCGATGTGGACCTTCCCGCTATCTTTATCAGGCAGTCCGCTGCGGGAGCCTCAACGTCGGCAGTTGCCATATCCTCGCCGCTTCTGGGATAATAGTACAGCATCTTTTCGGTCTTGTCAAAGTAGAACTCGCCCTCGCTGTCAACGAATGAAAAGGCGTTGTAGATAGTGTGGGTTCCCCCGGTGGAGAAGCCTGCGCCCCAGCCGGGAGTCTGGGCGATAGCGCCGTAGGGCTGCTGCATGAGGAGTATCATGCTGCTGCCGTCGTACTTTATATCCCTTGAGCAGACGATATTCTCGTTCCAGGTGGTGCCGTTCACCACCTCAAGGTCGTCGAAATTTGAGGTTATACGGGGCATTGAGCCTGCATCATAGACGATTCCGTCGCTCTTTTTGCCCGAGTCCCATGCCCAGTCGCCCTGACCTGCGGTAACATAATAGTCTCCGTAGCCCCCTTTTGCCTGGACCTGAACGCTGCCCATATTTGCGCGGCGGTCATTGACATAGAGGTTGCGGAGCTTGGTGCTGCGGTCCAGAGGTGCCGCCCAGAGCTTATCGTTGAACTTAGTCCAGCCTGTGACCTTCTGAGCACCGTTGATGACGGGATTCTCTCCCTCATAAGCCTCATATCTGACCTTGCAGCCCCCCTGTGCCCGAGTCCCTTGTGTCGAACTCAACAGGCTCCGTGATGCGGTAGTCTCCGCCCCGGAGATAGACCACGATGTCGCCGGTCATGCTGCCGTTCACTTTCCTTACCTCGTCCCTTGCCCTTTCGAGAGTTGCAAATGGAGAGTCCAGCGAGCCGTCGCCGCTGTCACTGCCCTCAGGCGAGACATAGTACACAGCCTGGACTCCGCCCACGGCATGGACAGTTCCCGCGCAGACGTACGGACTCAGCGCAGAAAGCGCCGAAACAGCGCTGATAACAGCAGCCGTTCCTCTTAGTTTCCCGATCATAAAAATTCCTCCTTCTACATGGCATCTCTGAAAACCCACTTTTGAGGAAAAACAGCTATGGACGACATATGCTGCGCCTATCTGTTTTTTCTTTACCAAATAGGTTTTAGAGATGCCCTTTATTCTCTTTTTTCTTTAATAGTGAGAATAAGTTTTTCTTTTAATATCCCCCGTCGCGTCTTTGGTGATAATCACCATTTTGAACCTGTTTGTGTTAATTATAGCATTGCAGGCTGCTTTCATAATACAATTATAATGATATTTCTGGTAATATTTTAACTCGCCGGCCGCTTTAACAAAAGTTTATAATTTAATTAAATCATCTGCTGTCCGAGCTTCACAAAACGGCGAACCGCCGTACAGAAACTTCAGCACCGCCCATCTTGCTATTATCTTGCATTTATGATATAATAAAGGGTATGACAGCTGAAATGGAGGATAATATGAGCATACTCAATGTTGAACACGTTACGCACGGTTTCGGTGCGAGACAGATACTTAATGACGCTTCCTTCCGACTTCTGAAGGGAGAACACGTCGGACTTGTAGGCGCTAACGGCGAAGGCAAGTCCACATTTCTGAATATAATCATGGGCAAGCTCCAGCCCGACGAGGGCAAGATCGAATGGTGCAGGCACATAACCACAGGCTACCTGGATCAGTACAGCACTCTCGCCAAGGGCAAGACCATCAGGGACGTGCTCCGCGAGGCATTCGACCACCTCTCCGGCCTTGAAGCGGAAATGCTCACTCTCTACGAGAAGATGTCCGACTGCTCCGAGGAGGAAATGAACTCCCTTATGGAGGAAGTGGGCGAGATACAGAGCATTCTGGACTACAGCGGATACTACACCATTGACGCCAAGATCTCCGAATACGCCAACGGTCTGGGACTCAACGAGATAGGTCTTGACAGGGACGTTGCGGAGCTCTCGGGCGGACAGCGTGCAAAGGTGCTGCTGGCGAAGGTGCTGCTGGAAAATCCCATGATACTCATTCTGGACGAGCCCACTAACTTCCTGGACGAAAACCACATCAGATGGCTCACAAACTTCCTCCAGAACTACGAAAACGCATTCATACTCGTTTCCCATGACGTTCCCTTCATGAACAGCGTCATCAATGTGGTCTATCACGTTGAAAACGCCGTAATGACACGGTATACGGGAGATTATGACAACTTCACAAGAATGTATGAGCTCAAGAAGAAGCAGATAGAACAGGCTTACGAAAAGCAGCAGAAGGAAATCGCAGACCTGGAGGACTTCATCGCCCGCAACAAGGCAAGGGTGGCAACTACAAACATGGCAAAGTCACGCCAGAAGAAGCTGGACAAAATGGACAAGATCACCCTCATGCGCGAAAAGCCCAAGCCCACATTTTCCTTCCGCAAAGCAAGAACTCCCGGACGTGTGGTCATCGACTGCAAGGACGTGGTGCTGGGCTATGACGAGCCCCTCACAAAGCCTATCTCCGTCAAGGTGGAGAACGGACAGAAAATAGCTATCCGCGGAGTCAACGGCATAGGAAAGTCCACACTGCTGAAGACCCTGCTGAAAATAATACCACCCATATCCGGCTACGTCGAGCACGATCAGTTCGTGGAGTACGGCTACTTCGAGCAGGAAGAGGAGAGCACCTCAAAGACAACCCTTGACGTTATATGGGAGGAATACCCCTCCATGACCAATGCGGAGGTACGCGCAGCCCTTGCCCAATGCGGTCTCACAACCGAGCACATCACCTCACAGATGAGAGTGCTCTCGGGCGGCGAGAATGCCAAGGTAAGGATATGCAGGATAATGCTCAGGGAGGTAAATCTCCTTGTGCTGGACGAGCCCACCAACCACCTGGACGTGGACGCCAAGGAGTCCCTGAAAAAGGCAATAAAGGACTACAAGGGAACTGTGCTCATAGTGAGCCACGAGCCAGAGTTCTATATGGATATAGCCGATAATATCTGGAACATCGAGGAATGGTCCACCAAGATAATATAAAAGCAAAAAGCAGGTCATTATGTCCGATGCTCATATATAAGTTTTGCCCCAAAGCATTTCAAAAGTGCTTCGGGGCATTGTGTTTTATAAAGTAAATCATAATTTAGCGCGTATGCGCTAAGTTGATAGTTGAAAGTTGAGAGTTGAGAGTTAATGTGTTCGCTTCGCTCACAATATTTAAGTATTGTCGCCGCAGGCGACTCCACAACTTTCAACTCTAAACTCTCAACTCTAAACTTAAATCATAGCACCACATCGCCGCATCGTCTATAAAAACGGCGCTGTACTTATTGACCTGCTTTTAGCAATATACATAAATTACCATTGTTGCCTCAAAAATGATACAAAACTGTTATTTTATGGCATGAAAGGCTATTTTTTCGGAGAAAAATCTGCTGTATAATATTGACAGAAGCAAGCGGATAATTCCGCATTGACGGGACTTACAGCGTCCCGCAGTAAATGATCTGAGAGGTGATTTCAATGAAAAAGCTTATTTCGGCTATCATTTCATCAGCACTTGCAGTAAGCACTATGGCAATTGCTCCTTTCCAATCGGACGCAGCAGGGGATCAGTACGAATTTGAAGAAGGCACAATAAGCAGCACAGGCGAAAACAGCGCGGAGATCAGCGCCCTCAGCGGCGCAAGCGGCGGCAGAGCCGTTGATCTGAAGGACGGCGGCAACTCCGTCACCGTAAAGGTCAATGCCGCAGGACAGGGTATGCACAGGATAACCCTGCGCTACTGCCAGCCCTACGATGAGGACGGCAAGTACCAGAAGGTACTCATCAACGGCAAGGACGCAGGCGAGATATTCTGCGAATACACAGGCGATGACAAGTTCTCCACGGTCAGCGTCAGCGCACAGCTCAACGCGGGCAGCAATGACATTACCGTTGAGGCTTCCTGGGGCTGGACACTGTTTGACCGCCTGCTCATCGAGAAGGGCGACTTCACCGCCTACTCCGGCGGCGGAAAGCTGTCCAATCCCAAAGCTTCCGCACAGACTCAGTCACTGTACAGCTTCCTGTGCGACACCTACGGCAAGAACGTCATATCAGGTCAGCAGGAGTCCACATGGATGGGCAGCGAGGGCTATGAGTTTGACATCATAAAGAATGCCAGCGGCAGATACCCTGCCCTCCGCGGACTGGACTACATGGGCGATGACTTCGCAGGCTGCAACAGGCGTGCAAAGAAATGGTATGAAAAGGGCGGCATAGTCACTATCTGCTGGCACTGCGGAAGTGACTTCAGCGGCAGCCACACCGAAGCCATGAACACTGACCTCAACTGGAGCACTGCCCTCACTGAGGGAACTGCGGAGTACAACAAGCTCATTGCAGGCATGGACAAGGGGGCCAAGGCTCTCAAGGAGCTGAAGGACGCGGGTATCCCCGTGGTATGGCGTCCCTTCCATGAGTTTGACGGAAAGTGGTTCTGGTGGGGCAAGGGCGGAGCCGAGAACTTCAAGAAGCTCTGGCGGATAATGTACGACAGATATACGAATTACTGGGGACTTGATAATCTTATATGGAGCCTTGGCTACTGCGGCGACGTGAACGCAGGCTGGTATCCCGGGGACGAATACGTTGACATAATCGACTCCGACACCTATGTGAACCATACAGGCTCACTGGCACCTATGTACAACAAGACAGCACAGGTGGCAAACAAGCCTGTATGCCTCCACGAGAACGGACCTATCCCAGACCCCGAAAAGATGAAGTCGGAGGGTGCAAAGTGGCTGTGGTTCATGACCTGGCACACCTCCTTCATCGACAGCAACGAATTCAATACCGCATCATACCTGAAGCAGGTCTACAACAGCGACTATATGCTGACACTTGATGAGCTCCCCGACATCTATCACTACGGAAGCCCGGTATCCTACGGCGAGGACGGTCCCACCTTTGAGATTGTCCCCTCAAAGGGCATAAAGGGAGACCTTAACGGAGACGGTCAGGTAAATGTTGCCGACGCAGTTATCCTCCAGAAATTCATACTGGGCAGCAAGGACGTGACCGCAGCTAACTGGGTGGCAGGAGACCTGTGTGAAGACCAGGTGCTGGACGTTTTTGACATGATAGAGATGAGAAAGCTGCTTACTGCTCCCAAGGTGACTCCTCCTCCCGAGCAGCCCGAAACTCCGCAGTCAACATACAAATTCGACCCTGCTAAAAAATACGCCGAGTACGGTCAGAACTACCGCAGCAACGCCTCAAAGACAGGAACTGTCGTAAAGGAGACCTACAACGGCATAAACGGAACCAACTCCCTTAACGTGTATCTGCCCTATGGCTATGACAAGAACAAGAAGTACAACATCTATTACTTCATGCACGGCATGGGAGACAGCGAGAATTCCCTGTTCTACAATGACAACGGCGAATCGGTGCGCCTTATCGACAACATGATACAGAACGGCGACATCGAGCCCATGATAATCGTTACTCCAACCTTCAACAAGGTGAGCTCCGATACCTTCTACAATGCCGAGAACTTTTACAAGGAGTTCCGCGAGAGCGTTGTTCCCTTCGTTGAGGGCAAGTATTCCACCTATGCAGCCTCCACCTCAATGGAAGACATCAAAGCCTCAAGAATGCACAGAGCCTACGGCGGATTCTCCATGGGAAGCGTTTCCACATGAGCTGTATTCGAGAACTGCGTGGACATAGTGGGCTACTTCATGCCCATGAGCGGCGCTCATCACTGGGGAACGGGCACAGCCGATGCAGGCGCACTGGCAAGAGCTGTTGACAAGGCAGGACTCAGGAAGAACGAATACTTCATCATGTCCGCAACAGGCACATCTGACTTCGCAAATCCCGTTCTCAGCCCCCAGATAGAGGCTATGAAGAAGCTGAGCCAGTTTGAGTACACCTCGGACTTCTCAAAGGGCAACCTCTGGTTCATACTTGCAAACGGCGGCGAGCACAGCTGGTACTATGTAAGACAGTACATCTACAACTGCCTGCCATTCTTCTTCCGTCAATAAAATAAACTGTTACAGTATTATCCTCACTTATATGTATATTCAAGGCATTAGCCCGTCCCTTTTCCTGCGGGAGGGCTGTGCAGAAGCTCCGCACTGACCCTGCGGAGCTTTTGCGTATTGACGTATTTACGGGAGAAGTGTATAATAAAAGCGGAGGTGACAGTATGGAAAGCATCGGAAGGATAGCCGTTATAATGCCCCATATAAGCAGCAATACCGAGACCTCGTTCATAGATGTCATTCACACAAGAGCTGCACAGTACGGCTATGACACCATAGTCATTTCGGGAGTCATAAACTACGTTGACCAGCAGCTTGACCAGGTATACTCAAAGGGTCAGACCAATATCTATGACCTTATCCTCCATGGCAGCTTTGACGGCTTTATCTTTGAAGCCAATATCTTTTGCAGCGAAAGACAGCGCAGAACTATACTCGACCTCCTTCACAGGCGGAATATACCCTGTGTGGCAGTCAACTACGAGCAGCCATACTTCCCCGTGGTATCCGCAGAGGAGAACGTGCTCCTCTATCTTGCGGCTCAGCACCTCATAAACGAACACGGCTGCAGAAGGCTCTGGTGCATAGGAGGCACTAAGGGACATACTCCCTCGGAGGAGCGCATAAGCGGCTTCCGCGGGGCAATGGAGGAAAGCGGTCTCCCCTGTGACGATGACTGCATATTCTACGGTAACTACTGGAGAGACGTTCCACACAGGATAGCCCTTGACATAGCAGATGGCAGGCTGGAAAAGCCCGACGGCATTGTCTGCGGAAGCGATATAATGGCGGTGGAGCTGTGCCGCACTCTCATGTCAAAGGGCATAAAAGTGCCCGAGGATATAAAGGTCACGGGCTGCGACGGCAGCATGATATCACAGACCGAAAGGGTGTCACTTACCACAGTTGCGGGACAGGAGCGCATCAACGGCTTCCTTGCCCTGAATGAGCTGCTGAAAGCCATGGGCAGGCAGCCTGAGGACAGTCCCGTAGTTCCCGAGCTCATCATAGGCGAGAGCTGCGGCTGCGGTGACAGAGGAAGCATACGCCGCAGCAGGAGCCTCTCCGACACGAGGGAGTACGCGGGAGTTATGTTCGATATACTTGAGCAGCGCAAGACCAGCAGTCAGGGCGAGATAATCAGGCGTATGTCCGAATGCAAGGACCTTTATGACGTTACAGGCACATTCCTGGGCTGCTGCTATATGATACCCACAGGCGTAAGGGCAGAGCTGTGTCTCTGCGAGGACTGGTGCAGGGAGCCAAGCGACCCGTCGGTCTACCGCAGAGGCGGACTTCCCGACAAAATGCTCCTTGCCATAGAAGCCTGCTATGAGGGGGGGCGAGCAGATGAAGGAGTTCCCGACCCGTGACATCTTCCCCTCACTGACAAAGCCCCATGAACCGCGGCTTACGGTGGTCTCATCCCTTCACTGCAAGGGACAGATATTCGGCTATGTGGGCTTTACCTACCGCAAGGCAGTTCACATCGTTCTGGACGAATTCTACATGAACTGGTGCGACGCGGTGAGCAGCGGTCTCAACGCCGTACAGAACAGGATATACAAGGACTATGTCAACAAGCGGATAGAGTCCCTTTCGGAATTCGCTCCCGTACTTGGCATATACAACAAGCGCGGACTTATCAGCAAACTCATGAACCTCATGTCCGAAAACAGCGATTTCCCCCTCACACTTACCCTGCTCTCATATATCAGGGAGGACAAGGTCCATTACAGCGTACCGCCGATCAATTCCATTGTCAACGCCATACGTCTCAGCGAAAGCGATACCGTGCTTGCAAGCATAGGCGACGATATAATCGCCGCTGCCAATACAGGGGAGCAGAAGCTATCGGAACAGGCATTTGCGGAAAAGGTAGCCGAAAGCGTGCGTCTCTCCTACAAGGGAGCCGTGGAGATAAAGCAGGAACGAATAGCTGTTATATCCTGTCAGCTGAAGCCCTCTGACATCTTCACCATCGACAGCCTCATATGCTCCATGGCGGACAGGCTCAAGGGCAAGATGATAAGCCTCAGCTCGGGCACTTTCAGCTATAAGGACCAGTTCACCGCCATGAGGGACAACATCTTCCGCTTTCCCGAAAAGGACTGGAACATCGAAGCCCTTACCCGCAGCATGGGTCTCAGCAAGAGCCATTTCCACAGGATATACAGGGAGCTTTTCGGCACAAGCTGCAAGGAGGATATAATCACATCAAGGCTTGAGAAGGTGAAATGGCTCCTTGAGAACACTTCACTGACAGTAGCACAGATAGCCGACAAGAGCGGATATTCCAACACCAGCCACTTCATACGCCAGTTCAGCAGCAGGACAGGTCTCACCCCTTCTGCCTACCGCAGGGAAAAGGAGCAGAAAGGCAAATAAAATGGGATAAAACCGCATTTACTCTCTCCCCTTTTGGGTGTATCATATGTATATGGGACACATCTGCCGAAGGGCTCTGCACTGACCTTGGGCGATAGATCTGTTTCGGGACCCTCGATTCCTTTTATTCCGAAACATCCTTGAAAGGGCGGACAAAACAGTACCCGCATCGGACGATCCGATGCGGGCTTTCGCTTTATATGCTTATTTCTTATCCAGTCCCAGAAGGTGCTGCTGTATGGCAAGGGCATCGTTTACGGTGACGCCGTCGCCGTTGATGTCGGCATTTATCCTGCCCTCGGGACTGAGGGTATATCTGTCGGGATTTGCCATAGCCTGCATGATGAATATAGCGTCCGCCAGATCAAGGACTCTGTCGCAGTTTGCATCGCCGTATCGCACAGGGGGGATATACTCATCAAATATAGTACTGTTGGCAGATAAAATAAATGCCTCGTTCCCCTCTTCATACTCTATCTTTCCCACAATTGCACCTCCGATTATCATTGGTCTGCACTTTATCATGCTGTCAAAGCCCTCGCACATCTCGCTGATGTACTCCACCTCGAAGGCACCTTCACTTCCGCATTCCATTGTAAGCTCAGGAGCGCGGAAATATCCGCAGAAGGTACAATTACCGTTCATTGTCATGTTTGCCCCCTTCTCACTGTAAAATCTTACAGGGAAGGAATCGTTAAATCTTACTACACTGCCGCCGCCAATATTGTCATAGAGTATGCCCCCTGCTGTTTCCGCCGCAGGTGAAGGTACCCTTTATAAAGAATATAACTCTCTTAGTCGTCTTTCTGACTGTGATAGTGTTATCGAGGGTAAGATCATCAAGAAGGATAACAATGTCCTCGTCGGCTGATTCTATAATAAGGTCATGGTCAAGAGACTTTATGGTACAGCTCCTGTTTACAGTGTCGGAGCTATAGTCGCCGTCTATGATGCACTCCGCCACCTTGTCCGAGGTACCGGGAGCTATTTCGTCAAGCTCATATGCCGTGAACGGCTCCAGTCCTTCTATGCCAGTTATACGTCCCGTATCGTCCGCAGCGCTGTCGGTAAATGGCTCGCCGGAGCCTTCGCCGCCTGCCTCCTGCAAGCCTTTCAGTCCGGGTGTGCTGCTCTCAGCAGAGGCTGCTCCGCAGACCGCAGTCATAGCCAGTATCAATGATGAGACTGCTGCGATGATGTTTTGGGTAAATGTTCGTGTAAAATAGTGTTTCATGATTATCGTCCCTTTCTTTAGTATGAAAACATTATATCATAAAAATAAGGAAATAGCAATGAATGCGGAATGAAAAGGATACGAAAATGCACTTTAATGCCGCCAGTCTTGATATTGACAGCTGATTATGCTATACTGATTACAGACAGCTGACAGGATAATACTGACGGAGCCCTGTACCTGAAAATGATAGGAGGACACCCTATGGATAAGGATTTTGACCTTCAGAACTACCTCATCGAGGGAGTGGAAGGAGTTGTAAAGGACGCCCTGAAGGCTACTCTCAGAAATCCCAGAGAGAGCGCATTCATGATTAAGTTCGCAGCCGCCAGCCGCTCCGCTTCAAAAAAGCGCCGCACTGCCGAGGACAGAGGCGAGCATATACCGCCCTTCCTCATTGCAAGTATCACCAGCAAATGCAACCTCCACTGTGCAGGCTGCTATTCGCGGTGCAGCCACGCCACTGTGGACTCAGAGCCCGTGAAGCAGCTCTCGGACGAGGAATGGCTCAGGATATTCACCGAAGCCGACGAAATGGGCATCAGCTTCATACTCCTTGCAGGAGGAGAGCCCATGCTCCGCCGCGGTATCATGGAAGCCGCAGGCACCAGACAGAACATCATGTTCCCCATCTTCACCAACGGTACATACATTGATGATGAGTATCTCAAGCTCTTTGACCGCTGCCGCAATCTCGTTCCCATAATGAGCATAGAGGGCGGCAGGGATCTCACAGACCGACGCCGCGGAAAGGGTATCTACGATATTCTCATGGAGAATATGGAGAAATTCAGAGCCCGCGGACTTATCTTCGGCGCCTCCGTAACCGTCACCACCGAGAATTACAAAGAGGTGACCTCAGATGCCTTCCTCGACGGTCTTGCCGAAAGAGGGTGCAAAGCGGTGATATTCGTGGAGTATGTCCCCGTGACTGAGGACAGCAGCGTACTTGCTCCCACCGACACAGAACGGGAATACCTCATGGACAGGATAGGCATTCTCCGTGAGGAGCGGTCAGAAATGGTGTACATCGCCTTCCCCGGAGACGAAAAGAGCTCGGGGGGGCTGCGTTGCCGCAGGCAGGGGCTTCTTCCACATCAACTCCCACGGCGGCGCGGAGCCATGTCCCTTCTCGCCCTATTCCGATGTGAATGTCAGGGACACCTCTCTCCGTCAGGCTATGCAGTCTCCACTGTTCACGGCGCTGAGGAGCGGAGATATGCTCCTTGAGGACCACAGCGGCGGCTGTGTACTCTACGAAAAAAGAGAGCTTGTGGAAGCTCTCCTCAGATAAGTAAAAAGGCTCCGGGCTGCATTTCTGCGGCACGGAGCCTTATGCTATGGCAGCGGTATCATCAGGGTAACACAGAAGCCCTTGCCGCGGCTTGAGCATATGAGCTCGCCGTTCATCTTCTCCATAAGGCGGCTGTGTGCTCTACGAAAAAAGAGAGCTTGTGGAAGCTCTCCTCAGATAAGTAAAAAGGCTCCGGGCTGCATTTCTGCGGCACGGAGCCTTATGCTATGACAGCGGTATCATCAGGGTAACACAGAAGCCCTTGCCGCGGCTTGAGCATATGAGCTCGCCGTTCATCTTCTCCATAAGGCGGCTGGCGATATAGAGTCCCAGACCGCTTCCGTCCTTGCCTGCGGAGTTGTCACCGCGGTAGAATTTGGCGGTGATAAGCCCCATTTCCTCCTCGGGAACGCCCTCGCCGCGGTCACTGACGGACATCTCAAGGAAGCCGTCCCGAACCACATAGCCGATGTCGATATCGGTGCCTGCGTACTTATAGGAATTGCCGATGATATTGCCTAAGACCTGTGAAAGCCTTATCCTGTCGGTACAGATGAGACACTGAGGAATCTCAGCCTCTACGGCAAGTCCCCTTGTATCGTGTTCAGCCACAAGCTCATGAAGTATCTCCGAGCTCTCGTCGGTGCAGCTCACGTTCATCTCGCCCAGATCGTCCAGCGCCGAGGCAAGAAGGTCGCTTACCAGCACGTTTATCTGCTCCGCCTTCTGGTGGATATCCCCTATTTTTTTCTTAACGTACTCGTCCTCTGACTTCACCGTCATCAGCTCACAGAGCAGCTTTATGCCCGTAATGGGAGTTTTCAGATCATGGCTCAGCGACGCCACCAGTTCCTTCTCCCTTATCTTCATCTCGTTCTCACACTGCCGTGCCTTCTTCAGCTCCTCGCGCATGATGTCGAAGCTCCCGGTAAAGGCGCCGAACATATTGTTCTTCTCCAGCCTGATAGGCACGTCCAGTTTTCCAGAAGCCACATTCTCCGCGAATTTTTCCATTTCGCCGAAGGGCTTGACTATAGTCATGCGGACGTATATGCCGTAAATTATCCCTGCCAGCAGAAACATCACCGACAGCACCGCCGCAGCTATACAGATACGGCGGTTCACTCTTTCGTACTCCAGCCTGTCGGGGTCGGGTATGACCACTGTGCCAAGATAGCGGCTGCCCTCTGTGACATTCAGAGAAAGGCAGCCCTTTTCCGTTGCCTTTTTTGAGGAGTCGACGCCCTCAAGCTCCTCACCTGCGCAGGAATAGACTATGAAGTCCTGACTGTCGAACACTATCATCTCCGTACCGAAGCGGCTGCCATCGAAGCTGTCCATACTGTCCCAGCTCTCTCTGACGGAGCTTACAATGTCATTTATCCTCAGTGTATCGGCACTGCTGCCCCTGTATGAAAATGCCATTTTCATAAACAGGAAAATGCCTGCGAACATCAGTGCTGTACTGAAAAAGAGTATCCTTCTGTAAACCTTCATGTGTCCTGTCCGTCCTCAATGATATAGCCCACGCCCCAGACCGTCTTTACGATACAGGGAGAATTCGGGTTCTCCTCGGTCTTTTCACGGATATGGCGTATATGTACGGCAAGAGTGCCCTCACCTATGAACTCATCTCCCCAGACATTTTTTAGAAACTCGTCCTTGGTCACAACCCTGCCCCGGTTATTGAGGAGATACGCCAGCATCTTGTACTCCATAGCCTTTAGAGGCACCACTTCACCGTCACGTATGAGCTTATGAGCGCCCGTATCAAGAACGAGCCCTTCCCTTATGACTATCTCACGGGATCTGCTGATGCTCTCCCCGTAAACGGCTTTGGCGGAGACAGCTTTCGCTGCCTCCGCTGAACGCTCATATCTTTTCAGTATCGCCTTGACCTTGGCGAGGAGTATATTAAGGGTGTAGGGCTTCTTTATGTAATCGTCTCCGCCTATATTCAGAGCCGTCAGCACATCGTCATCGCTGGTCCGTGCGCTGATGAACAGTATGGGCATATCGTACTCCGCCCTTATCTGCTTGCACAGCTCAAAGCCTGATCTGTCGCCCAGATTGATGTCAAGGAGCAGCAGCGACACCTGGTTTTCTTCCAGAAAGCTGACAGCTTCGTCATAGCTTGTGACATAGGCTGTCTTTATATCGAATATATTGAAATACTCCGCTGTTGTCTCCGCAATGGTAACATCATCGTCGATCATTAGGCACTGATACTTCATTGATACTCTCCTTTCAGCCGCTGATCTTCACGGTACCGCCGTCCTCGCCCAGGAAAACTATCTTTCCCTTTGACGGCAGGGGAACTGAGTTCCTGTAATCCTTCATGTAGCTGGAATATACGACACGATCTGCCGAATCATAGACATATACCGCAGCATTTTCGGGTATATCCAGAGTGATGATCCTGGTCTCGCTGTCAGATGTCCTGAACCACACAGCCTTCTTCGTTGAAAGCTCCACCTCTGAGATACTGCCTGTGAACTCGGGTATAGCCTCCTCGGAGATGAACTCCAGAGCGCAGTTTTCAGCCACAGCAAATTCCTTGCCGTCCTCATATCTGATCTCAATATCCCTGAGGTCGCGTCCGCCCGGCATTTTCAGAGCCGCCTCCAAATGGTCCTTGTCGATTATCCTGCTGCCCGAAACATACCCCTTTGCCTCGGGCGCAGTCCTGAAGGAAACGGCTTCCTCCCCGTTATATATGGCATTGGAATATTTTCCGTTATACAGGTAATACCTCCTGCCGCTCCTCTCGTCCCATGCTTTCTGAGCCTCATCGCTTATGGGATTGGGCTCAGCCTTCTGCAATTTATAGTAATGGTACTGTGCACCTATATCCCCTGAACCCATATATTCATCGGCACAGATATAGTCAATGCCGTTTCTGGTGCGGAAGCTGAGCAGAGAAGCGTTTTTGGGCTGTACAGCCTTTCCCGACTTCACCGAGCCCGTCACCTGAACAAATCTGTCATCGGTGGTATACATAAACTGCTGTGCCTTCCGCCTTTCTTCTGTCAGCACGGTTATCTCCATATATTCCCCGTCGGGGAAGGAAACCTCATATTCCGCCTCTGAGGAGATGTATATCCCCGCCAATGACAGGTACTTCTCGGGCACCTTGCCCAGAGTCTCCGCCTTTTCGGGCTTGGGGTGAGAGATTTTTATCCCCTTCTCCGCAAGGGCAATGTCCATGAGAGCCATTACCATGAGCTGGTTCACGGTGCCGTTTCCGCCAGAGGAAAGCACCGAAACGCTTATCTCCTCATCGGGAGCCACTACAAGGCTTGCGTGCTGGTGCATTACGTCTCCGCCCTTGGAGACCACCTTTACTCCTGCTGCGCTGTAATCCTCATACTCGGTCTGATCCCAGCCCAGTCCGAAGCCGTCCTCATAGCGGTCCTTTGCAGCTGCTCTGCCCATTTCCTTCTTGGACTTTTCCGACAGGAGCCTGTTATCTCCGCTGAAAAATGAACTGCCGAAGCTGCACAGCTCAGCCGCCGTGGACATTATTCCTCCCGAGCCCAGATCCATGCAGTAGTCGGGAGCAATGGCGATATTCTTGACTGTGAAGGTGTCCACCTGCTCCTCTGTGCGGAAGGCGTTCCAGGGAGTTCCTGTCTGCGTAAGTCCCAGGGGCTTGCAGATATGACCGTCCACATAGTCGGTGAAGCTCTCTCCGCTGACTGCCTCAACGATGAGCTCCAGCACCTCGAAGCCGTCGTTGCAGTAGGCGTCGAAGTCTCCGGGGTCAGCCTTGAGTCTCTGCCTGCTCAGCTCAGCAAGCATGGTATCATGGGGAGCGGCGTCCCTGTCATCATAGAGCATGAAATCGCCCTCTGTGGTCCCCATGAGTCCCGATGTGTGGTTCATGAGCATACGGACCGTGATATCCTTGTACCTTGGGTCAGCCATACGGAAATCGGGAAGGTAATCCGTAACGGGCTTGTCTATATCCACCTTGCCCTCCTCTGCAAGCTGCATTACTGCGGTAGTCGCGAACATCTTGCTTACCGAGCCTATGCATGAGAGGGTATCTCCCTTCCCGGGAGCAATGTTCTGTTCTATTGCGCGGTCAGCCTTTACGGGCATTGCCGCCGCTGTGGCTGTCATAACAGCCGCAGCCAAAATTGAAGCTATCCTGCCTTTTTTCATACCTGTCCTCCCTTACTCCGTCATAAGCTCATATACGGATATTTTCTTGATCTTTCTTGCGCCTGCATATGCACATATGAAGCAGAACAGGAGCAATACCGCGTCCATGAAGAATACTGCCGCCATATTTGTTTCGATAACGCCGATAAAACTTGCGAAGAGCTTTACAGCAATAACCGAAAAAGCCGTACCGACAGCCACTGATATAAAAGCTGCAGGCATTATCCTGAACGCCAGCTGGAGCATAAGCTCACGGGAAGTATATCCCATGCTCTTCATTACGCCGAATTCCTTGCGCTGACGTTTTATGGAAGTCTCCATAAGGATAAAGAGGATTATCATTACCACCAGTGCCGAGAGCAGCATGAGCACGGTTGTCAGGGCGGATATTGCCTTCGCCGTGCCTGCAAGCTGAGTTTTTATAACGCCTCCCAGATTGATGACAGAGCCAATGATAAAGCCGCTGCTGCTGCCCTTGATGACAGTATCACCCGACTGTATAGCGTACTCAACATGGTTGCCGCCCTGATTGGCGATGATATCGGCTATCTGCTTTTCAGCCTCAGCCCTTATCCTGTCCTCGTAGGAGCCCTCTCCCTCAGCCGCCTTACCTGCATCTGCGATGCTCCTGCCATACCTTTCAGTGAGAGTATATTTGAACTCATCCGCATCAACTCCGTCCTTCAGGTAAAGCTCTATGGTATCGGGAGCGTAGGTGGGGATAAGTCTTTTCATTCCGTCCTCGGCGATATAGAGGTTGATACCGCCGTTGGTAAGCGAGGTGACGAAGCCTGTGATGATGTATTGTCTCTTTACTCCGCCGTATTCAAGGGTAACGCTGTCCCCTGTGCTGAAGCCGTCAAGCTTGCCCAGCATATTTGTCAGCATTATCTCGTTGTCATGCTGAGGGTATCGTCCCTCTGAGGTGAAGATGTTCTCTGTAACGTCAAAGCTGGTGAAAGCCGTGGGCAGGAGTACCTGTTTCTTTTCAGGCATATTTATCATGATGCTCTCGCCTGATGTGGGAGTAGCCTTTCTTACCTCGGGAAGAGTCTCAAGTTCCTCTGCCAGCCATTCAGTGTCCGTTGGATTGATAATGCTTAACCTCAGGTCGCTGAGCTCAATGCCAGAGCTCTTTGAAATAGCGCTCATGCCGCCGCTGAAGAAGGTGAATATGATGAAGCAGAAGACTATCGCCGCAGATGCAGCAGTGATACATACTGTAAGTCCCAGATTTTGTTTGAAGTTCTGTACGAAGCCCTTCATAGCGAGACGGAAGTGTACGCTGCTCTTTGTCTTTCTCAGGGGAAAATACTCCCTGCCGAAGCGATGGTCGCCCTGTCCTTTGCGGAATGCCTGAACAGGCGGGAACTTCCTTACGGCTCTTGCTCTCAGGAATGAGATGACCGTCACGAAAGCTATTATAATAACAGCAGTTACGATAAGAGGCTTTGCAGTTATCCTGCTGTCGCTCAGGTGTCCCGACATTATCTCTCCCGTGCGGAAGAAAGCAGGTGACACCACTAAGCAGCCTGCGGTACCGATGATGATGCCCGCAACAGTGATGAGCAGGTACTCAAGAACATAGGAAAGGGTGATATTCTTTGAGGTATAGCCCATAGCCTCAAGGACGCCGATATTCACTATCTGGTCCTTTATATCTCCTGCTATCCTGAAGCGTATCATTATTGCAACTGCGATTATGATAAGGACTGCCATGCCCACAAGTATCTTCAACAGGACATCCGTATTATAGGTTATGCCCTCTTTCAGATCCTTATACAGGGCAGACATAACGTTGTCACTAACATTGGAGTTTGAATATTCATCGAATTCTCTGAGGGCGTCCTCCAGCAGCTTATCTCCGCCCTTGCCCTGACCGTCATTATATGCCAGCACAGTATGCTTATCAATGATCCCCTCAAGCAGATGATAATCCTGATCGCTGACGATCATTTTCAAACCGATGCCGGGAGTATCAAAGAGTATGGCGTCATAGAAGCCTGCGATCACAAAGGAAAACCTTCGGGTACCGAAGATCATGTCGAAGTCGTCTCCCGCCTTATAGCCCATGCTGTCTCTTGCCGCATAGGGCATATAGATGGGGTGCTCAAGAGCAGCGATCTCCTCGTCGCTGAGAGTTGTCTCTATCTCTGAGAGCTCCAGTATCTCGTGGCTGTACCCGGTAGAGAAGCACATAGTCAGAGCCTGTTCCTTGCCCTCGTCGTCCAGGTAGTCGGTGCTCATACTGTAGATGACCTCTGTGTGAGCAGCATCGGAAACTCTCTCGTCAGAGGCGAGTATATCCGCGAACGCCTCTTTGTAATACTCATCGGGAATTAATATATGGTTCTCATATCTGCAGGTATGCTCCATGAGGTGGGGGAATATGGACTTTGCTCCCTTTATTCCCTCCAATGCAGAGCCCATGAGCAGCATACAAAGAGTGACCAGAACCACAAGGGCGACAGTCTCAAGCTTGTGCTTTCTGATATTCGCCCATGATAATCTCAGGATCTTCTCCATTTCCGTCACCATCCCATCCTGTCAAGGAAGTCCTGAAGCCCGTCACGGCGCTTTTTCAGGTCATCGGTGCCGTAGGGCGGCATCTCATGCTCTCCCACAACAGAGCCGTCGGAAAGGAAGATGACTCTGTTTCCGCGGAGGGCTGTCTTTATGTCATGAGTTACCATGACTATGCTCTGTCCCTTGCTGTGAAGCTCAGTGAAGATGTCCAGTACATCGCGGCTCGAGGCTGAGTTAAGGCTTCCCGTGGGCTCGTCCGCAAAGAGTATGGCGGGATCGTTGATGACAGCGCGGACAATGCCCACACGCTGGCACTCACCGCCCGAGAGCTGATTTGGATACTTCTTCCAGGTCTCCTTGTTTATGCCGACCTTTTGCAGAAGCTCCTCCGCCTTTTTATGAGCTCAGGGGAATTCTTCTGCGCCACAAGAGCACCTGTCATCACGTTGTCGAATACGTTCATATTCTCCAGCAGATATATGCTCTGGAACACGAAGCCGCAGTTCTTTCTGCGGAATATGGCGAGCTGATCGTTGGAATATCCTGAAATATCCTCCTTTCCGAAGAATACCTTGCCCAGAGTGGGCCTGTCCATGCCTGAAAGAGCATAGAGCAGAGTGGACTTTCCCGAGCCGGAGGCTCCCATTATGACAGTGAAATCCTTCTCGCGGATGTCAATATCCAGATTTTTGATAACGTGCTGCTGGAAGCCTCCGTTGGAGAAGGTCTTGCACAGCTTTTCCGTATGTAATACAGCAGTACCCATAATACTCTCCTTTTCCGCAGCCCCCGAGGGCGCCGCATTTATCCTGTGATCTAAGTATAGCGTATTTTCGGGAAAACTTCTTTATCATACTGCTATTAATTTCTTATCTGTTTCTTAAATATTCATTATCGCCGCGGAATGGCAATAATAATTATAGTATAAAAGCCAGGGGCATTTTGATAATTTATAATGAATGCCTCGCATTCATTATAGCATAAAAGCGGAGCGTTATGCTATAATCGCCCGATTGCAGGGAACAGATCTCTGATCTGCGTATCTGCAAGGGCATTTTAATAGTTTATAATGAATGCCTTGCATTCATTATAGCATAGAACATTTATAATATCAAGGAAGGGGGCGGTCACCGCCTTCACATTTTTTTGCGTTTTTGAGGGTAAGATTTCGTGATTATGACTACTGCTCAATTAATTGACACAACTGCCGCGATGTGGTATACTAAAATAAAAAATATCTGCCGCTGGATCAGCAGGCGGATACAGCACTTTTCTTAGGGAGATATGAATATGAAAGAAGCTTTGATCATCATTGACGTTCAAAACGACTACTTCGAGGGCGGAGCCTGCGAGCTCCACAACCCCAGACAGGCTGAGGCGCGCATTGCCGAGCTTATCAGCGAGAGCCGCCGCATCGGCAGGCACATCATCTACATACGCCACATCAACCCCGATGATGAGACTTTCTTCAACGAAGGGACCTACGGCTGCGAGATCTCGGACCGAATAAAGCCCCTTCCCACAGACATTGTTATCAATAAGTACTGCCCCAACAGCTTCCTTGGTACGGAGCTCAACGACTGCCTCCGCAGTCTCGGGGTGGAAAAGCTCATAGTATGCGGCATGATGACCCATATGTGCGTTGACACCACCGTCCGCGCCGCTATGGACCACGGATATGAGGTGTCTCTCGTTGCAGACGCCTGCGCTACTATGGACCTTGAAATAAACGGCGAGGTAATACCTGCCGAGACCGTTCAGAAGACCTATATCGCTTCTCTGGCAGGAATATTCGCCAAGATAGTGTAAATAATCAAAACAGCCGACGTGAATTCTCCGTCGGCTGTAACACATCATAAAGAAAGAAGGTAATGCAATGAAAGTCGCGTTTTTTGACGCAAAGCCCTACGATATGCCATCATTCGAGAAGTTCGGCAGCGAGAACGGCATACGCTTCAAGTTCTACGAGACCAAGCTCAACGAGGACACCGCAGAGCTGGCAAAGGGCTGTGAGGCTGTGTGCGTATTCGTAAACGACACCGTCAGCGCCGCCGTTATCGACAGACTGTGCGAGCTGGGCGTAAAGACACTGGCGCTCCGCTGTGCAGGCTACAACAATGTGGACATAAAGTACGCCAAGGACAAAATAAAGGTCGTAAGCGTCCCTGCCTACTCACCCTATGCAGTTGCCGAGCACGCCATGACTCTGCTGCTGACCTCAATTCGCCGCGTCCACAAGGCTTATATCCGCACACGTGACCACAACTTCTCGCTGAACGGACTTACAGGCTTCGACCTTCACGGCAAGACCGTAGGCGTTGTGGGAACAGGTAAGATAGGCCGCATCTTCATCAATATATGCCGTGGCTTCGGCATGAACATCATCGCCTATGACAAGTTCCCCGCAAAGGACAGCGATATCGAATACGTTGAGCTGGACGAGCTGTTCAGCCGCAGCGACATAATCTCATTCCACTGCCCTCTCACCGACGAGACCTATCACCTTATCGACGAAAGGTCCGTTGACAAGCTCAAGAAGGGCGTTGTCATAATCAATACCTCAAGAGGCGCCCTCATCGACGCAGAGGCTCTCCTTGAGGGAATAAAAGCCCGTAAGATAGGCGCTGCCTGCCTTGATGTATACGAGGAGGAGGCTGACGTTTTCTTCCAGGACTTCTCGGGGCACATCATAGCCGACGATACTCTCGCCCGTCTTATTTCCATGCCAAACGTTATCGTAACTTCTCATCAGGCATTCCTCACAGAGGAGGCTCTCAGCAATATCGCCGAGACCACTGTGAACAACATCATCACCTGTCACAAGGGTGAGGAGTGTCCCAATGAGCTCCGTATATGAGGTGGATAAAATGCTTACAGGAAAGACAGTTTTACTGGGAGTGACAAGCTCAATAGCCATTTACAAGACCTGCAACCTTGCCCGTATGCTGACCAAGCTGGGGGCAGATGTTCACGTTGCTATGACGCCAAACTCTCTCAATTTCGTACACCCTCTCACCTTTGAGACCCTTACTCAGCATAAGTGCCTTATCGACACCTTTGACCGCAACTTCGAGTACAGCGTGGAACACGTCTCGATCGCAAAGAAGGCAGATGTGGTAATGATAGCTCCTGCCTCTGCAAACGTCATAGGCAAGATAGCAAACGGCATTGCCGACGATATGCTGACCACTACGGTCATGGCGTGTACCTGCAAGAAGATAATCGCTCCTGCCATGAACCATAATATGTTCCACAACCCCATCGTTCAGGACAATCTTGACAAGCTGAGAAAGTTCGGCTATGAGATAGTGGAGCCGGTCCGCGGTATGCTGGCAAACCGCGACATCGGCGACGGAAAGCTCCCCGACGAGGAGACCCTTCTGGAGTACATCGTCCGCGAGGCTGCCTTTGAGAAGGACCTGGCAGGCAAGCGCATACTGGTCACCGCAGGTGCTACCCGCGAGAGCATAGACCCTGTACGCTTCATCTCAAACCACTCCAGCGGCAAGATGGGCTTTGCACTTGCGAGAGCAGCAATGCTCCGCGGCGCAGAGGTCACGGTTGTTGCTGCACATACCGATGTTGAGCCCCCCATGTTCGTGAACGTTGTCCCCGTAAAGTCTGCGGAGGATATGTTTAACGCCGTCAGGGAGCGTCTTGACGAGACCGACATCATCATAAAGGCTGCCGCTGTAGCGGACTATACTCCCGTTACCACTGCGGACAGCAAGATAAAGAAGTCCGACGGGGATATGAGCATCCCCCTGAAGCGCACCACGGATATACTCGCCTATATCGGCGAGCATCGCCGTGAGGGACAAGTGGTCTGCGGCTTCTCCATGGAGACCGACAACGTTATCGAGAACTCCCGTAAGAAGCTTACCAAGAAGAACTGCGATATGATATGCACAAACTCACTGAGGAAGGCAGGCTCCGGCTTCGGCACCGACACCAACATCATCACCATGATAACCAAGGACGGCGACGAGGAAATGGAGCTCATGTCAAAGTTTGACGCCGCAAATATTATCCTGACAAAGCTCAGGAGCCTTTCAGAATAAACAAAAAAGACCTCCGTATCACACGGAGGTCTTTATTTTTGCTGTTTTATCAGTTAGTCTTGGTCGATGAGCTCTCATATTCCTCGTAGATTTTCTTCATCTCGTCCATCCATTCGTTGAACTCATCCTCGGTCATGAAGTCCTTATAGTCCTCATACTTGAAGTCGTCGGGATTGAACTGGAAGTCATAATCATCGAAATCATCGTCATCTTCGTCGAAGTCAAGATCGTCGTTATCATCATCGAAGTCAAGATCATCGTCGTCATCGAAATCGAAGTCGTCTTCATCGTCAAGGTCGAGATCAATGTCATTGCCAAGATCGTCATAGAGCTCATTTGTTATGGATTCTGAGAACTTGTCAACAAAGTCGCTGTCCATGCCTGCCCTTGTAAGAACGCCGCTGATGAAGCTGCTGAACTCGTCCTTTGAAGCATAGTCCTCAGGCTCAAAGTCGGAATTATTATCCAGGTCGATCATGAATGCGCCGCCCTTATCGGGAACTTCGATGTCAGCATTATAATCAACCGAGTAGTCAAATGTGAGCTTTCCGTAGTTTGTACCGTCGACAACGATGTCACAGCTTACGTTCTGACCGTCCTTGTCAGCGCTGCAATTAACAGCGAAGGGAGCTGTGTCGGGGATATTCACTGTGAAATCGCCGTTGAAGTAGCCCTTCTCCTCGTCTACGACCTCAACGTTCTCAAAAAGAACTGAGATAGTTACGGGAGTGAGTTCCTTTTCGTAATCGTCGTCGGTGTAGTTGTAGCTTACATCATTGTATGTGAACTCAAGGTCGCCTGTGTACTTCTTGTGATCCTCCTCAGCTGTGAGCTTTGCGGAGAACTGCTCCTCGCCGTCCTCTATGAATGTGAGCTCACCGCGAATGCTGTCGCCGTCCTTGCCGATGACCGCAGTGAAAGCGTTGTCATCATCATAGAACTTCAGACCGCGGATAGTACCTGTGGCATCGATGTATGTATCAACGGAAATGACCTTCTCATCGTCATCATAGTAGTCGTCCTTGAGGTCGGTCTTTATATCCTCGATCTCATTATCGAGAGTCTCTTCGAACTCGTCCTCACCAACAACATCAAGCTTGTCCGTGAAGATATTCTTTGCGATCTTATCGTCGCGGAGCTCCTTGAGGAAATCAAGCTGGAGCTTTGCGATGTCCTTTTCTGTCAGGTCTACAGTAGCTACAGTGTAGTTTACGGTGATATCGCAGATGTCGACCTCTTCCTTCTTCTCGAGCTCAACATCGCTTGCGAAGTTGGACCATACTGCCGCATATCTGTTGACCTCAGTCTCTACGTCCTCAGGTGAGAGGAAAGACTCGGGATCCTTAAGGATATCCCTATATGATGCAGCAGGGTTACTGTCAAGGTCTAACTCATCCAGCGCGTCCTCCATGAACTTTCCGTACTCGATACCCAGCCACTGATCCTTCAGCTCGGGGATACGGAAGAAGTAATCGGAAGTATCTGCGTCAGCAATAACGTCTGCGCCGACAACATTCTCATTGCCGAGAATAAAATCCAGACCTGCGTCGAAGCTGCCCTTCTTGCTTGCAACCTCAGCGCTTAAAGCGTACTTGTCATTCTTGTCGATAATGTCAAGGACAGACGCAATGGCCTCATTCTCTTCCTCACTGTAATAGTCGCCTGAGAGCTCATTCTTCAGCAGTTCCTTTGTATCCTCGGTAGGCTCAAAGGTTACCTTGAAGTCGATGGTCTGACCCTTTTCGTATTTATCGAGACCCTTCTTGTAAGCCTCGCTTACTGTCTCACCAATTGTCTTGGAGTTCTTTTCAGTCACCCATGCGTAATACTTCTCGGGTGAGCTTACGCGGAGCTTTACCTGATTTTTCACTGTATCGGAAACGCCGTACGCCGTAGCGCCGCCGCCTGCGATAACTGCTGCGGATATTCCCCCGATCACCGCTGCTTTCTTGCCCTTGCTCTTCTTTGTAACAGGCTCTACGCCCGAAACGCTGAAATCGCTGTTCATAGGCTGATTTTCAAAATTGTTCTGATCCTTGTTAAACATAAAGATCCCCTCCTGTAGATATATCATTGCGGGCATATAACCCCATATGATAATACTATCACAAACATTTCAAAAAGTCAATATTGCATCATGATTTGTATTCATGCTGTAATCATTCCATCACGAATAATTCACAAATACACGGGCATACTATCCTTGCCCGAAAGGGTAAATACTCATAAAGAGGTGTTTATCATGGACGATAAGAAGAAAAACAAGAGCATCAAGTGTGACGTATCACAGTGCCGCCACAACCTTGTGTCAGAGAATTACTGTTCTCTTGACTGCATTTCCGTAGGCACACATGAGGATGATCCTACAGTCCCCGAATGTACCGACTGCAACTCATTCGTAAAGCGCACAGGCTGCTGCAGCTGAGAAAAGGGCAAAAAAATAAGCAGTTCCTCAGATGGAACTGCTTATCTGCTTTTTGTTGGATCACTCAGCGTTAGGAGCGCCTACAGGACATACTCCTGCACAAGCACCGCACTCAACGCAAGCGTCTGCATCGATAACGTACTTTCCGTCGCCCTCAGAGATAGCGCCAACAGGACACTCACCTGCACAAGCACCGCAAGCTACGCAATCATCAGAAATAATATATGCCATATACATACACCTCCGTGTTATTCGGGAGCAGTGCTCCTCGTTATTTATATTGTAGCATATCCAAGCTAAAAATCAAGACTTTTTTGTTAGCATCCGCTTACATTTACACCTGTCAAACCGCGTAAAATCGCCGAAAGAAAGCCTGAGAGTCAGACTCTCAGGCTTTAAATTTCATCTTTTTTTCATTATCGTATCACAAAGCTCATGCCTTTGCTTTCTTTGTGTTTTTCTCTGTGTCCTTCTTTGCAGTTTTCTCAGCGTTTTTCTTTTCCGCCTTATTCTGCTTGCCTGACTTCAGTTCAGCACAGGCAGCTCCCGCAACTGTCCAGAAAACAGGGGCAAAGGGTATGCTGCTGCAGCCGATGAGATAAATGAGCGCGCCTCCCAGAGCGAGAACGAATATAGTGAAGGTCTCGGCACTGCGTTTTTTGCGGAAGGCCGCAAAGCCCAGGGCAACTGCCGAAAGAACAGTTATTACCAGAGTGATACCCGATACCACACCTCTTGTCGCTGTGGTGTAGAGGTACTCGTTGTATACCTTGTCAAAGCAGCCCTTACTCGCAGAGATGACCTTTGTTATGTCGCTGTAGTAGCTCAGATCCTCAGGAGCTCTGAACAGAGCAAAGGCAAGCTGCTCGGGACCTGTTCCCGTAAGAGGATTGTTCTCGATGACGTCCATTGCTCTTCTGTTCATATAGAAATAAACATCTGCTGTATCATCGATATCGACTACTCTTGAATCGAATGTACCAGAAGCCGAAGCTCTCATATAGGCGTCTGCCCACCAGAGAAGTCTTCCGTCATAGAGTCTGTATGAGCTTATATTGCCGATAGCTCCTGCAAAGACCAGAGCTATGGCTGCTGCTGCGGAAGCAATGCTGACAGGCACGCTGAGAAGCTTCTTCTTTGGAGCTTTCAGCACGAATACTGCTGCGATCGCCGCGATAAGAGCAAAGGCTGTTCCGCAGAAACCGATGAATGAATAGGTGAACATCATTACGAAGGAGAACAGTGCTGCACAGATCAGCATACCGATGCTGCGCTTCTTGTTCTCAGAGGAGATGAAGCTGATAAGTGCGGCAGTAAGTGATAGAGTAAGCACCATTGCAAGGAACAGGGGTGACATTGAAAGACCCGAAGCCGCATTTACCTTAACTTCCATGGATACAAGGGTATAGTGGCAGAGAGCTCCGCCGAATACCTGTATGAGAGCGACTATACTGTTTAGCAGTCCCACGCCCACGATCCCGTCGATTATGGCGCGGAAGGCGCTCTCACGCTTCAGCGCCGCGGCTGAGGCAAAGAAGCAGAAGTAAAAGATAATGGCGAGCATTCCCTCGCCTCTCTCGGGATAGCCGTAGAAGGAATAGCTCAGGATAACGCCCCTTGTCAGGGAGAATATCCCCCAGAGCTCCATGATGATCATAGCACCCATGGGAATTATGAGCCGTTTGCTCATATACTTCTTCATAAAGGCGATGATAGCCAGTATCATTGCGATAACGCCGCCTACAACCAGACCGCCCGCGGAAAACGCATATGTGATCTTGGCAGAGACAAGGTCATGGAATATCTCGGGAGCCAGAGTGAAGAGCGGAGTCATAAGCATAGCAATGACAAGTCCTCTCGACGCCAGCTTTGAATACTGCTCCTCAGTCATATTGAGAATAAAATTGGATTTTTCACTTGAATGGAATATGGTTTTTGGCATTTAACTCTTTCCTTTCTGCCCTTATGCAGAATTTATTTTGGCGATACGGTAACTGTATAGCTGTCGCCGTTCTTGTCTCCCACGGTTATGATAAAGTCAGTGGCAACGCTCTGAGCTCCGGAAGACAGGTCATACCAGGCAAAGCCCGGGGTGCTTCCGTCAACGCGGCTGCCCTTGCGGAGGAGATTGTCCTTGTCACCGTCATTTACCAGTCTGATGAAGCGTATGCCCTCATCATTGTTTGTCATTTCGTTGTTGCCGCTCTCGTACATAAAGTACTTGCGCCAGCCGTCATCCGCCTCTGTGGCATTGATATGGAGCAGTCTAACGCCGCTTCCCGTAGGTCTCCACCAGAAATGGGGCTTGACCTGGCTGTTGTTGGCGTCAAGGGTGGTGTACTCAAGTATGAAGTACTCTGACTTGTACGCGCTGTTCAGCTGCCCACGTGGAATGATAAGGCAGTTGCCCTCGTCGGACTGTCCGTTGGTAAGGGTAAAGGTCTGTGCCCCCTTTGAGCTGTCATAGACCTGTATCTGATCCTCTCTGTACCAGCCCAGCATCAGCTTGGATATTGAGCTGAAATCAGAGTAAGCCTCGTCCATGAGGTCATAGCCTGCTGAGCCGTGCATACCCTCGAAATCGTCCCTGTCATAGAGATAATAGTCGGGAAGTCCCATGCAATGACCCATCTCATGGAGATAGGTGGAGGTAAAGTCGGTATAGTCATTATCGCCCTTGATAGCGGCATTGCCTGTGATGACATGGCCTATGGACATACCGTCCACCTTCATCCAGTAGTTGCCGCCGAAGCCGCCTGCACAGGGCCGCCACTCGTTCTCATCGGACGAATTAGGTACGCAGAACAGGATAGCGTCGATGATCTTGTCATGGTCAGCGTCGAACTTTGAATAGTCCACAACGCCGTCCATAGCCTTAATTACCTCTGTGGTGAAGTCCGCCTTATAGATGTCTCCCTCATAGGAGGAGATGTTATTCTTGCAGGTGTATCTGTAAGCCTTGCCGCTGAGGTTCATCTGTCCCTTTGAGGAACGCGAATAGAACGCCGAGAAGCTCTCGAAGGGATAAGCTGACGATTCTGCATTCTCAGCGCCGAAGGCTATCTCCTCGATACGGTCGGTTGAAGGCAGATAATCGAATTTACAGTCCGGGAAATCAACATAGAAGATGATGAGGTTTGAGTCCCCTGTGACGGCAGGGTGCCGTACATATCGTAGACAGGCGCAGGAATGAAATCCTTTTTCGGCGGAGCTGTAGTAGTGGTTGTAGTAGTTGTCGTGGTAGTGGTTGTAGTAGTCGTCGTTGTAGTTGTAGTGGTGGTCTCATACCAGCGATAGATCTCGTCCTGAGGCCTTGATGAGACGATATTCTTCCTGAGCCTTGAAAGGTCCAGGGAATCAACAACACCGTCCCTGTCGAGGTCTGCCTTCTGGATAAGGCTCTGTCCCTTCTGAGCACCTGCCGCAGAGAGGCTGTTCTTGTCTGCTACGCTGCCTATAACGTAGTAGGAATTGCCGATACTGTAGGTGCCCTTTGCTGAGAGCTGTTCCTTGCCGAGAAGGTGTCTTGTGAGGGTGACGATATCCGCCACATTGACGGCTCCGTCGCCGTTCAGGTCACCCATTCTGTCTACCTGCCGCCATTCCGCGCCTGCGGAGGCAGGTATCACCGCAGCAGCCATAAGTGCTGTAAAAGCTGCTGATGTAAGCCATTTGAGCAATGACTTCCTTTTCATAAAAATACCCCCTTCGTATTTTATACGAACATTTTGTTCTGAAGACATGAGGAATAAGTTATCTTTATATATTTCTCTCCCCGTTTCCCCTCCTGCCTTCACAGCAAAATAAAAGGAACGGCTGTCGAGCATAAAGCCCGACAGTCGAAGCATACGCGGTAACTATCCGATCCGCAGCGGTCGAATTATTTAGCGTAGTCAGTTACCCTGCTCTCGCGGATAAGGTTGACCTTGATCTGGCCGGGATAATCCATCTCAGACTCGATCTGCTGAGCGATCTGTCTTGCGACGAGGATCATCTTCTCATCGTTGATGACCTCCGGAACGACCATGATCCTGACTTCACGTCCTGCCTGTACAGCAAAGCACTTCTCAACGCCGTCATAGGAGTTGCATATCTCCTCAAGCTTCTGGAGGCGCTTGATGTAGCTTTCGTAGTTTTCGCTTCTTGCGGCAGGTCTTGCAGCGGAGATAGCGTCGGCTGCCTGAACAATGCAGGCAATTACTGTTCTGGGCTCTACATCGTTGTGGTGAGCCTCAACAGCGTGGATAATAACAGGATTATCGTTGTATTTTTTACAAACGTCAACACCGATCTGAACGTGTGAGCCCTCGATCTCGGAGGTGAGTGCCTTACCGATATCATGGAGAAGTCCCGCACGTCTCGCCATGTTAGCGTCAACGCCCAGCTCTGAAGCGAGAACTCCGCAGAGCTTGGCGACCTCGATAGAGTGGTCAAGAACGTTCTGTCTGTAGCTTGTACGGAACTTGAGGCGTCCGATAAGCTTGATGAGCTCGTGGTTGAGACTGTGAACATTGGTCTCGATAACAGCTCTTTCGCCCTCCTGCTTGATGCGGTATTCCACTTCGCGGCGGGCTTTCTCGACCATTTCTTCGATACGTGTGGGGTGGATACGTCCGTCAGCGATGAGCTTTTCGAGAGCGATCCTTGCGACCTCACGTCTGATCTGGTCGAAACAGGAAATAGTGATAGCCTCGGGGGTATCGTCGATGATGAGATCGACACCTGTGAGGGTCTCAAGAGTTCTGATGTTACGTCCTTCACGACCGATTATACGGCCTTTCATCTCGTCATTGGGAAGAGGAACGACTGAGACAGCCGCCTCGGACACCTGATCCGCAGCCACCTTGGCGATAGCCAGTGAGATATAGCTTCTTGCCTTCTCCTGACATTCGTCCTTGATCATCTGCTCGTAAGCAGCGACCTTGACAGCCTTTTCGTGGACGAGGTCGTCCTCAAGCTTTGAGATTATGTACTCCTTAGCCTGATCCTTGGTAAATTCGGAAATACGCTCCAGAATATCCATCTGGCTCTTCTTGATAGAGTCAGCCTCCTTCAGCTTTTCATCGGCTGATTTGATCTTCTGGTTGAGGGTTTCCTCCTTTTTCTCGAGGTTATCGGTTTTCTTGTCTAAATTCTCTTCCTTCTGCTGCATACGTCTTTCCTGACGTGACAGCTCTGCTCTGCGATCCTTGATCTCCTTGTCCGCTTCAGTGCGGAGCTTATGTATTTCGTCCTTAGCCTCTATGAGAGCGCTCTTCTTCTTATTGTCGGCATCCTTTTCGGCGTCCTCGACAATACGTTCAGCCTGCTGTTCAGCAGAACCGACGATAGCCTCTGCATCGCGCTTACGCTGTTCAACACCTGCTGCAACGCCCTTCTTGAAGAAAAGCATATAGCCCAGAAAGACACCTGCTGCAAGCGCAACGAGGATAAGAACAATAGCCAGACCCGGGTTCATACAGTGCATTACCTCCTTTTCTGATATAATTAAAAGTTTGTATCATGTTTTAATTATTACTTAAAGGCGGTAAATGCCGCATTATTTTATTCATTTATAAATATATAGATCAAGAGTCTTGCCCTGACAAGTGGGCAGACCCGCAAAAGATAGACGGACGTTATCCCGTCCAAAATTTTGTTCCGTTATCATATTTAAAAAACCGCGGCTTGTATATATATCGCCATGTGCGGATAATGATGTAAAACAAAGCTGCATATACTGCCATAGTAATATTATGCAAATAAATACAACATAATTATTATATAATATTTCAGCCGTTCTGTCAATAGATTTTTGGACATTTCTTCACCTTGGCACATTGATGCAATGGGTGCGGCAGGCAAGCGGTGCAGGCGGAAGCATCCCCGCGTAAATGCCCCGGAGATAACAAAAAAAGCCATAGCACCTCCGCAATACGGAAATACTATGGCTCTCAGCTCTGATATACAGTCAGCTTACTTCTTCTCGGGCTCGGGTTCGATAACAGGAGCGTCAACAGCGTTCTTTCTTACGCTGGCAATGCCCTTCTTGCAGCTGTCCTTCTTCACGTAGCCCTCGCTGGCGGCGATGATCTCACCGTTCTTTGCTTTAAGGCGGAATCTGAACTCGCCCGACTTGTCCTTATATATCTCGAACTTCGGATTTGTCTCTGTCTGGTATCCCTCAATGGTCTGATCCTCAAGATTAGCCACGGGAGCATTCTTGGCAACGCTGGCAATACCGTTCTTTACGCTTGCGAGAGTGTTGTATACCTCTCCGCCTGTAGCGATGACCTCGCCGTTGCCTGCCTTCAGGCTGAATGTGAAGCCTGTTTTTGTAGCCTTGATGATAAATTTACCCATAATGTTTTCAACACCTTTCAGCAATGAATTAAAAATCGATAGCTTTCGATTTACACCATAATTATAACTGAATATTATCATCTTGTCAATAGATTTTGTTAATTTTCATCAAAATGCCAAAATTATGAACAAAAACTCAACAACCTCTTCCGCGGCAGTCTCCCGCTGTTCTGCTGTATAAAACGCAAAAAAGGGACGATACAGTCGCCCCTTAGTAAACATATATAATCGTGCTTTCGGCGTCAGAGCCTTCAGATAATGATAAAGCTTTCGGGAACAGTCTCGCAGACTGCGGAGAAATAGCCCCATTTTTTCAGCTTTTCCGCGCATATCTCAGCCTGCTCACGGGTCTCGAACAGCCCGAATACTGCTGAGCCGCTTCCTGTCATGACAGCTATGAGGGCGTCCTTGTTGAGCATTGCGGACTTCAGCTTGTCCACTTCCTCAAGGCAGACCGCCTGCTCAAAGAGGTTGCCGAAATGTTCCCAGGCTGTGTCGGGAGCGCTGTCTATAGCCTCCGCCAGAGCCTTTGCGTCGGGGTGCTGAGGTGCTTTGAGAGCGTCGATGTTCCTGTATGCCTCTGCGGTAGAGACTCCCTCACCGCCCTTTCCGATAACAAGGATACGTCCCGAATAATCGGCGATGGGTGTTATCTTTTCACCGATGCCCTCAACGTAGGCAGTTCCTCCCGTCAGGAAGAAGGGAACGTCTGCCCCCAGCTTCTCGGAAGCGCTGACGCTCTTGCCCGTAAGCTTTCCGAGGCAGTACAGCACAGCAGCCGCGTCGGTGCTGCCGCCGCCCATGCCCGCCTGTGATGGGATACCCTTTTTAATATGTATACGGCAGCCGCAGTCCATGCCGTTCTCCTCAAAAAACAGCTTTGCTGCTTTATATGCGATATTGCGTTCATCACAGGGTATGGGGTCCGCAGAAGCGAACTCCTCGGGAACTTCACAGCCAAGCTCTATGCCCGACTCGGTCAGCTCCACGCTTACCTCGTCATAGAGTCCCACGGTCTGGAAAACGCTCTCAAGGGTGTGGTAGCCGTCAGGCAGCTTTCCCGTAACGTCCAGTGCAAGATTTATCTTTGCAGCAGTCTTTACCCTCATTACTTTTCAGCCTCCAGCTTTTTCAGGAACTTCTCGATACGGCTTATAGCCTCCATGAGATGCTTGAGGGAGTAGGCGTAGGATATACGGATATAGCCCTCTCCGCTGTCTCCGAAGGCGCTTCTGGGAACTGTTGCCACCTTCTCCTCAAAGAGCAGTCTCTCACAAAACTCCTCGCTGGTGAGGCCTGTGCTCTTGATACAGGGGAACACATAGAAGGCTCCCTCGGGATTGAAGCAGGTAAGTCCCAGACGATTGAACTCGCCCACAAGGTAGCGGCGGCGGATATTATACTCGTCCACCATCTTGTCCACCTCTGCGTCGCAGGAGGTAAGTGCCTCAACAGCGGCGTTCTGGCTGATAAATGGACTGCACATGATACCGTACTGGTGTATCTTTGATATCTGGCTGATAACAGGCTCGGGAGCGGCAACATAGCCCAGTCTCCAGCCCGTCATGGCATAAGCCTTTGAGAAGCCGTTGACGTAGATAGTACGCTCTCTCATGCCCTCCAGCTCGATGATGGAGAAATGCTTTCTGCCGTAGGTGAGCTCCGAATATATCTCGTCGGAGAGTATCATTATATTTGTATCGCGGAGGAACTCGGCAATGGGCTCCAGGTCCTCCTTGGTCATTACTGCTCCCGTTGGATTGTTGGGGAATGGCAGTATGAGCAGCTTTGTGCGCTCCGTGACCTTGTCTTTGAAGTCCTCAAGGGTCAGCTTGAAGTTGTTCTCTATCCTTGTGGGCACCGATACAGGCACGCCGCCTGCAAGCTCCACCAGAGGAGCATAGCATACGAAGCAGGGCTCAACCACCAGCACCTCGTCGCCGGGATCAAGGAGTCCTCTTACAGCAAGGTCTATAGCCTCGGAGCCGCCCACGGTCACGATCATTTCCTTGTCCGGATCGTACTTTACGCCGTGCTTTTTCTCAAAGGTGAGCGGAAATGGTGTTTCTCAGGGGCACAAGTCCCTTGTTGGGACTGTAGATGATGTGCTTGCGCTCCAGCACCTTTATGGCAGCCTTCCTGATAGCCCAGGGAGTATTGAAGTCGGGCTCGCCCACGCCGAGAGAGATTACTCCCTCCATAGTCCCTGCAATATCGAAGAACTTTCGTATGCCCGAGGGCTTGATATTCTTTATCTTGTCCGAAAGGACCTTATCGTAGTCGATCACGATCAAACGAGTCCCCTTTCATCGGGCTCTTCACTGTCGATGAAGATGCCTTTTTCCTTGTATTTTTTCAGAATGAAGTGGGTAGATGTGGAGAGTATACCGTCGATGGTGGCAAGTCTCTCGGAAACGAAGAAGGCAACGTCCTTGAGGTTGTCGCCCTTTACCTCAACAGCAAGGTCATAAGCGCCCGAGGACATAAGGCTTACGCTCTCCACCTCGTCGTACATCATGATAGTCTTGGCGATATCATCGAAGCCGCAGTCTCTCTGAGGAGTGACCTTCAGCTCGATGGTAGCGTAAACAGTAGACTTGTCATAGAGATCGTCGTCTACGATAACGCTGTAGCCCTTGATAACTCCGCTCTTTTCAAGCTTTTCTATCTCCTCAGCAGCCTCCTCCGCGGATATGCCCAGCATCTCTCCCAGCGCCGCGTTGGAGATACGGGCGTTCTGCTGTAATATTTTTACGATGTCGTTCATGGTATCAGTTCCTTTCCTATAATATCAGTCTATGTCAATAAAATAAGGTGTTCTTTTAATAAAGTAAGCAATGCGGCGGAAACCTGCCGCTCGTGCGATGTCAATGCCTTTTTCTATGTCGGAGCCTATATCCTCAGCTCTGTGTGCGTCGGAACCTATACTGAGTATCTCTCCCCCCAGGTCGTGGAAAAGCCTTGCGTATTTAAGGTCGGGGAAGCAGTCCCCGAAGCCCTGACGTATGCCGGAGGTATTTATCTCAATGCCCCTGCCCTTTTCGATCAGTGCGCGGAAGCTCTCGGCGATAAGCTCATCAAACCTGCTTATATCGGGCTCAATGCCGTCCCTCTGCTTCATATAGCGAAGGCAGTAGGTAAGGTGCGCCAGCACATCGAACTCCACGGTGGTACACATCTCGTATATCTCGCGGAAGTACCGTTCCAGCAGATCATATATCCTGTCCCGTGAGAAGTCCTTGCAGTCGATATAGTAGAAGTCCCACTCATCGCGTATCTGATGCAGGGAGCCGATAATGAAGTCCAGGCGCTTGTCCGCCGCTATCTTAGCGGATATGTCGGGAGCATGGTGCCCCTGTCCCATTTCCGTACCGCAAATGATACGTGTCTTGCCGCTGTACTCCTTCTTTATCCTGTCCACTTCGGACACAGAACGCTCAAAGTCCCTTCCGAAGTCAAAGTCCTCAGACTGAACGTCCTCGCCGTAATGCTCACGGGGATACCACCAGTTGCACTCGCAGTGGTCGGTTATGGCATAGGCAGCAAGTCCCAGCCTCTCCGCCTGTCTGATGCAGTCCCCTATGGGAGCGTCGGAATCAAAGGAGAACTGAGTATGTGTGTGGCAGTCGATAAGATCCATAGTTTCAGCCCCTTATAAGTGTATTCTATTATTATAGCACATAACGAAACAAATTTCCACTGTTTTTTAAAAAAAGTGAATAGTGATAAGTTATTAGCGAGCAGTACAGGGTACAGCGTTCCCTACACAGTTTTATGCAGTCTATCACGTTATCGGCGCACTCCAGATGGGCACCCCTGCTAAGCACTATGCACTGATCACTAAGCACTGAAACTTAGTGTAAAATAAAAGTAGGCAAAGAAAAAGAGCAGCTGAAAAAACAGTTGCTCTTAGGGTCACAAAATGCTAAAATGAAGTTGGCACACAACAAAGAAAGCGAGTGACCTTAAAATGAG